>PVMK01121118.1_pt1 | contig 156330 bp, 138 predicted proteins | sample 1853481 | NCBI WGS metagenome assembly PVMK01 (sample SAMN08533507, study PRJNA380276) | Marine sediment metagenome, whole genome shotgun sequencing project.
GCAAAGATTTCGCTTTTATCAAAAATTCCGTCTCCATCGGTATCTTCCAGCAGCCGGATATAATAAGAAGGATTTTCGAGCATGCCTTCCGTAGATGGTGAACTTCCGTCGGACTCGAAGACAAATAGCCGGCCCTGGCCATCGAAGGTGGCAAACATCGGATAAGTGAGCATATCGGGTGGGGTTGCATGCTCAATAGAAAAGCCATCAGGAACCATTAGCCCATCAAGCTGATTGGTGCTTTCTTGATGATTAGTCTGGCATGAGGCAAATAATACACATATGGTATTGATTAAAACCGAAGCAGTTAACCATTGGTTTATCCCCCAAACAAAATGCCCCTTAATAATTTGTTCTTTTTTCATAAAATTATACTTGCCGTATATAACGTAGCCCAAACATTTATTATAAACCGGATCGGCAGGCACTGAAAAGTTTCTACAAAGGAATTAAATCAAATCTCCGGAAAAATATTTCTGCCCCCTCAGATTGGATCTGGATCCTACCTTTAAACGGGCGTACATTAAAGGCTTCATTGACCACCATGCCGTTTAGTTTTTGTACGATGGTGTCTCCGGATACCATGGCCTCTAAAGTATTCCATTCACCGATGGGTTTTTCGATGTCCTGAAACCCTCTGAAGCCTAATGTGTCCTTCCATTCCGGATCTCTCCCAAACCAGTTGATTCTACCACTGTTGATGGTGACAAGCTTACCATCAGGCTGGTATAAATAGGTAGATCCCTGCTTATCCTTAGCTACCGGGCTAGTAATAGAATATTTTTCAGTTTTATCACCAACTACCAGAAAGTCCCCTGTTCCACCCTCGATAATCTGGCATTCGATCGAGTACATCCAGGTGCCTGAATGGTCTCCGTCACTTCCAACGGAGTGCACTAAAATACCGCTATCGCGTGCGCGGTCTTTGCGGGGTTCGTGGGTGATGGCACCCCACTTGAATTCAGCTATCAGGTGATAATTGTGGTATTCTTCTTCAGTGGTTATACATCCCCATTCTTCTCCTGATATGCGCAGAATACCATTTTCGACAGTGAAGACCTTGTTAGGGATCACTATTGCGGCCACGATCTTTGAGAAAAGTATACCAGCCTTCCAAATTGTGATGATTAAACAGGGCAATGGTTTCATTTTTAGATCTACCTTTTCTGTGCAAGTAAGTAGTAAAGCGCTGCTGAAAATGAAAAGTCCAGAGATGATTACTAATAATTTTTTCATAATGCAAATTTTAAAATTAACTAGAGAAGGATCCCAACTTTAGCGCAAGTGTTCCGAAGGGTCACTTGCGCGGTGTTTGCAACGCCCTCCCTCAATCTCATCAATACTAAACCATTCACCAAAAATCCCTGCCTCAGAATCTTTCAGTCTTTCTATCATCCGTCCAAATTCTTCATCATCGAGAGCGTCCGGATTGATCAGGTAGCCCCGGTTGGTTGGTTGAATACAGTAAGCGTAATAATCCCGTAAATATTTCTTGGGAAAGAGGTAGGTGGTTTTCACCTGATTTTCTAAATCCGGCAACGGATAGTCATAGGAATAGACGTCTGTTTCCCCACTGCTGTAATGAATGATTACAAAGGGAGCAGTACGTGAAATCTCCACAAAATCTATTTCAACAAGATTTTCAAAGACTACAGGGAAGGCATAATAAAACAACTCACCGGTTTCCTCATTAGTCATTCTGATGTAGTGTTCAACAGAATATTTAACCTGCTTTCTCCCGGGATCTGAAGCCAGCACATAAAGAAACAGCAATGCACATGAGAGTGGAACCTGCTCGGCTGAGCCCTTTTTTCCTTTTGGGAATAGCCCCAGTTCACGTAAATCCCTGGCCCGTTCGAAGGGCTTTGATTTAGTACCAAAAACGTTTTCCAACAGCCCCAGGTCAATTAGTTCACGTGGTCCCATGCTTTAAGATACGTATTTGATATTAATTACACAAAATAATTATGAATTAGAAATTATGAATAGGGGTATTATGGCAGGATTCAGGTTCAGACGTTTAATTGATCTACAATTCTACTGCTCAAATTGTTCTATGGTTCAAATGTTCTTCTGTTCCCATGTTCCAAGAAATTAGGAGCCCGCTCCTAATTTCTTGAGTGCTGCCTGAAATCTGGGATGATTGCGTATTGGATTCAGGTCTGCGTCATTGTCAAGCCAGGCCCGATTAATTGAGCCAGTTTCTGCCCTTTGTTCAAAAAGGTCAAGAGCTCTATCATACTGTCCTAATAGAGAATAGGTACAGGTAGCATTATAAAGAACGGTCATTTCATTTGGCTCTAATGCCAAAGCTTTTTCAATCCATCGTACCGCTTCTTCGGGGTCTCCTGTTCCTACCTGAGCAATGGCCCCAAGGCAAAGTGCGCGGGTATCTTCCGGGTATAAATCAAGATGACTCCTGGTCACGGCAACCGCTTTTCTACATTGATGCTTCCATGCTGTTTTGCCATCAGTTTCCCTATAAGAAGCGGCAAGAAGCATCGCCGATTCATAGTTATCCGGTTGTAATTGAGATGCTTTTTCGAATAACTTTGAAGCTTGTTCATGCTTCCCTTGTCCTGTACAGGTTCGCCCAAATTGATAATATGCCTCAAACAGTTGCGGGTTCAATTGAATGGCTTTTTCAAATTCTTTTTCGGCGGCATTATAGTCAGAGGTAATTGCCATGGTAAGTCCACGGGAAAGATGGGCTTCAGCAAGATCTGGATCTAATTCCAACGCTTTTTTACTGGCGCGCAGTGCCTGGTCCAGAATTTCCTGGTCTTGTTGGAACCATAAATATATATAGGAATAACAATCCGCAAGACCGGCATAGGCCAATGCATAGTTAGGGTCTTTATGAATGGCTTTCTGAAACATTTCGATGGCCAGTTTGAACTTGTTCTTAAGCGAGCGATAATAATGGCGCCCTCGTATATAAAAGTCATAGGCTTTTATGTCTTGGGTTTTCACTTTTTCAATGACCTGCTGCTCTTTCTTGGAGAGTCGTGCCTCCAACGCGCTGCAGATGCTCAGGGCAATTTCATCCTGAATCTCAAATATATCTTTCAACTCACGATCGTATTTTTCTGACCAAAGCATAAACCCATCTGACACCTTTATCAGCTGCACTGAAACCCTAATATGGTTACCAGCCTTTCTCACGCTGCCATCAACAATATTTTGAGCACCCAATGCCCGACCGATTTCCCGGATATTCTGATTTTTGCCCTTTAAGGCAAAACTTGAGGTTCTGGAGACTATCTGTAAATCATCTACACAGGTTAAGTTGTTCAAAATATCTTCGGTAAGACCATCACAGAAGTACTCCTGCTCACTATCGTTACTCATATTGGTAAATGGCAATACCGCAATCGACTTGATATTGGAATTTGGCTGTTCAACTGACTTTGATTTATGACCACCCGATGAACTACTCTTCTCACTAATGGCGTAGATTCCCACCGGGCGATCCACATTCTTCAAGTTCTTCTCCCCAATAAATTCCGCCACCCATCCTGGTTTATTTTGAATCATTTGGAAAATTTGTTCCGAGATACAGATTCCCCCGGCATCGGCAAAGGGCTCAATTCGGGAGGCCACATTAACCCCGTCCCCGAAAACATCGCCATTCTCAAACAGAACATCTCCTAAGTGGATCCCTATCCGAAGCACCAGTTCGGGCACTTCTTTACAGGACTTCTGTATTTCAATAGCGCATTGGACGGCATCAAAAGCGCTGTGAAAGCATAATAGAGTACCGTCTCCAATCTCTTTAAGTAATTCCCCCTGATGCTTCTCCGCTAAAGAATTTTGAATATCCCTGTTCTTTTGGAGTAGCTGCATGGCTTTCTGTTCATCTCTGGACATTAGAGCGGTATACCCGACAATGTCGGTGAACATGATGGCTGCTAATTGACGAGATTGAGACACTTCGTTAGTTATGAATTATAAGTGATAAAGTTTTAGTTAACAATATGCTGAACTATGCTTTCAATATACAAAAATCGTGAATCTTGTTAATCAAATAATGCAAATGCTCAAATGTTCCCTTTATCCCTACCCCTCTGCACCAATCGCCCTGCGCCCTGCCCTCAGCGCCCAGATTTTTTAACAATTGCCATTGCAAAGTACAAAGGCTTCTTTAACTTTGTGATCCTTTATTTGGAAGGAGAAAAGCGAAAGTAGCTCAGCTGGTAGAGCACGACCTTGCCAAGGTCGGGGTCGCGGGTTCGAATCCCGTCTTTCGCTCTTTATTATTGATTGCGACTGGAAACGACCAGTCCATCCAGTATTGAAAGAGATTGAATTGAACGAGTGGGGTATTAAGTTCCAGCCTTTGGACTATGGTTGGTAGGCACACTCAATACTCACACCTGCCTGCCGGCAGGCCCACACTCAAACTCAATATGCCCAGGTGGTGGAATTGGTAGACACGTTGGACTTAAAATCCAATGGCCACAAACGGCCGTGCGGGTTCAAGTCCCGCCCTGGGTACGAAGTTAAATGTTACAAAGGCATAAAATGTTGTTATTCAATGTTTTATGCCTTTTTGTTTTACTAAAAATTGTTGATCCTCTCAAATTCTGTTTTTATGTTGTCTGGACACTTACCCCTGATACTTTAAATACACCGTCTTTCGACGCATATAATGCTCTAACCCATGTTTGCCATCATCTCCTCCAATACCTGAATTTTTCCAACCAGCATGATAGCCATGAATAGATTCTGCCAAACTTCGATTAACGTATAATTCCCCTACCTCCATATCTCTAACTGCTCGCATAATTTTATCCATGTCATTGGTCATGATATACCCTGCCAATCCGAATTTGGTATCATTTGCTAATTTGATACCTTCTTCGAAGCTGTCAAATTGCATGATAGGGATGACTGGTCCAAAAATTTCTTTCTGCATTATTTCCATGTCCTGCGTTGGATTCAAAATGACAGTAGGTTGATACCAGTAACCTTTATTGAACATACCGCCTTTCAAAAGGTCGCCTCCTAAAGCAATTTCCGCTCCTTGCTTCTTGGCTTTGTTCACATATTTCCGGACTTTTTCTAGTTCAGTTTTATTTACTTTTGGACCTAACTGCGTACGCCTTTTGAAGGGGTCCCCCACTTTGGTCTTTTGCATTTTTTTTACGAGTTTTTTAATAAACTTATCAGCAATACCACTTTGAACATAGGTTCTTTCATTACAAATACAGGCCTGTCCACAATTTAACATTCTGGCAGAATAGGCATTTTCTACCGACATATCCAAGTCAGCATCATTTAAAATGACCATGGGTGCTTTTCCTCCCAATTCCATTGAAATGGCGGTGAGGTTATTCGCAGCCATTTTGGTGATCTTTTTACCCGTTTCGCTGCCTCCAGTAAAAGTAATCAACTGGGGAATTTCGCTTTTAACCAATTGTACACCTACTGTATTTCCATACCCACAAACCACATTGACAATGCCAGGAGGAAGACCTGCTTTTTCCCCTAATTCCACTAAAGCCAAAGCGGTCATTGACGTATCTTCGTGCGGTTTAAAGACTATCGCATTTCCAGTTATAATAGCAGGTGCGATTTTTCTTAAGGCCATTGCAAATGGAAAATTCCAGGCAATTATGCCTACCGCAACCCCAATTGGTTGTGGGATATTCCACATCACTTCAGAAGGATTATCAGGTGACATCCATTCGCCTTCAATTCTTCGGTCAAATTCTGCATAATACTTTAGCCAATTGTTACCAAAGTCAATTTCTCCCAAAGATTCATTGATCGGTTTGCCCACTTCTTCTGTGAGTAAATTGGCTAGTTTGGTTTTATTTCTATCAATCAATGCCGCCCATTTACGCATGACATAGCCTCTATCCACCCCTGTTAATTTTGACCAGGTTTTTTGTGCTTTTTGTGCACTTTCTAAGGCTTCTTGCACCTGTTCTGGAGAAGCCTCATAAATTTTGGCCGAAATGCTTTCATCAATAGGGTTGATGACATTGATGCTGTGGGAAGAAGTAACCCATTTACCGTTGATATAGTTTTTAAAGTCTTTCATTTTGGGGTGCTAAATAATGAGGAGTTGTATGAATTTTAACTTGGCGTGTTTTTAAAAAGGTCATGAATTTAAATACCGTCCAATTTACCGAGTTAATTTGAAAATTGCAGCATATGGCCAAGGATTGAGATTATTAGTCAAGTGCCGGAAGTAAAAACAGTTGAAAAGTAATTACAAAATTTAAGTAGATTGAACTGCTTTAATTTAACCATAGGAGGTCTACCATGCAGATAAAATTAAAAACTATAATGACTATCATCGCTGCTCTTTTTTTCATCCTAGGGTGTACATCGAAGGTCTTAACATTGCCTCGGCCTACCGAACTGCTCCCCACGTTGACGGGGAAGAGACTCGTACACGCACGGTGAAACTGTTGGTTGAGGCTCTCCGGAATGACTTATTACCTCAAACCGCGCATATAAGCTTACCTATACTTATCCCGGGCGAAAAAGGCATCACTAGTGTGGAACCGCTCAGATCCCGACATGACATGGTTGGCCAAATAATTTCACGCGCAATTAACAGTATTTGCCGGTGATTTTCAGGACGGGTCCTCCCGGTATTCATCAGGAATTTTATCAATTTCCCTTAGGTAAAAGGCTTTATAGAATACTTCGGCACCTTCTGATTGTATCATGATTTTACCGGACTTAAGAGGGTCTTTGTCTGTCATGGTCCTGGAGTTATACAAGCGCATCACTACTTGGCCATTTACCACATGTATACTGGAATCACCATAAGTGATCAACTCAATGTTATTCCACTCTGTATGTCCACTTTCAGCATCGAAGGCTTTCAACACCCGTCTCTTAGCCAAACTGTCATCCACGGCAGTCTGTAGAATATCTGCAAGATAGTAGGTTCTCAACTGCGCATCATTTTTATAGATATAGTACAGGCTGTCATGAAGTATGCTCGGGATGTCGATTTCCACGTCACCCACCGGCCAATAATCACCCATATCACCTTGTTGTATTTGAAGTTCTTGAGAGCTCATCCAGGGATAAGCAGAACCCGGCTCTCCAAATCCGTGATAGAGCAGTCCACTATCTCTGGGAAGGTTTTCTCTGGGGGGATGTTTTTCCCTGCCCCACTTTGCCTTTAATTTCAAATGATAATTTGAATAATTTTTTTCGGTATAGATCATACCCCATGCTTCCCCGGAAATGCGTATGGCATTACCTTCATCTGTGGGCACAATGGTAAAAACGTCCAGAGGATCATGATCGATTCCAAAAGGTTCCAAGGAATTCACCAGGCTATCGGATTCCAATTGGTAGGGTGTTCCTAAATAGGAGTGCCAACCACTGAAATCACTACCATTCCAGAGAGAGATCCATTCCTCTTCGGTAGGATCTTCTTTTGGTTGGGACTGACAGGTTGTGGTTAAAACTAGTAAGAGAACTAGATAAGAATACTTCATTACATTTTGAACATGAGTTACGTGATGTTGAAGTTAAGAATTTCTAAATTAAGGGGATCCCGGTCTAAACTGATATAGGTTACCCGGTGTTGCCTGATCAATATTCAGTGGATTAGCTAACTTTATTAGAAATGGATGCCTACATCGATCAGATACTTATGGAATTGGGAAAGTGGCAAGTTGTCATGCAACGACCCCCTTCTCTCACCAATAGGATGACCAAGTCAATGCAAAGCCGGATCAATCGACTCATTCCCGAAAAGGTCCATCAGGCAGTAACTGTAGCTATTAAGCAAATGACTCGGGCGGTTATTTTCGGAGCTCATATGACCACTCCGCCAAGAAAACACAAAATGACATTGGAGCAAACAGAAGACAAAATTCGTCAGCGGATTAATTTCTATCGCTCATCGGCGGCAGTGGAGGGTGCAATAACCGGTGTCGGTGGATTTTTTTGGGGCCTGGCTGACTTCCCCTTATGGCTCTCTTTAAAAATGAAAATGCTTTATGAAATAGCCACCTACTATGGAGTGGATGTGAAGGACTACAAGGAACGGATCTATATTCTCTATATCTTTCAGCTAACCTTCTCCAGCCAAACACATAGAAACGAAGTATATGTTATTATAGAGGATTGGGAGAGGCAAAAGGAAATGTTGCCTGATGATATTAATCAATTTGATTGGCGCACTTTTCAATTGGAGTACCGTGATTATATCGATCTGGCCAAACTTTTTCAGTTGATTCCCGTGGTGGGCGCAGTGGTAGGTGCCTATGTAAACCACCGCCTCACTAATAAGCTAGGCACTAATGCCATGAATGCTTATCGCTTGAGGTTCGAAATTCAGGATAACCTGGTTTATACTTGATATACTCCATTTCCCTCAATTGGGTCATTAACCTTCATTTAAGAATATATCTTTTAGATTTTTACATTGCTACTTCTCGAATACTTCAATGTTTTCCTCTATATATTGTTTAAAGGTTCTTGGCTCATGCCCGGTTATATTTTTTACAACATCGGAAGTTTTATTAAATTTACCCATTGCTATATCTTTACTTAATTCCCTTAAGTGATTCGCTAAAAATTCATTTACCGTTGGTAGATTTTTCATAACATCTATCCACATATCAACTGGAATGGGGACGTACTCAATCTGCTTATTTAACAACTTGCCAATTTCATCCGCTACGTCGCTTCCACTGTAAATTTTGCTACCAGACAAATCATATTTTTTGCCTATGTGTTGTTCTGTGTTTTCATCTGTAAGTATTTCTGCAACCACTTCCCCTATATCCCGTGGATGGACAATTGTATATCTGGCATCTGTATTAGGGAAATAGAATTTTTGCTCAGAAGCAACAGTGGGAGCTGCCATTCCCAAATAATTCCAAGCAAATAAAGCCGGTCGGATATGTACCGCTCCAATGTCAGCCCAATCTAAAATATCCTCGGCAATCAAATGGTTTTGAGAGGCAGGGCTTTTTGTTGCTTCATGAACATTCATTTGCGACATGGAAACGACAAGCTCTACACCCTTTTCTTTAGCCGCTTTGGCAAAATATCCAGCTGCCTGGGGCAGATGGTCCTTGAACGGATAAAGAAAATAGGCTCTTTTGATTCCATCCAAAGCTCTTCGAAGTGAATCCAGATCATGAAATTCACCTTGAACAATTTCTACACCTTTTCCTTCCAATTGTTTACTTCTGTCATCAATGGTTCGAACCATTGCTCTTACTTTTTTACCCTTATCAACCAAATGTTGAATGGCATATTGGCTGGTAGTTCCGGTGGCTCCTGTAATTAAAATTTCAGTTTTCATAATCATATATGTTTACAAGTGATTTATTATTTAATTGTTTTTGAGTTTTGTGCTCCTTTCGCCATTCGTCAGATTCAGATGAAGACATCATGTTTCCAAAACTTGGGAAAGTTCTTTCCTTTTCGAATTTTCCCATGTTCCAGGTGGGTAACAGCATGGCCCTTATCATGAAGAATACTGCTTTGAACTTGTTTGCCAGTGTTTGCTTTGCCATGGGTTGATCGCTTAAATACCTTCTGGTGATGGTTTCAAAATCATCTGCCTCTTTCCCTACAATATCTCTAACCACATTGGTTGGCGCATTGATGCCCCAGGTTCCCTTATGGCCTTCCTGGACATAATACATTATTTGTGAACTGTCCATTTTTGTAACTCCGGAGGCCTTCAATACTTTTAAAATCATCTTTTCAGGAAGCACGGTAGCTTTCACTTTCCTTCCGATTACTTTTCCAATGAGAGAGGCCATTTGATCAGCGCTCAAAATTTCACTCCCGGTAATCCGGTAGGTTTTATCAACGTGGGATTCAGGGGCTTTAAGAATATGCGCTGCAACCAAGCCAATATCTTCGCTGGATGGCGGTGCATTGTCACCAAAATCAGGTAACATCCCAAGTTGTGTTAGAGGCTCAGGAGTCATGAAATAAATAAAACCAAAAAGACCAGGATTTAAGAAAGTCACTGTTGTATTGGTCAGCCTTTTAAAGGACTGGTCAACCAGCCAATGTTCTTTGGTATAAATCGAGGGGTTGGTATTTGAAGAAAGCCATTGGGTTACCAGCACCACATGTTCTGTCTTGGCTTCCTCAAGTGCTGTTACAAAAGTTGCACCTTGATAAAGTACATTAGGATATGTAGGAACAAAGTAAGCTCTTTGAATTCCTTCTAAGGCTTTCCTGACATCTCTGATATCTTCGATGTCTCCGACGAATATTTCAGCTCCCAAATATTTAAGGTTTTTAGCTTTTTTACTATTAGGGTTCCGTACAAATGCTCTAACCGGAAATCCTAATTTCAACAATTCCTTTGCGGCAGGGTAACCGGTGTTTCCGTTTGCTGCTGTGATTAAAACTTTTTGATTCATGATTTGTGATTTAAATTAATGCTGTATATACAACACATAGGTTAAATGAAATTAATTTAATAATGCTTGTTCCAATTGACGAATACCGGCACTGATGGCACTTCCCACCTTGTCCTCAACCTGTTTTTGAATATCATCCCAATCTTCCCTCATGCTTTCTACTTTCGCTTTACCTTGTTTGGTCAGGTGAAGAGAAAGACTCTTATAACCATCTACTTTGGTGGTATCAATTAAACCCATTTTCTTAAGTTTTTGAAGGTCACGACTAAGTGTAGATCTCTCTAATATCAATCTTTGTCCAATCTCCACCTGGTGAATACCAGGGTTGCCGGCTACTGCGAACAAAATATTGAGTAAACTGATATCAATTCCATGACCCTTTAAATGCTCATTGTAGCGGTTTGACATCAATCTTCCCAAGCGTCTAAAGCGCATCGCCATACAATCTTTAAATTTCATTGGTTCTTCCATCTTGTTAATTCTTTATACGAATATAAACAATTTATGTTGTATATACAATCTAAATTTATAATTTCTTCAACCTATGAAGATTTAAGCAACTGGATTAAAGATGGTAAGCATCTGATTTATCTATTAAATCAGCATTATGTTGCTTTAATGAGCCCTAATGAATCTCTGATACCAGACTGCCTGGTGTGCCCTGCTACGGATTTTTAAATAATATATTCCAGGAGCCATATTTTCTCTCAAACGTAGCTCGAACAATGACCTATTATTGCCGTTTAATTCTTCGAATTGAACAACCTTGCCAGTTAAGTCAAAGATGATATAGGAAATATCTTCATCCACGGGTTGACTAAATGAAACATTTAAGCGATGATCCTTAACCGGGTTGGGGTAGATGGAGGTTATTTGAGGTACTCCTGCGCCAATGGTTGAAAGCTCTGGGCACCGATTATGTAGAAGCACAAGGATAAGGGAGCTTTCATCAGATCGGAATTTAGACGGACAAATAAGATAAACAACAGTCCTGTTAAAACAAATGACGAAAGTCAGGATCTTTAATGACTTTATCTAATAATCCGCCGCATCCAGCTTCCCAATTTCATCAAACAGCGCTTTAAACGCTTCTACCCAGTTACCTCCTCTCTTAATGTTGTTGGCATCCTGCCTGCCATAGAACTGGTCGATGGTATTCTCAGCACTGGTCCACACCGTGTGTAACATTCCCTGATAGTTGTCCTTTACCGCATCGGTAGCCCCTTTTTTAAAATCTACCATCATTTGAAGTTGTGTTTTAGTGACTTCAGGAAATCTCCAGGGACAGGTAATCACCTTGAATCCTTTGAGTGCAAAATAGGCGGCGGTGGGATCGGGGCGTTCATAATGCCAGTCGTTGATCACTACATCTTTAGGAATCATGTCTATGGCCCTGTGGGTGTTGTTATAACTTGCTTCCCATAAGCCTATGCCGGTGGTTTTTCCATCGATCAGACGATCTCCCCAAATCCACAGTTCCTTGTTGCTCAAGGCAAGATGGTTCCTGATGGCAGTGACTTCACCGGCAAACAGTTCGGCTTTGTCCCGGCCCCGGCATCGTTCGTCTTCGCCAAGGAAGAAAACCTCGTCCATGCCTGCATGGAAGGCATCTGCCTCAAACACTTCCACGATTTCATCCATGACATCGAATACCACCGCATGGACATCAGGGTGCAACGGACAATAACTCAGACAATATAACCCCCATTCATTGGGCCATTCTATATCCTTATCCAAGGGTATTTCGGGAGTTTCATTGAACTGAGGATAGTTTTCCAGCAATTTTCCTACCTTAGCATACCACGACTGATGCCCCAGCAGGTTAACCAGAGGCACGATTTTAATACCACCAGCCTTGCAAGCTTTCACTATCTTTTTTACTTCCTTTTTTGAAAGGGCATCATCACCGACCAGTTCCGGACGGGATTTGTACTGGTAGTTGTAGCCGATCCTTAAAACAATGGTATTTAGATTCCTGGTAACTAGTTCATCATTGATGAAATCAATGAACTGATCCAGTCCCTCTGATGTGGGCGCACCCATGCAAATGCCGCGCACGGGGAGTATTGCATCCAGTTTACTTTGTGAATGACTATTAAAAACCATCAGGCTGGTGAAACTCAGGAGGAACAAACACTTCTTCATAACATTCAAAATTTATAATACAGTTTAAATAACAATTCCGGCTTAAAGTAATTAATTGCTATCTATATCCTTAATTTCAGATGTGCTTTTTCGAACAAAAAAGTAATCCAAATGATTAGTAGAGAAAACAGCAATGACTTGATGATACCAATCATCCCGCCCCTTAAAAACTCAGGGAGAAATATAGCCAATAACGACATGATGGCATAATAGAAATACGGAATCAAGTAGGCGGTCAGGGTACTTCTACCGGCCGGAGCAAATACTTTTGCCCAACCTGTTCGTTTGAAGATATCTGCAATAATGAAGAGCACAGCAAAAGATGCCAGGCCTAGGCCTACACTGATATCTGTCCAGGATGGTGTTCCTCCTAATTTCGCTATTCCGTCAAAAGGCCTAACCATAAAACCGTAAGCGGTGATCAATATAGCCAGTACCAACAGGATGGTGAGAAACTGTTTGCTGCTTTCTTTATCGCGGTATTTTAAGTAGATCATGGTAGCCAGGCAGCCGCTCAAAACACATATATGATTTGAAAATCCCACTACAAATTTGATCGAGGAAAACGCGGATAAAGCATCAATATATTGTGACAAGTGCAAAAGATGCAAGATCCCCCATACCAGTGCAATCTGCAGCAAATTATTTCCCAGTAGCAGGTAAACAAAGGCGCTGAATAAATAGGCCCAGCCAATGATGCCTAAAATTCCCCACCAATGAGGTTCCATCCAGCCTGGATTATCAATGGTGCCACCTTTATAGACATAAGCCAATAAAAGAAGTACCAGCACACCCAGAGTCTTTGTGAGCCATATGGGTACCGCATCCCAATAGGTTCCTTTTTTATAGGTATTCCAGATCAGTACGAAAGCCAAAGCCATTAGAATTTGCCAAACGTATTTACTAAAGGGAAGCAGGTCTTTATTAATATTCTCCAGGTTTACCATAAAGAACCCCATCACCACCAGGGCCAGGGTACGGTTAAAAATATGGATGGATATTTTTAGATTACCCTCTCCTTTTCTTTTGCGCGCGTTTATGGCCATAGGGATGGACAAGCCAACAATAAACATGAACAGCGGGAAGATAATATCTGCAAACCCCATGGCATCAGCATCAGCCGGCATATGGCCCATCCATTTTGGAATGTCATGGAGTGTCCATAAGTCATTGACAAACAGCATGAAAAACATGGTGAGTGCCCTCAGGATGTCAATAGACGCTATTCTTCCAGGATTTGGCAAAGTTGATGTATTCATTGTCTTATCAACCGTGGAAAGCCAATAAACAGGGTTATCTTAACTTACCAGTGTGGCGTCCAATTCAATAGTGGCGGTGCTTCCAGCATAAAGTCTGGAGATTGGACATTTCTCTTTTGCCGCTAGTTTTAATTCATCAAATAATTCTGCTGTCAATCCTTCACAGGTGACTTCGCAAACTAATTTTATATGGGTTATGCAAGGACCGGTATCATCACTTCCCAGGGTTACCGATGCACTGGTCGCTACACTTTGAGGAGTTAAGTTTTTATTACTGATCAGAGCAGAAAGAAACATGGAGTAACATCCTGCATGAGCAGCGCCAACCAATTCCTCGGGGTTTGTTCCCTCACCTTCTTCGAATCGGGAAGCAAAGGTAAATGGTCCATTATAGTCACTAAAATTCATTACGCCCTTACCTTCTTTTAAGGTTCCATTCCAATGGGCTTTTGCAGATCTAACAGTCATAATTTGATTATTTGTAGTGGGTAAAATCTCAGTAAGTAATTCCTTAAAGCTAGAGGATTATTATGTTTAGTCAAATTTTTATTCAGATTTGATGGCCCGCATTCATCACTTATAATTTATAATTCATCCTTTCCGGAGTAATCGCTTATTGGTATATGTTCATTTCATATTCTTTCCGGAATACTTCTATGGATAGCGGGTATTTGCCAAGTATCCCATTGTATTCAGCATTCTCCTCGGTTATGCGATGTTTGGTAACTGTCACGGTTAAAGTCAACTTGTTCTTTGATGGAATTTCATACTTAAGCTCAAATGCTCTTTCCTCCAAAGGGTTTAGGTTGTTATCTGATATTTTCCTGGCTACCGGATGCCATTGCCATTCCTCCCCAATTCGATATTCTTGTTGTTTGAGCAAATCCCCTTTTTCATCCAATACCCTGAAAGTGACCAGAAAAAATCTTTCAGGGTCACCGGTTGGTACCTTATGACCTGCAAAACTATTTTTCAAAATAAGGGTATAATTCAACTTTTCCCCGATAGTATATGTTTCTTTTACGCTATCTGTGGTAAACTCCAGGCTTTCCAGCCCAGTCACAGCCATATCGAAAAACTTGGGGATGCCCGACCCGGGAAACCCATGAAAATGTGATCTGCGTTTCTGTCCATTTGGAACCAGCGACCGGACCATTTCTGTCATATGGCAAGAAATACAATTAAGACCCTGTTTGCTTGCCCAATTATTTTTCCATTCGTCGCCTGTTTCAAAAGTGCATACCAGTACCGGGTTCAATTCACCCACTACATTATGACAGCCAATACAAAGTTGCTCTGATAGGAATTTAGTGTCCTTCACGGTTTTATGAGGAGCAATGCTGGTGCCAAGGGTACCAATTACTGCTCCATTACGAACATGACAGCTGGCACAGGTAATGCTTTCCAGTTGTAGTTTTTGATCGAACTGTGGGTTTGGTTCTTTAACTGGGGTTTTATGGTCCCCATCTATCAACCCGGTGACAATAAACTCTTGCTGCTCCTGCAGAGGGGTATGGCAGTTCAGACACACATAAGTGTTGTCTTTATTCCATTCAGCCTGAAACTGCAGGTCCTGGAAGGCAACAGCGTGGGTGGATTGCTTCCACTCCTTATAAATTTCCTGGTGACAGGAGCCGCAATTCTCGGCCGATAGAGAAACCAATCCCTCAGGGATTTCCTGGAGTGGTATGGCTTTTTCCCAGTGCTTGGTCAAGGGAACAATATTAATTGCGTCAACTTTATTTTCGGGGCTTGAGTTTCGACAGGTATATAGAACGAAAAGGACGAACGTTGTCACACAGAGTATTAACAGGTATTTCGATTTAATCAGGTACATCTACTTTTGATGGGTATTCCGTATATTGACACTCCAATTAAGACCATTCAATGTACAAAATTAAATTTCGAATATTAGTTGGGCTAATGCTGTTTATGGCCCTAACTGGCTGTAATAGAAAGAAAACTGCGGATCAATCCACAATGATCACCCGCCCTAATATCCTTTGGATCGTAGGAGAAAATTTCGATCTGGATCTCGGATGTTACGGTGCATCAAATGTTTCTACCCCAAATCTCGATGCACTGGCTGGAAAAGGAGTGCGGTTCACAAATGTCTTCTCCACTTCTCCGGTATGTGCTCCCAGCAGATCGGCATTTATGACCGGAATGTACCAAACTACTACTGATACCCACAATATGCGGTCACACAGAAATGATGATTTTAGGCTTCCTGAAGGGGTCAGACCCATCACCCACTGGCTCGGGGATGCCGGTTATTTCACAGCAAACATTAAAACCATTGGGGAGCAAGTAGTGGGCACGGGAAAGCTTGATTTGAATTTTGTCAATGAGGGCCCGATTTATCAATCAGAGAGCTGGGAAGAACTAAAAAACAATCAGCCCTTTTTTGCCCAGATCAATACACCTGAAGCGGAGTACGACATCTACGATGGTAAATCTGCTGAGAAACAACGGGTCAAATGGGTTGGTGAAGATCAGCAAGAGCAGATTGCCACTCCTGAAAATGTTAATCCACCGCCTTATTACCCCGATCATGAAATCACCCGTCAGGAATGGGCGCGTTATCTGAACTCAGTCTCGGGTATGGATAAGCACGTGGGAGTGATCATAGAGCAGTTGCGCGCGGATGGCTTGGCCGACAATACCATAGTGGTTTTTTTTGCTGACAATGGGCGTCTGGAGGCCCGGGGAATCCATTGGCTATGGGATTCTGGTATTCATGTACCCATGATTATTTATTGGCCAAAAAATTTCCCTGCCCCTCCGCAATATTCAACTGCTAAAGTCAACCAGCAGGTGATCAGTTTACTGGATATTACCGCCACTACATTATCTTTTGCCGGCATTCCTAAACCGGAAGGTATGCAGAGCAGGGTTTTTACTGGAGCAAACGCAGATGCTCCCAGGACCTATGCTGTCAGTGCCCGTGATCGTATCGACGAAACGGTAAATCGCGTTCGTTCGGTCCGGGAAAAACGGTATCACTACATTCGTAATTTCGTTGCCGGACAAGGATTCGCTTCCCTTAACCGCTATAAGGAAAAATGTTTTTTGGTAAAACCGCTGATGCGTGAACTTTATGCAAAAGGGGAATTGACGGGCGCTGCCGCCGAGCTAATGGAACCTCCGCCACCGGAGCTTCTTTACGATACCGAAAATGATCCTTACGAGATAAACAATCTGGCGGAATCGAATGACCCGCAACACCAGGAAGCGCTCGTTCGCCTCCGCGAAATTCTGAATTCCTGGATGGCAGAAACCCGGGATAGAGGTGAAATACCAGAACCGCCAGAAATCTATGAACCTTTCGAAAAGGAAATGGATCAGTGGTTTGGTACCCCGGACTGGTATTCAAATACTAAATCAAACTAGTCGCTATTGATATAGTTTTTCGCAAAAACTCATCACTCATCACTTATCACTCATAATCCCATAGTCATTTATCTTCCTGCAACATAATCTTCAACTCATTCAACTTCAACAGCGCCTCTACCGGACTAATGGTATTGATATCCAGCAGGTCTAGTAGCCCGGTCACTTTCTTAAAAGCAGGACTGGATTCAAATAACTGCAGTTGAAGGCTTGGGGCAGGTAATTCTTTAAGCAAGTCTTCTTTTTGTTCTTGTACTTTTTCTTTTTCCAGATGATGTAGTATTTCATTGGCCCTGATCACTACATTATTGGGCATTCCGGCCATTTGTGCTACGTGTATTCCGAAGCTGTGTTGCGACCCTCCCGGCTTAAGTTTTCTCATGAATATCACTTTGTTTCCTACTTCCTTCACTGAGACGTTGAAATTCTTTACCCTTTCATGAGTTTCTGCCAATTGGTTCAGCTCGTGGTAGTGGGTGGCAAACAATGTTTTGGGACGATGCAGTTTATGGTTATGCAGATATTCTACAATCGACCAGGCAATGCTTACCCCGTCATAAGTACTGGTACCGCGCCCGATCTCGTCCATAAGTAACAGACTTTGCGAACTTAGATTATTAAGAATGCTGGCGGTTTCCATCATCTCCAGCATAAAGGTGGATTCTCCCTGGGTCAGGTTGTCGGAAGCGCCCACCCTGGTAAATACCTTGTCCACTAATCCGATTTCAGCGCTTTGTGCAGGTACGTAGCTACCCATCTGCGCCATCAGTACGATCAGTGCGGTTTGTCTTAGTAAGGCAGATTTTCCAGCCATATTGGGCCCGGTAATAATCATGATCTGCTGTGTTTCAGGATCCAGATATACATCATTTGGCACATAGGTTTCTCCCAATGGAAGCTCATGCTCAATCACTGGATGCCGTCCCTGCTTGATGTCAAGTACCAGTGATTCGGAAATTGTTGGAAGGCAGTATTTGTTTTTTAGGGCGGTACTGGCGAATGAGCATAGTACATCCAACGCCCCGATCAACTGGGCGTTCTTTTGAACGGGCTGGATAAATTCCTTGGCAAATTCTAATAATTCAAGAAATAGTCGTTGTTCTATATCAGCCAGCTGGTCTTCCGCATTCAGTATCTTCTCCTCATAGGTCTTGAGTTCGGGCGTGATGTACCGCTCAGCATTGACCAATGTTTGTTTCCTTATCCATTCTTCAGGAACTTTATCCTTGTGTATATGGGTAACTTCCAGATAATAACCAAACACTCGGTTGTAGCCAATTTTTAGTGAACTGATGCCTGTACGCTCAGATTCTGTTTGCTGCATTTGCAGTAGATAGTCTTTTCCTGAATAAGCAATGGCCCTCTGCCGGTCCAGCTCAACATCTACGCCATCATTAATCATTTTCCCCTGAGAAATTAGTAAAGGCGCATCTTCTTTCAGCATGTTGTCAATACGATTCACCAGTTCATCACAGGTGCTGAATTCTTTGGTCCAGTCTGCAAGGGTAGGATTAGTGCTGTTTGAAAGGGCTTTAATCAGGGGGGTACAACTCCGGAGGGTACGTTTTAGAGAGACAAATTCCCTGGGGTTAATCCTCCCTACTGCTACTTTGCTGATCAGACGTTCAAGGTCGGCCATTGATCTCATCTCTTTGACTAATCCTTCTAGCAGATCAGGATCATTAATTAGCCCACTTACTGTCTGAAGTCGGGTATTAATTGCAGTTTTATCCTTGAGGGGTAGTAGCAGCCATTTTTTCATTTTACGACTGCCCATAGCAGTAGCCGTTCGGTCCAGTATCCGGATCAAAGGAATACCACCTTCTTGCTGGGCCTGCACCAGTTCCAGGTTGCGGATGGTAAACTTATCCAGCCAAACATACAATTCATTCTCGATCCGGCTGATTCCCGAAATATGCCTCTGGTCCTTATGTTCAGTTATTTCCAGATACTGGAGGATTGCTCCTGCAGCACGGGTGGCCAGGGGTAAGTCCTGGAACCCATACCCCTTAAGATTGGTAGCTCCTAACTGCTGGGTCAATTTTTCATAGCCAAAATCTGATCCAAATATCCAGTCCTCCAATGGAAAGAGGTGGCGGTCCTGCCTGAGGTCTGTTTTCATAAAGTGGTGAAATACTTCTTTCTGGCCCTTACTGAAAAGAATCTCGGTGGGGTCAAAACTTTGAATCAGTTTCTCAATTTGTGAATGGGTACCTTCGGTACCGGTAAACTCCCCGGTGGAGATGTCTAGAAACGCAATACCGGCCCTGGTATTTTCCAGATAAACAGCAGATAGATAATTGTTGCTGTTGGATTCAAGTACATGGTCGTTGAAGGTAACCCCAGGCGTGACCAGCTCTGTAATTCCCCGCTTGACGATGCCCTTGGCCTGTTTGGGGTCTTCCAGTTGATCGCAGATTGCCACCCTGTGGCCAGCACGGACCAGCTTTGGCAAATAGGTGTCTAAAGCATGGTGCGGAAAACCCGCCAGTTCAATGTGGGAGGCCGCCCCATTGGCCCGTTTGGTAAGCACAATATCCAACACCTGGCTCGCTACTATGGCGTCCTCGCCAAATGTTTCGTAAAAATCTCCTACTCTGAAAAGTAATAAAGCTCCGGGATGCTTAGCTTTAATGGCATTGTACTGCTTCATTAAAGGAGTTTCCCGTTCTTTTTTTACCTTTGCTTTGGTCATGTGAACTACTGAAGTGGGAACAAGTTAGCGGTAAATTTACAGAAATATAAGTATTGACAGGGTCCCTAAAAAATAAAACAAAATATACATGCGAAAGCTACTAAATCAGGAGTTGCCGCGACTGGATCTGCAGTCTTTTAAGGCGCATCAAAAGAATTCGCTGGTGTTGATTTTGGATGATGTCAGGAGCCTGAACAACGTGGGCTCAGCCTTTCGCACTGCAGACGCATTTTTACTGGAAAAGATTTACCTATGTGGAATAACCGGTAAGCCACCCCATCGTGAGATCAACAAGACGGCCCTGGGTGCCACTGATTCGGTAGACTGGGAATATGAAGCGGATGTTAAGGAAGTAGTACTTCAGCTCCGCCTGCAACAATACGAAATTGTATTGGTTGAACAGACTGATGCCAGTGTAATGTTGATGGATTTTCAGCCTTGCCCTGAAAATAAGTATGCTTTGGTTTTTGGAAACGAGGTGTTCGGAGTAAACGAAAGTCTATTGCCGCTGGCACAACATTGTCTGGAAATTCCGCAATATGGGACTAAACATTCATTGAATATTTCAGTTAGTGTCGGTATTGTGGTATGGTCAATGCTGGAGAAAATGGGACGGTTATAGTTGAGAGTTTAACGCCTTGCGCTCAGCGCCAAGCATCAATTCCTAATTTCTAATCCATAATTTCTAATTCCAAAGTGCTAACTTTAATTTTTTGAAAATTACTACAAGCTATGTCTTATAGAATTGAGAATGATACCATGGGCCCCATCGAGGTGCCCGCCGATAAATATTGGGGAGCGCAAACCCAAAGATCATTGCAAAACTTTGCTATCGGGGGGGAAGCAATGAAAATGCCCATTGAAATTATCCGCGCATTCGCTGTACTGAAGAAAGCGGCAGCATTGACCAACCTATCTCTGGGAGTTCTGGATGAGGCCAGGTCAAATTTGATCTGCCAGGTATGTGATGAAATTCTAAATGGAACACTGGACGATCAGTTCCCTCTGAAGGTCTGGCAAACCGGATCCGGAACCCAGAGTAATATGAATGTCAATGAGGTTATTGCTAACCGGGCCCATGTAATTTCAGGAGGTAGCTTAGAAGACCAACAGAAAGCCGTTCATCCCAATGACGATGTTAACCAATCACAATCGTCAAATGACACCTTCCCTACGGCAATGCACATCGCATCGTACCAGAAGATTATTGAAGAAACCATACCTAAGGTCCAGGCCTTAAGGGACGTTCTGGATTCGAAAGCTGCCTCATTTTCAAAGGTCGTTAAAATCGGACGAACGCACTTTATGGACGCTACTCCATTGACACTCGGTCACGAATTCAGCGGCTATGTTTCACAATTGGACCATGGATTAGCAGCTCTAAAAAATACGCTCGGCCATCTTTCGGAGTTGGCGTTGGGTGGTACCGCTGTGGGAACAGGGCTAAATACGCCTACGGGGTATACGGAGCAAGTAGCGGAAGAGATTGCCAATATAAGTGGTTTGCCCTTCGTAACCGCTCAAAATAAGTTTGAAGCTTTGGCTGCCCATGATGCCATTGTGGAAACATCAGGGGCCTTGAAGCAGTTAGCAGTGAGTTTAATGAAGATCGGGAATGACATTCGCATGCTCTCCTCCGGACCCAGAAGCGGGATCGGAGAGATCACTATTCCAGAGAATGAGCCGGGATCTTCGATCATGCCGGGAAAAGTAAATCCAACCCAATGCGAAGCGCTAACTATGGTGTGTGCCCAGGTAGTAGGGATGGATACAGCTATCTCCATCGGCGGCATGAACGGACACTTTGAGCTGAATGTTTTCAAGCCCATGATGGTATATAATTTGCTTAACAGCGCGCAGTTACTGGCTGACGTCTGTGAGTCTTTTAGAAAAAATTGTGCATTGGGAATTGAACCTAACCTTGAGGTGATCCGCGATAAACTGGAGCGATCACTTATGTTAGTTACCGCACTTAATCCACATATCGGTTATGAGAATGCTGCTAAAATTGCCAAAAAGGCCCACAAGGAAGGGACTACCCTGAGAAAGGCTGCCCTGGATCTGGGCTTGCTGACCAATGAACAGTTTGATGAATGGGTGGACCCGTTGAAGATGATCGGTGAGTAGAGTTATAAATTATTTTTGACATTGTGCTGCATAATTTTGTAGATTCGCATTGACACATAATCTTGGAATAATGAAAAAGCTACTATTTTTATTCGCTGCACTTACTTTTTTAGGAACGGGTGTTTCATATGCTCAACTTTCCAAACAAGAGGCCAAAGAGTGGAAAAGGAGCAAAAAGGCCATGAGCGTGGAGGATTACAAGAACATGGTCGATCAGAACACGGCGCTTCAACAACGAGTCAACCAGATGACTGCTGAGCTATCTGAATCTCAATCTGAGCTTCAACAGAAACAAGAGGAAGTGGCGATTCTACAAGGAAAAGTACAAAATCTGGAGCAGGACCTGGCGGAAACCGGCGTGATCGACGTCAGCTCCGGGGAGGCTAGTACTGCCAATACTAAAGTTGCCAAAGGCGTGCTGTTTAAAGTACAGATTGGAGCTTTTCGAAACAAAGACCTTTCTAAGTATTTTGGGAGTAGTGGCAACTTTGGCGGTGAAGTTGATGGGGATGGCACCCAACGATACACACTGGGCAATTTTACAGACTATTGGCAAGCAGATAAGTTCAAACAATATTTAAGGGAGATGGGAGTAAAAGACGCCTGGATCGTTCCTTATAAGGATGGACAGCGGGTCCCCATGAAAGACGTTCTGGAAGGAGTCATATAACCTGCCAGAATTCCTTTAATAATTAGCAGACCAACTATCTTCCTACAGGTAGAAAACCAAAATCGGCACAAAGCACATAATTACATCCACCCTTATGTAATATTTAAAGTTGAGATTCTAATTCATTACTTTACAATGCATGCAAAAAAAATGGGTTTACCAAAGGCCTCCCGAACCATCAAAGGTACAGTTCTTAGCTAACCAACTTAATATTAATCACGCCTTGGCCGCAATCCTGGTCCAACGGGGCATAGACAATTTTGACAAAGCCAGGACTTTTTTCAGACCCTCCCTTGACCTGTTACATGATCCCTTTTCTGATGAAAGACATGGCCACCGCTGTCGAAACTGTTGAAAACGCGATAAGCGCAGGTGAAAAGATTCTTATTTATGGAGATTATGATGTAGATGGTACCACAGCAGTTTCTTTGGTTTATGGTTTTTTAAAAACCCTATATGCCAATATTGATTATTATATCCCGGACCGGTACACTGAAGGCTATGGATTATCAGAGATGGGGTTGCAGCATGCAATCGATCGGGATTACAAACTGATAATCACCCTGGATTGTGGTATCAAAGCGGTGGACTTAGTAGCAAAAGGAGTGTCTAATGGGCTGAAATTTATAATATGTGATCATCACTTTCCTGGAGAGGTACTCCCACCTGCCGCTGCGGTGCTTGATGCGAAACAAAGGGGATGCACTTATCCCTATAAAGAACTAACAGGTTGTGGAGTAGGTTTTAAGTTGATCCAGGCCATTGGTATTCAACGCAGTATTCCCGTAGAAACTACCTACGAATTCCTGGACTTAGTAGCAGTGAGTATTGCAGCAGACATAGTGCCAATTACTGGAGAAAACCGGGTGTTGAGTTATTATGGACTTAAAAAATTAAATAAGCACCCCAGGCCGGGATTAAAAGCATTGTTGGACATTGGTGGAATTAGCAGCCAGGTTCAGATAGAAGTTTCTGAGGTGGTTTTTGGTCTTGCCCCCAGAATAAATGCAGCGGGTCGGATCGATCATGCCAAGTCTGCTGTAAAGTTGTTGCTTTCAGAGAGTGGCAGGGAGGCTGCAAAATGGGCCGATAATGTTGATCAGAACAACAGCTTAAGAAAAGAAAAGGATTCCAACACTACCAGGGAAGCACTGGCTATGATTGCGGAGACAGCACATCATGAAGGCGCCAGGTCAACGGTACTTTACCAAGAGCACTGGCATAAAGGTGTGATTGGGATAGTCGCTTCCCGTTGCATAGAGGAATATTATCGACCAACCATTATTTTAACGCAATCGCAGAATAAAGCTACCGGATCAGCACGTTCGGTGCCAGGATTTGATATTTATGAGGCAATCTCTGCTTGTTCCGACCTTTTAGATGCCTACGGTGGACATAAATATGCCGCTGGCTTAACTTTACCGCTGGAGAAGATCGAGGACTTTCAAAAGCGGTTTGAGGAGGTGGTGTCGGCGTCAATAACTGAGGAACTGCTGACCCCTAGGTTAGAAATAGACCACGAATTGTCATTGGAGGATATAAATGATAAGTTCTATAACGTACTAAGGCAAATAGGACCGTTTGGGCCAGGCAATATGACACCAGTTTTTGTTACTAAGGGATTAAAAACGCATTCCGGAACCCGGGTGCTTAAAGAAAAGCATTTAAAATTTCGAATAAAATCGTCATCTGGCAAATATTTTGATGGTGTGGCTTTCGGTATGTCGAAATATGTGAAGGAATTACAAGCAGGCGCTTCTTTCGATGTAGCCTATACCTTGGAAATAAATAACTTTCGGGGCGAAAGATCCTTACAAATGATGGTTAAGGATATTAAATTACAGTCATGATACTGAGAGGAGAAAAATTGGTTAAGAAATACGGCAAGAGAACTGTGGTAAATCAGGTTACGGTCACAGTTGAAAGAGGCGAAATTGTCGGACTGTTGGGGCCAAATGGGGCCGGGAAGACCACTACATTTTATATGATTGTTGGGCTTGTTAAGCCAAACAGTGGAGAAATATTTCTAGACGACGAAAACATAACCAAACTGCCCATGTACAAAAGGGCTAAACGAGGGATTGGTTACCTAGCCCAGGAGGCTTCAGTATTTCGGCACCTTACCGTTGAGGAGAATTTAATGTTGGTACTGGAGATGTCAGATCTCAGCAAACAACAACAAAAAGACAAAATGGAGCAATTACTCCAGGAATTCAGCCTAAACGTGGTCCGGAAAAATAAAGGCGTGTTGCTTTCGGGAGGCGAAAGACGACGAACCGAAATAGCCAGGGCGCTGGCTGTGGATCCCCACTTCGTGTTATTAGATGAACCGTTTGCCGGGGTGGACCCTATTGCAGTGGAGGAGATACAAACCATAGTGGCCCGGTTGCGCAAAAAGAACATCGGCATACTTATCACTGACCATAACGTAACTGAAACATTGTCAATTACCGATCGTGCTTATATAATGACAGAGGGGAATCTTTTGCGCTCAGGTAGTGCGGAAGAACTGGCTAACGACGAACAAGTAAGGAGGGTGTACCTAGGAAAACATTTTGAGTTAAAGCGTAAAATTTAAAGTGGCTCTCATTAATTCCATACTCTCCTGGGTAATGAAAAAGCGGATTCACGAGGTGGAACTGTTTATGAAATACCCTGTGGAAGTGCAGAATGAATTATTTGAGAAACTAGTAAAACAGGCAAAAGACACTGAATACGGAAAAAAATATCATTTTCATAGCATAACAAGCTCTGCGGTGTTTTCCGAACGGGTGCCTGTGGTGACCTATGAGGAGATCTTTCCGTATATCTCCCGAATTATGAAGGGCGAACAAAACCTGCTGTGGCCCAGTGAAATCAGGTGGTTCGCAAAATCCTCCGGTACTACCAACGCAAAAAGTAAATTCATCCCGGTTTCACAGGAGGCATTGGATGATTGTCATTTCAAAGGTGGCAAAGACTTGATATCAATTTATATAAACAACCATCCTGATTCAAAGCTTTTTGATGGTAAAGGCCTGGCCATTGGTGGAAGTCAGAAAATTAATCAGCTTGATCCAAAGCTAAATTCCTACTACGGGGATGTTTCTGCGGTTATAATGAAGAACTTGCCGTTATGGGCCCAGTTTGTTAGGACTCCCAGCCTGGAAATTGCCCTGATGGATGAATGGGAAGAGAAAATTGAGCGAATGGCTCATGCCACCGCCGATGAAAATGTAACCAGTATTTATGGTGTACCTACCTGGACCATATTGTTGTTACAGCGTATATTAGAGATGAAGGATAAGTCGTTTATTACAGATGTATGGCCCAATTTGGAGTTATTCATTCACGGAGCAGTAGCGTTTCCACCTTACAAATCCCTGTTCCAGTCCCTGATAGGGAACTCGCAGATGCGATTCCTGGAAACCTATAATGCCTCAGAAGGATTTTTTGGGATACAGGATAGCTTTGATTCTGAAGAACTATTGTTGATGCTGGATTATGGCATTTACTATGAGTTTATTCCATTAGAAAACCTCAAACAGGATAACCCAACTACTATTGGGCTTGATCAAGTACAATTGAATAATAACTATGCCATGGTGATTACCACCAATGCCGGCTTATGGCGCTACCAGATTGGAGATACTATAAGATTCACCTCGATCAATCCTTTTAGGATCAAGATTACCGGTAGGACTAAACATTTCATAAATGCCTTCGGTGAAGAACTGGTAATCGAAAACGCTGAAACGGCTATTACCAAGGCTTGCTCAGAGACCAATGCAGAAATTACCAATTTCACTGCAGGTCCCATTTACTTGACTAGCAAAAGTAAGGGAGGCCACCAATGGGTTATTGAATTCGCCAAAGATCCCAATGATATAGAGATTTTTACCCGTGTACTAGATCAAACACTGCAAGAAGTTAATTCAGACTATGAGGCAAAGCGGTATAAAGACATTGCCCTACAACCACCCATAATACAAAAGGTACCAAGAGGCACCTTTTACCACTGGATGAAACGCCGGGGAAAACTAGGAGGGCAAAATAAGGTCCCGCGCCTGGCTAATACCAGAGAATTTGTTGAAGATATTTTGCAAATGATATCTGGTGTAACAAAGTAGAAAATTGGATAATTCTAAGAAATCAAATACGGCCGCAACCCTGAACAATTCACCTCTTCAGAATCGTTTTCAGTGCACAAGCATTAGTAAGATTGGGATAAGTGATTTGAAATAATAAAATCAACAAAAAATATACCTTTTGATAGCGGTAAAATACAATTATTTAAGTTCAGTATAGCGTAACAACGAACCATGGTTGGAGTATCCGGCAAATATAATCCGAGGTTCTACTTATCGCTCAATTATACAAAAAAAAGATTCCAAAAAATCAAGTCAACTTTTCCACAAAATGACTTGTTTATCCACAGATCAATAAAAAAATCGTTCAAGTAATTGATAACCTGCAAGATAAGGGCACATGATTAAACGAATATTTTGTGGATAAGCAGACAACTTTTTGAAAACGTAATTTATGCAATCAAAAGAGGCCCAATAAGTAGGCGCCATAACATCAAATTTCCCTCATACTAACTCAGATTCGCCATATCTTAAAGATTACTGGGTTGGTTTAGCAATTACCATCTTTTGGCATTGATTTCCCTACCTGCTTATTTATCAGTGACTTTAGCCTTTTGGGTTGGTTAAACCTGAGGTTTATGTAAATATGTTTACAACATTAATCACTTAAGGTTATTACCTTTGTTACCAACCAGTTAATTATACTTTTCTCACATACTAGTATTAAAGGTTTAATTGTACAGTATTTACTTTTATTGAATTTTTGGTGTTATTGAGCAGTAATTTAAAATGATCCATTAAATTAGTAACAACATCATTATTCCCTATGAAAGCAGTAATTCCGGTTGCCGGGATCGGCTCTAAGCTTCGGCCTCATACTCATACTCAACCAAAAGCCCTGGTACCTGTTGCAGGTAAACCCATCCTGGCCCATATCGTAGACACCTTGATCTCGGGAGGGATCAAGGATTACTGTTTTATTATAGGGTATCTCGGAGATAAAATTGAATCCTTTATTAAGGAGTACTATCATGGGCAGAAATTAAAGGTGGAATTTGTTGTGCAGGAACCACGCGAAGGAATAGGGCATGCCCTATGGTGTGCTCGCGAGTCCATAAGAGACCAACCAGAGGTTATCATTATGCTGGGGGACACAATTCTAAGCCTGGATATCCATGAATTTCTCAAGGTTCCACAATCCGCAGTGGGTACTAAAAAAGTGAACACACCAGGAAATTTTGGAGTAGTAGAAATTGATAGCCAGGATAACGTGAAATGCCTGGTTGAGAAACCAAAAATTCCTAAGTCAAATCTGGCTTTGGTGGGAATCTATAAACTTAATAACCCGAAACTTTTTGTAGAGTCAATCGAAAAGATTATTAGTAAGGGTATCAAAACTCTGGGGGAATACCAATTAACAGATGCTTTAATGGAAATGTTGAAACATGGAGAGTCTTTGTCGATATTCCCTGTAAATAATTGGTATGATTGCGGGAAAAAGGAGTCACTTTTGGAAGCTAATAGTATTCTGCTGAGTAGCGAGGAATTTATGATCATTTCTGATTACAATTTTTCTAACACCGTAATCATCCCCCCTGTAAGTATTGCAGATAACTGCCGGATCGAGCACTCTATAATAGGGCCGTACGTTGCAATTGGGAAAGACACTTTGGTTCGGCATTCTATTGTTGAGAACAGTATTATTGGTTCTTACAGCAGATTGGAAGTAGCGGTTTTAAACGGGTCTATTATTGGAAGCGATACCATACTTAAAGGTCCAAGCCAAAGCTTAAACATTGGGGACGATACGGAAATTAACTTTTCGTCTAACGATTAATGTCATCTTTTTGCCATGAACATAAGGCAGGTAAAGGAAACTTGTATCTATGTCAAAGACCTTGAGCAAACTCAAACCTTTTATGAACAGGTCCTCGATCTTCCATTAATTGCTAAAAAGCCTGGCAGGCATGTTTTCTTCAGGGCTGGAACTTCGGTTTTGCTTTGTTTTGTACCAGCAGCCTCCAGTCGGGAAACCGAGTTACCTCCACATTTCGCCAAAGGGCCATCCCATCTGGCATTTGAAGTTGAAACACCGCAATATGAGGATTGGAAACGAAAAGTGGCACTAGCTGGAATTGATATAATACATGAGCAATCATGGGGAAAGGGCTTTCTATCCTTCTATTTTCATGATCCTGATGGACATGTACTGGAAATTGTACAGCAAGGAATGTGGGACTGATTAGATCTCAGATCTAAGACCTGAGATTTCAAATGGGGGTTTGTCTATCCTTCAGTCACTGAATTCTTCAAAACCGCCCACACATTTTTAGCTACAATTTCATGACCTTGCTTATTGGGGTGAATGCCGTCCGGGAGGTTTAACTGAGGTTCTCCCCCCACTCCTTCTAAAAGAAAGGGAATTAAAGGTAACTCGTTCAATTCGGACAATTCCCCAAACATAGAACGGAAAACGGTAACGTATTGCTGTCCCATATTCGGAGGCGCCTCCATTCCTGCAATTATAATCTGTATATCAAAATATTTGGCTCTTGCAAGGTCAATGATCTCCTGCAAGTTTTTCCTGGACTCTCTGGGATCAATTCCCCTTAATCCGTCGTTGCCTCCTAGTTCCAGAATCATGATTTCCACTGGTTCCCGTAGCACCCATTCTATTCGATTTACTCCACTGGCGGTGGTTTCTCCGCTTAAACCAGCATTTATTACTTTGTAAGTCAGTTCCAGGCTGTCTATCTTTTTCTGAATTAAATTTGGAAAGGCATCTTCAGGTTCAATGCCATACCCCGCGGTTAGGCTATTTCCGAAAAATAGAATAACTCTGGTTGGTTCTTCTGGGGAATTTCCATTTTGAGACTTTTGGGTGGATTTCACCTGATGTGATGACTGTTCTGGCCCGCTACAGGTCCAAACCAATGGCACAGTAATTAATAGTGATATCACCAAAGATCTTGCTTTGTTCATGCTTCTGGTTAATTTTCGTACATCGTTACCATTCGTCATAAAACTGTTGAGTGGTAATAACGAAAGACTTTAATTTAACGTTTCAGTTAAGAGTACTCATAAAACAGATGAATAGAATATTGGATGTCCATAAGTTAACAAAGTCCTACTATAATGGGCACAATAAACTTACTGTACTTGACGAAGTAAGTTTTTCATTAGAAAAAGGAGACACATTTTCCATTGTGGGCCCATCTGGAAGCGGCAAAACTACATTACTAGGGTTGTGCGCAGGACTAGACACCCCTACCAGTGGCTTTGTGTCCCTGGAAGGGAAGGAATTATTTTCGTTGACCGAGGATCAGCGGGCAGCTATTCGCAATCAGCACGTCGGATTTATTTTTCAGAGTTTCCAGTTGATACCTACGTTAACCGCTCTTGAGAATGTGATGGTCCCTATGGAGCTCAACAAGTTCCCCGGCGCCAGGAAAAGGGCCAGAGAGTTACTGGATAGAGTAGGCTTATCGGAAAGAGGACATCATTACCCCGCTCAGCTGTCAGGTGGAGAACAACAAAGAGTGAGCCTTGCCAGAGCTTTCTCGAATAATCCAAGCATTCTTTTTGCGGATGAACCCACTGGAAACCTCGATGATGAAACCAGTGAAAATGTGGTCAGAATGATATTTGATCTTAATCAAGAAACCGGGACTACCCTGGTACTGGTAACTCATGACCTGGAATTAGCTCAGCGAACCAAGAGAATAATCAGACTTAAGGGCGGCAAAATTGTGGCCGATCAACTTAATGTAGCCTGATATGTCCAGATATGAACTTGAATGGGTAATTAAGATGGCTTGGCGTGACAGCCGGAGAAGTCGGTCGAGATTGTTTCTATTTGTATCGTCAATAATTCTGGGTGTGGCTGCGTTGGTGGCGATTCAAACATTTAGTGAGAATCTTCAGCAAGACATAAATTCTCAGGCCAAAACCATGATTGGCGCTGATCTGGCTATTCAAAGTAACCGGCCATTTTCCGATGATATCAAACAGTTAATGGACTCGCTAGGGGGAGAGCAAAGCCGCGAAATTCGCTTTGCCTCAATGGTATTCTTTCTACGGTCCCAGGGTACACGATTAGTCCAGATCAGGGCTCTGGAGGGAGACTTCCCCTACTATGGTGGTATTGAAACCAAACCTCAGAAAGCCTCCAGGATATTCCAGGAAGCCAAGAATGCATTGGTGGATCAAACCCTGTTATTGCAGTTTGAAACCGGGCCCGGGGATTCGGTCCGGATAGGTTCTCTGAGCTTTAACATTAGTGGAAGCATATTGAGTGTACCTGGACAAACAAACCTTACGGCTACTGCAGCGCCTCCTGTTTACATACCTATGGATTTCCTGGAGCAAACAGGACTGGTGAAAAAGGGTAGCCTTATCCGATATACCAGATATTTTAAATTCGAGAGGGATTATGATCTGGACCAGACCGTGGAGACCATAGCAGAAAGGCTGGAGTTAGATAATATAAATTATAGCACTGTGGAAACTACCAAGGAGGATCTTGGTAAATCATTTCAAAATCTCACGGAATTCTTAAGTTTTGTATCATTTGCTGCGTTGTTGTTAGGTTGTATTGGAGTAGCTAGTTCTGTACATATTTATGTAAAGGAAAAATTGACCACCATTGCAGTTTTGCGCTGTGTAGGTGCAACCGGTAATCAAGCTTTTTGGATCTATCTTTTTCAGATCTTAACCATGGGAGTATTTGGTTCCATCCTGGGAGCCGCTGGAGGAAGTGTGCTTCAGTTGGTACTTCCGGTGATTTTCAGTGATTTTCTCCCTTTGGAAGTAAGTCTATCGGTGAGCTGGGTAGCTATTTTTAGTGGTGTTCTAATAGGCATCATAGTTAGTCTATTATTCGCATTACTGCCTTTACTTGGGGTTCGAAAAATATCCCCATTCAGCGTGCTAAGGGTAGGATTTGAGAAAAATAGCGGCCAGGACTGGACGGTTTGGCTAGTCTGCCTCTTTATTTTCATATTTATAGTGGTCTTTAGTTATCTACAAGGAATTGGCGGATGGCTGGAGGGGCTTTTCTTTACCCTTGGCTTGGCTGCAGCATTTGGGTTTCTGGCCTTATTGGCAATGTTGGTAATGTGGCTGCTACGAAAATTTACCCCACAGAACTGGAATTACCTGGTGAGGCAAGGCCTGGCGAATTTGCATCGACCCATGAATCAGACTTTGATTCTAATCGTTTCCATAGGATTGGGAACAGCCCTGATAGCTACTATGTATTTCATACAACAGTTGCTGTTGTCACAGGTGTCGTTCTCATCGAGAGGAGACCAGCCAAACATGGTACTTTTCGATATCCAAACAGAGCAGACTAAAGATATCCGCCAATTAGCAATAGACCATGAATTGCCCATTATTCAGGAAGTACCGGTGGTGACCATAAAACTTATGGAAATTAACGGGTACAATAAACTTGATGCCTCTGAGGACTCAACACTAAACCATCCTGGCTGGGCGTATAATCGAGAATATAGGGTTACCTATCGAGATCACCTGATTGATTCTGAAAAACTGGTCGAGGGTACCTGGGACAGGCCGGATCCAACTGCAACAGATACTATCTACATTTCTATGGATGAGGGATTCGCAAATAGGATCAATGTTACCATAGGGGATGAGCTATTGTTTAATGTACAAGGAGCACTGGTCCGAACGGTGCTGGGAAGTTTGCGGGAAATTCAGTGGAACCGGGTACAGACAAATTTCTTGGTGCTGTTTCCAACAGGGATACTTGAAAAAGCTCCACAATTCCATGTCTTAATGACAAAAGTGGATTCAGAACAACGATCAGCAGCCTTCCAACAAGCCGTAGTAAGACAATTTCCAAATATTTCTGTAATTGATTTGACCCTAATTCTTAAAACCATCAATAGCATGCTGGATAAAGTAGCCTTTGTGATCAGGTTTATGGCCTTGTTTAGTATAATTACCGGTTTGATAGTGTTTATAAGCTCAGTGATGATAAGCAAATTTCAGAGGATTAAAGAAAGTGTGCTACTGAGAACTCTTGGTGCTCAACGAAAACAGATAGTGGTCATTAATGCCCTGGAGTATTTTTTTCTTGGAAGTTTAGCCTCCACTGCAGGTATGATACTTTCGCTTATATCCACCTGGATATTGGCTTACTATAATTTTGATTCTACTTTCATTCCCAAGCCATGGCCACTGGTCTGGCTCTACTTACTAATAACAGGTATTACTGTGGTAATAGGTATCCTGAATAGTCGAGAGGTCTTAAACAAGCCCCCCTTGGAAGTTCTGCGATTGGAAATTTAACAGGTAACGTAACAGAAAAGAAAAGGTTACTTGTCCATAAGTGGGCACTTATTGTATCAAAATCGAACAAAATTGATATCCCTAAAACGAACATATAATTGTTAAATAACAGATTATCATACAGTTATACGTTTATTGGAATTCTGGTATCAATTTTGGCATGAGCCTTATCAAATCAAATTGAAAATTTAACCTCATATAAAATGAATTACAAGACCAAAAATGCAAGATTGATTATGCTGGCGTTGGCCACGATTTTTGTAAGCACTGGTGTTTATGCAGAACCCATGGGAATTGAAAATAACAGGACAGCTGAGAAAGCCAGACAAGCAGTTGAAGAGGCTGCTCCGGACGATTGGTATACATATGCCCAATCTGCTGAGAAAAGTATCAGAAAAAAGGTGAACTTAAAAGAAGTCAAAGGATGGTTGGAAAGATCACTGGAAATCAATGAGAATGCCTACAACCTGGCGGTTATGGGCGACTATTATAAAGCGAACAATCTTCCTGAAAAAGCGTACGAATATTATGTAAAAAGTTTAAGAGCAGGATTCCAGGAGGATATCAATTACAATGATCCTGAAACTCACGAGAAAATGATGAAGGTCAGAAGCATCATGATCAAAGCTTCAAGGTAACAACATTTAAATATTTCCAGTTGGATTGGCCACGCCTTCGGGCGTGGTTTTTTTGTGTTCAGCATCCAGAAATTTAATAAATTGGGGTATGTCCAACCTTAGTTTTAGCCACCAACAAATTAAGGCCCTTCGCTTGTCAACCCCCGGGGTCCAAAATGTAGTTCATTTTAACAATGCAGGTGCTGCCTTAATGCCGGAGGTAGTAGGTAAAAAAGTGATCGAATATATTCAGCACGAATTAAACTATGGTGGATATGAGACAGCAGCAAAATTTTCTGAGGAAATTAATTCAGTGTATTCCGTACTTGCAAACTATTTGAGTTGCCTGCCCTCGGAAATTGCCATAATGGAGAATGCTACGGCCGCTTGGGGACAAGCTTTCTTGTCAATCCCCTTCGAAAAAGGAGATTGTATTCTTACTTCAGGTTCAGAATATGCCAGTAATTACATCCCGTATTTACAAATGATGAAACGGATGGGAATTGTCATTGAATCAATCCCTAACGATAGTTATGGACAGATCGATATCTCGGCACTTTCGGAGATGGTCCATGACAGAGTAAAATTGATTGCAATTACCCATGTGCCAACCAACGGAGGCCTGGTCAACCCTGCTGCTAAAATTGGAGCAATTGCCAGGGAACATGATATTTGGTATTTGCTGGACGCCTGTCAATCAGTTGGGCAGATGCCATTAAACGTAAAAGAGCTGCGGTGTGATTTTTTATCGGCAACCAGTAGAAAATACCTGAGAGGACCCAGGGGGGTTGGATTCTTGTACGTCTCACAGGATAGGATCTCAGCAATTGAGCCAGTAATCCTTGACCTACATGGAGCAAAATGGAGCACCAGGGCAACCTATGAGCCCCGGAAGGATGCCAGAAAATTCGAGAACTGGGAAAGTAATCTTGCTGGAGTTGTAGGGTTGGCAAAGGCCGTTGAGTATATGCTGGAATTGAAAGTTGATAGAATTTGGGCACGGATCCAACATCTTGCAGATTATCTTAGAAGTGAACTGTCAAGAATTCCCGGGATAGAAGTCCATGATTTAGGTGAAGTGAAATGTGGAATTGTCAGTTTTACCTCCCGTATGGAAGTTCAACTACTCAAAACTCAATTACATCAGGCCGGGTTTAATGTTTCAATCATTCAGCCCAGCCATACCCTGCTGGATATGCAGGCAAGAGGTTTAGGCAAAATGATCAGGGCATCAGTTCACTACTACAATACGGATCAGGAAATAGATCGGTTCGTAGAGTTTTTGAGAGAGATATAGGTTCGTAGCCACAGGTACGAACAGCTGCAGAGCATAAATAATGAGCAGCTTTCCGTAGCTTGAAGCTACGGAAGGATATTTCAAAAATATTTGCTAAGTACTGCTACCATTCCGATCTTACTATCAACAACTATTTCCATTATGAAACGAAGAAACTTCCTTCAAACCAGTGCCCTTGGTTCAATAATCGGTACCCTGGGCTTTACCAGCTGTAGCGCCGATCCAGTAGGCAGTGCGGATCAGGAGCAGTCCAAAGACGAACCCTTCCCATTAGAAGAATATACCGTCAGTCAACTCCAAGCAGCCATGAATGAGGGCACACACACTGCCCGAAGTATTGCCGAGTTGTATCTGAAGCGGATCGGGGAGGTCGACAAAAACGGATTGAACTCCGTAATTGAAGTCAATCCTGAGGCTTTAAAAATTGCTGATGAACTCGATGATGAAAGGGCCTCAGGAAATACACGGGGACCGCTTCATGGGATTCCAGTTATGATCAAGGACAACATTGACACCGGAGATCAGATGATGACTACTGCAGGATCTTTGGCGTTGGTAGGTCCTCCCGCCCCAAAGGATGCTTTTATTGTCAAAAAACTTAGGGAGGCAGGTGCAGTACTGCTGGGTAAAACAAACCTTAGCGAATGGGCCAACTTCCGCTCTCGAAGGTCGAGCAGTGGTTGGAGTGGCAGGGGCCGGCAGACCAGAAACCCCTATGCACTTGATAGGAACCCATGCGGCTCAAGTTCTGGCAGCGGGGCAGCGGTTTCCGCGAATTTATGTGCCATTACCATCGGTACTGAAACCGATGGATCCATCGTATGTCCTTCTTCAGCTAATGGAATAGTGGGGATTAAGCCGACGGTAGGGTTATGGAGCCGAACTGGGATTGTTCCTATTAGTCATACTCAGGATACTGCTGGTCCAATGGGAAGGACTGTAGCTGATGCCGCTGCACTATTGGGGCCATTGTCAGGAATTGATCTGTCAGATCAGCGTACTAAGGATAGTAAAGGACCATCATATCCAGACTACCGGCAATATCTGGATAAAAATGGATTGCAGGGTAAAAGGATTGGGGTGTGGAGGGAAGCCATGGGATTTCATGAAAAGGTGGACCGCATCATGGAGGAAGCTTTTGAGATAATGAAATCTTCAGGAGCAGAAATTATAGATCCCGTAGATATAACTGGTGACCAGCAAACAGGGCGTTCCGGATACGACTTACTGTTGTATGAATTTAAACATGGGATCAATCAATACCTGTCAGCCCGGACTGATGTAAAGGTGAAATCCCTACAGGATATTATTGATTTTAATGAGGCCCACCGCGACCAATCCATGCCCTATTTTGAGCAGGAGATTCTGCTTCTATCGCAGGAGAAAGAAGACCTGGAAAGTGCTGGTTACCGTGAAGTGCTGGAAAAAGTTTTAAGATTGTCACGGGGCGAAGGAATTGACAAGACACTGCAGGAGTATAAACTCGATGCAATAGTAGCCCCCACCGGAGGACCAGCTTGGCCCATTGATGTGATCAATGGTGATCATTTTGGTGGTGGAAGTTCAGCTCCTGCCGCTGGGGCAGGTTATCCCAATATCACGATTCCTGCCGGTTATGTGTCTGGCCTGCCTGTGGGGGTCAGTTTGTTTTCAACCGCTTGGGAGGAGCCGAAATTGATTGCGATGGCCTATTCTTTTGAACAAGCACGGGGACCACGCAAAGTGCCCCAATTGCTTCCTACCTTGCACCTGCCATAGGAAGGTTTTCGATTGCCGGTCAGAGGAAGGTGAGTTTCAGGAGCGAAGCAAAACAACACTTTAAGCAAAGGGTCAAAATGAATAGTTTAAAGGCTTTCAAAGAAGGCGCTTTGACCATTCAACAGTTTCCAACCGTCAGATCGTTTGATCACTAAACCAGTTTCTACCAGGTGACCAGTAGTAATGGTTCCTGCAGTGTCAGTGGTTTGCATAGTAATAGTGCCATAGAATTGAGCAAGGTCCTCTCTCAGCGGAATTATCTTTAGAGAATCCCAACGAATCTGAATGGCGCTGATTGAAGGGTCGGTGACTCTAAGCACTGCAGCTACGCTATCGAAATCGAGGGCGGTCCGATAGCCAGGTGGTACCCAAAAGAATTCCCTTGAATTATCCAGGTAATCAAATTCTGCCTCCAGCCCGTCTTTTTCAATGGCTTCATGGTAATTGTTCAGCATTGCTGACACCTCCTGGATTACATTTTCACCTGTTCCGGAATTACCACAACTGAAAAGCAGGATTACAAATGCAAAGTAGCGTAGTAGCATGGCTCTATGTTCTTACAATATTAGAAGTTTTCAAACCAGGTTTAGCCGTTGACCTTGATAGTTCTGCATTTCTTCCTGGTTGGTGGTGATTGGGATTAATTGCAAATGTTTCAATTAATAAACTAATAATTAACAATGTACAATTGACAATGATAATTAAGAATTACCAAAGACGAATTACGAAAAATAACTTAATAAGGCTTTAACATTAATTAACCAATGGTAAAACTTCAAAGCCGTATATTACACCAATGTTAGCGACCTGGCGCTTGTTGGTTTGCATCTGGTTACAGGTCATGGTCTGTTCCAACCTGGCTGCCCAGCAATATCTGGTATTGGACCGCTATGGGAAAAACAGAATTAGAATCCCATTGGGAAGTGAGGTTTCTTTTACCTTGCGAGGTGATAACCGCAAACATCACAGTAGACTGGTGGGACTGGCTGATAGTGTGGTGATTATGGGAAACAAAGATATATTCCTTCGATTAGACGATTTTGATGCTTTCTATTTTCATCGAAACCACTGGAAGGCTTTGCGCTATGGTACCCTTGTGCCGGCCACTGGATTTTTAGTCGCGGCTGCCCTGCACCCAACAATTAGCAATCCATTCTACGACCAGAAAGAATCAGCGCTTATAGGCCTGGCATTTCTGGCACTTGGACAAAGCTTTAGGTTGCTGGAATGGAAGAAGTTTAGGGTAACTAAAAATGCCCGAATTTGGGTAGGTGGCTTTCCAAGCCAGTGAAACGTTGATATCAATAAGTATTATAAGGGCTGTCAAAGCTGAGCGGCAGGACTATAGCCCACTATTTTGTGAGCATGTTATTTACTTTTAAATTTGCTGGTAGCACAAACAACTAATCCATGAATTCTTTCATCTATGGAGATCACATTACCGCGGGTACTGCACTGGCAATATGTAACGGTAGTATTAAGGCTGAACTAAGTAAAGACAGCTTGGAAAAGGTTCGTTCCAGCCAGCGTATTGTGGCAGATATTGCAGCGGGAGAAGAGGTTGTCTATGGAATCAACTCCGGGTTCGGCCCTCTTTGTACCACTAAAATATCACCCCAGGATACTAAGGTTTTACAATCTAATATTCTCAAAAGTCATAGCGTAGGTACTGGGGACCCAATCCCGCAAGACATCGCCAAATTAATGTTGATCCTAAAGGTTCAGGCTTTGGCACAAGGTTTTTCCGGGATCACCACATCGACTTTGGAGCGTATAATATGGCATATTGACCATGATATCATTCCTGTGGTTCCCAGTCAGGGATCAGTTGGGGCTTCCGGGGATTTAGCGCCTCTGGCCCATTTGTTCCTTCCTTTAATTGGACTGGGGGAAGTACATTATAAAGGAAGTTTGACAGATGCTGGGACCATGCTTAAGATGGAGGGCTTGGGGCCTTTGGAACTGGCGCCTAAGGAAGGCCTGGCGCTGATCAATGGCACTCAATTTATGGCTTCATTTGCTACAATGGTCCTGGATAAATTACATAAATGTTTGAGTCAGTCGGACTTCATTGCTGCTTTGATGCTGGAAGGCCTGCTTGGCTCGGCACAACCGTTTATGTCTCAATTACACCAACTAAGGCCCCACAGGGGTAGCCAGCACGTTGCGGCCAGGATCAGGACCCTTTTGAAAGGTTCCTCAATTGTTGAATCTCACAAGAATTGCGAGCGGGTACAGGATCCGTATTCACTTCGATGTATTCCTCAGGTTCATGGCGCTTCCAGAGAGGCCTGGGCCCACCTGAAGGAAGTACTAGAGATTGAGTTGAACTCAGTAACTGACAACCCTGTGATCATAAATAGCGAATTAGCTATTAGTGGGGGTAATTTTCATGGACAGCCAATGGCAATGCCTCTTGACTATGTGTGTATGGCTGCTGCTGAGTTGGGAAGCATTTCAGATCGCCGGATTTATCTGGCGATGGACGGGACGGTCACCGGACTTCCAAAATTGCTGGTAAAAGAAACTGGTCTTAATTCAGGGTTTATGATCCTGCAGTATACTTCTGCGGCGCTTGCCAGCGAAAATAAAACTCTGTGTTTCCCGGCCAGCGTGGACAGTATACCCACCTCGCTGGGGCAGGAGGACCATGTGAGCATGGGTAGTATCGCCGGACGCAAGGCGCTGAGCGTAGTTGAGAACCTTGAAAAAATATTGGCAATTGAACTCTTGTGTGCCTGCCAGGCGCTGGATTTCAGGCGTCCTCTGGAAACAACTCCTGTACTGGAAGAAATTCACAGTTCAGTAAGGCAAAAAATTCCTCATACCTTGGAAGATCGTATTTTTGGCGAAGATATCGAAAAGGCCCGACAGATGCTCTCAAATGGGTTTATCTTGGAATGGAACGGAGTGTTGGGTTCGGAGTATTTTGATGCCTTTGAAAACTTTTGAACCACTGTAGTAAATTGCCAAAACCCCAGCGCCCAGCTTAGCGCCTAGCGTCCAGCTTATTGTATGTTCGATATTTAATTTTGTAATTTTCGGACTGATTTTCGAGATCAGAAGTTATATGAAGAAGATAATTCTAAGATCCATACTTGCCCTGGTCACTCTGTCCTTGATATATGGAATCTATCACGCCTGGAATGCCCTGCCTATCTACACCGCGTACAGCGCCAAAATCATGTGCTCATGTGTTTTTATAAGTGATCGTGACCAGTCTTCGGTATTAGCGGAGGATTTGTCTTCATTTGGCATGGCTGAGCTCAATGTAAACTATCTGGATTCTACTGTCACTTCCGATGTTATGGGCCTGGCTAGTAAGACCGCAGTTTTTAGAGATGGCTTGGGATGTACCCTGGTATTGGGTACTACTGCAGAGCAATTGAAATCTGAGATGGTTCCCATTATTAAACCAGATAATCGTCAGGCAAATAATTATTGGCCTACCGGCGATAATTTTGCCGGTGGAGAATTCACTGCTGAATTAGACGAAGGTGCACTGGACCGTGCACTGAACAAGGTTTTTGAGGAACAAGACCCCGATCACCTTCAAGGAACCAGGGCGGTGGTAATTGTGTATAAAGGAAAGATAATCGCTGAGCGATATGCACAAGGTTTTAACAGGGACACTCCCTTGATAGGTTGGTCGATGACAAAAAGCGTGATCAATGCTCTGGTGGGGATTCTGGTACAAATGAATTTGTTGCACCTCGAAGATGATCATCTTTTTGACGAGTGGTCTGATGAGGGTGACCCCCGCAGCAACATTACCCTGGACCAACTGCTGCGGATGAGTAGCGGTTTGAAATGGGATGAAATTTACTCCGGCCTCTCAGACGCTACCGAGATGCTCTTTAATGCTCCAAACCCACCGTTGTTGGCCTTGTCCAAGTCCTTGGAGTTTCCTCCGGACAGCAGGTGGAAATATAGCAGTGGGACCACTAACATAATTTCCGAGCTGATCAGGCGTAAAATTGGAGGAGGCAATAAACAATATTGGAATTTTCCCCATAATTTTCTTTTTAATAAACTTGGAATGCGCAGCGCCATAATCGAACCTGGCCCTGATGGTACTTTCGTGGGGTCTTCCTACATGTATGCTACTGTCAGGGATTGGGCCCGATTTGGCTTATTGTATTTAAATGATGGGGTTTGGAACGGTGACCGGATTTTACCTCCAGGCTGGGTGGAATATTCCCAGCAACCAACTGCTAAGGCGCCTCGTCAAAAATATGCAGCCCACTTTTGGCGTACCAAAGGTGAAGACGGCAGCGGACCGGATATGCCAAAGGATGCCTATCATATGGCGGGGTACGAAGGGCAGAAAGTAGTGATCATCCCATCCTATGACCTGGTAATTGTTCGTTTGGGTTTTTCACAACCCGAATCAAACTGGGATTTTCCTGGTTTTGTGGAAGACGTTGTAAGAGCTTTTCCCTACCGTTAAGAGCGCCATTGCAATGGTATTTTCTTAATAAATACCATAAACCCAAACAGCCCCAAAACCAGAGATATGGAAATAGTGGCAATCATTAGTGGCAAATGCTCCTCCTGACCATTTGATATTAGTCCCATACTGGAGTATAATACGATGAAAGCCAGAGTTGCGAACACGAAAGAAGTAAACAGGGCAAGGTATCGTTCCATGTTCTCGAATTTCCTTGCCCTCTTCAAGTCGTTGTATTTTAGCTTGAAATCCTGATTTTGTCTCTCAAAATTTAGTACTTCCAACTCTCTGATTTCCTGAGCGCTTAAAGCTCTTAAGTGACAAATTTCTTTCAAGGCGTCCAGACGGATTTCTATGTGCTCCAGTTTGGTGACCATTTTATTTCTGGTATTGATCATCGTGGTTAGTAGTTTTTAATTGAAAAAAAAGGCACTGTCAAACAGCGCCTTTTTAAACGGAAATCATTGAATAGTGTATGTCCTCTATGATTCTATTTACAAATATAAACCCGTTGCATGTGCATTTTTAGCCTTATTGTCTGCTGCAAATCCCCCTGCCTGCCGGTAGGCCCAGAAAACAATGTTGACTAAGTCATTTAAAGTCAATAGTATACGGTGTTTCATGCAATATGCTAAAGTTCAATATTTTGTTGTAAAAGTGCTATTTTTATAGCTGTTTCTATTATATACTATATGTTGGTAAAAAGTAACCCCTGTAAGGTTTTAGTTTATTGTGGGCTTTTTTAGGTTGCCTGTGCGTATTACTGGTTGGTAGTCGCAGACTACGAACAGCTGCGAAGCAGCTTTCCGTAGTAGCGAAGCAGCTTTCCCCAGCTTGAAGAAGCTTTCCGTAGCTTGAAGCTACGGAAGCGGAAGCCTATATTTCTACAATTAGTTACTATTACGTGCTTCTACACTATCGACTCGAACCTTTCTTTTTCTTCCTCTTAAAAAGCTTGAATACTTCGCCCACCTTATCTTTATTCAGCAGCTCTTTTGCTGCGCTTTTTACGGTTTCGTTGGAGGTGCTATCTTCAACACTGCCAGTTATTAGGCTGTCCAGCCTTGATTTTACTGATTCGGTAAGTTGTTGAGATTGCTCTTTGACAAGTACTTTAGCGCTATCTTTGGCCTCTTCAGACTTTTGTTTTATTGCCGTTTGAGCCAGATCGGCGGTGGTATTTCCCCCTTGTATTCCACCTAAGCTAAAATTAGGGTCAGTATACTTCCCGGATAGGTTCAAATTAAGATTTACTTTATCACTAACCGGCTGGTTGGTCCCGGTTAAACTGGCAATTGCCTGGTTTATTGAGGTACCTAGTACCCCAGCTGGAACTTCCATATTCAATAGAAAATCTACGCTTCCATCTATGCCGGTACTTCCCGATACTATGGTTTTATAGTCCCCGAAGGTTGCGGTAAAAGGTGCTACATGGAGCTGTCCATTTTCGATTTTTACCTTCATAATCACATCCTTAAGATTAAACTGCGAAGGGGCGCTGGTAAACTGGGTTATCTCCGTAAATCCTTGTACCAATTTGGAATCCATTCCGGAGAGTGCGGCAGTCATAATGTTTACCAGTCCGTTTCCTGTTAAGGTATTCAAAGCGGGCATCATGTCCTGCTGTAGTTCACCTTTCAACTTGAAACTTGAACTAAAATCCCCATCAATAAATTGGGTAATTGGGGCCAGGATCCTTACAGTATTAAAGGTTTTGTAAGCGTCTTTGAAGGCGACCTCCTGTATATCAATCTCAAAATCAAATTTTGGATGTTTCATGTTCCTGGGGTCATAGGTTCCGCTAGCTGCAATAGTTCCACCCAAAGAGTTAAAAGAAAGCTCCTGCATTTGTGCAACTCCATCTCTTACCAGTATCTGCCCTCTAAATTCTTTAAGTGTCATGTTATCGTAGTACACAGTACCAGCCCTGGATTGTATATCAAAATCAACATTTGTGGGGATTGGTAGCACCGACAATTCTTCCGCATCATCAGTTTCAACCGATGCCGTCATCCACTCATTAAGGTTTACATTTTCTGAAGTTATGTTCAGCGTGCCAACTATTGGGGCATTTTCATGAAATACATAATTAATATAGTTTGATACTGTGCCATTAATTTTTAGGTCTGTGGAACCGGTCAGTGCTTTAATATCAGTTAGTGTAATTTGTTGTGGGGTAAAAGATGCCCGGCCTGAACTTATCTTAAAAGGATGATTGAGGTCCTCACTGGCATAGGCAAAATCACTGATGGTGAAATCACCGGAGGTGGGGATCTGCTCATATTGCTCTGATTCCAGGCTTGACATTTTCCCTTTGGAACTTAAACTGCCCCGAATGATCCCTTTTAAGATAATGTCCTCCAGAGAAAATACCTTTGATATCTTTTCCAGGTCTATACCTCCTTGAATATCTACATCCCAGGAATAGTCGCTGGGATCCAATAAAGTAAGGCTTCCGGCAAACTTTTCTCCATCCATTAAAAAGCTAAAGTCAGGCACCTCGATACGTGTATCCGCTATCAGGCCGCTATGGTTGGTTACCGTAGAACGTAAATTGAATTGTTCCAGTGACTCTGGAAACTCATCGGTTTTGATGAACCCATCTTTAAGTTCCATACTGGCATCTATAACAGGGAATATTTGAGCAGCGCTATCATAGGTGCCTTCCGCTTTAAGAGTTAGTTGATATTGACCTTTTAGAGTGGTGCCCTCCAAAGGAAACATTTTGTTCAATTCTGCCAGATCGAATCCGGCGGACAACTCAGCATTAATCTCAGGGGTTGACAAACCATCAATTCTAAACTTACCATCCAGTGGATTATCACCGAAGTCAAGATGCAACTCACTGATGTCGATCAAGGTATGGTCGGGGTTCCCGTCCTCATTCGCCACTAGCAACTCCAGATTAATATTTTTAACTGCTGTTGGCAGGCCGGGATACTGGAACATGCCATCAGCTACTTTCAAATACAGTTCAAATGCGGGAATCCGGGACTGATTATAAGTGCCGTTCACCGAACCATTCATGGAAACCAGCCCGCTACTGGTGATATTTTCAAACCCCTCCCGGTACATTCCAGGAACCAGGGATAACAAATATTGGAACTCATTCTGATGTGTTTCAAATGACAGGTCCATTTGCATGTCATCATTATTTTCAGGCATAGCAATCCATCCATCAAAACCAAAAGCAAATTCGTTAATAGATACCTGATTTTCCTTAAAAGTATATTTTGATTGAGCAAGGTCCATTTCCAGCTCAACATCTACTTTTAATTGTTTGTCACTAAGATATTCCAGGCCCTGAAATTGTACAGAAACCAGCTGCGCCAATGTCGAAGTACTAAGGTCAAATAGATCCTGGGAAAAGTCGCCCCCTCCCTCGTGATCAATTTCTCTCAGTTCCAGGTAAAACCCAGCCTGGCGATCATCATAAATTACCCACCCTTGATGCATGGCCCACCTATCAATGCCAAGATCCAAAGTTGATTCTTCAGAGGAATTGGCCTCAGTTTCTACCGCAATATCATAGTTGGCGCTGCCATCCTTCAGCACCTGGATGAACACCTTTGGTCGGTCCAGATCAATGCTTTTAATTACCAGTTTATCATCGAATATAGCTTTGAAAAGGTTCAACCTCAGTGATATCTCCTCTGCAAACAGCAGTGTGTCGCCCTCAAATATTTCTTGCCCGACCACTGCCAGTTTTTCTACTGACACATTAAGGTTTGGGAAGTTTTTCAGCAGTGACAGATCAAAATCGTGGTAGGTAATTTCCGCGCGTACCGACTCAGCTATCAAGTCATCTACTGCTTTCTGGATGCGATCTTTGAATAAAAATGGGAGAGCTACTGCGGCTAAAAGGAATACCAAAACAAAAGCTCCGATAATTATCAGACTCTTTTTCATAATAGTTTAAAAAATGTAACTATATAAAGATAAGGCCTTTTAGGAGTATACGGGAACATATGTACCAATAACTGACTATTAGAAAAAAATTTTAGTACATTATATTATGTTCGACAATAGATTACAACCATATTTTCCCTTGTCTTTTCGATGGTTGGGCTTTATTTTGATCCCACTGGGTATTATTGGTATTTTTCCAGCGCATGATTTCTTCAGCGCGTTATGGCCGGTATTTTCTGTTTTTGCCGGAACGGCATTTATTTGGACTTTTCATGGTACTAAAATAGATTTTCAGCAAAATAGAGTTATGGAGTATGTATCAGTTGTTGGGCTCAGATTGGGCAATTGGAGCGACCTGCCTAAGTTGGAAAAGGTATTTGTTACTAAAACAAACTATAGCCAGGTCATCTGGAGTAGAGTCTCTAATACACAACAACGGAGCACAGTATTCAGGGCTTATGTCAAGGGGCCAGGGGATTTTAAGTTGCTTTTTTCTGAGAAAAAGAAGAAAGAATCAATTGTTAAAGACGCAGGATTCGCAGCAAACGGCTTCGATCTACAGGTCCTGGATTGTACCATTAAGCCACCAACATGGATTAAATAGCTTAGCATGAACGGACTATTATTTCATCATTTGAGGTATTTTTTGGTAACCCTGTCAATAATGGGCATTACCTCCTGTGAAAAGGTATCCAATGTTCCTGACCGGATTGAATTTTTTGATCAAGGAACCTGGATCGATTTAACCTATCCATTCGATGAGCACACTGTTTACTGGCCTTCTGACACCCTGGGATTTACGATGGATACCGTCTTCTACGGAACCACCGATCAGGACTATTTTTACTGCGCATTTTCCTTTTCCTCCGCAGAGCATGGAGGCACCCATCTGGACGCTCCGGTTCATTTTGCTGAGGGAATGAAAAGCGTAGAGGCACTCACATTGGATCAACTTATAGGTAGGGCAGTAATTGTTGATGTGAGTACCAAGGCACTTGAAGACAGAGATTATTTAGTAAGTATTGAAGACTTCCTGGATTGGGAGAAGGATCATGGATTATTGCCAGAGCAGTCAATAGTACTTATTCGCACCGGCTACGGCAAGTTTTGGCCGGACCGTGAAGGATATCTGGGCACTTCCCGTAAAGGACCGGAGGCGGTTGCCTCATTACATTTCCCTGGACTTGATCCTGATGCGGCTTTATGGTTGACCACAGAAAGAAGTATTAAAGCGATTGGACTGGATACGCCCAGTATTGATTATGGTCAATCCGGTACCTTTAAAAGCCATCGGATATTATTTGCCCATAACATTCCGGCCTTTGAAAATCTGGCCAATCTGGATAAACTACCAACTCTAGGTGCCTGGATAGTAGCGTTACCTATGTCTATATCCGGCGGTAGCGGAGCGCCTTTAAGGGCAGTGGCCTGGATTCCGGCCCACTAGCTCCCGCTCAATGATAGATGGACTGAAGGACTGAAGGATTGAAGGCTGGTACCTAACACCCTAGTCCTTCGTCCCTAACCAACTAGCCCAATTGTAAATTCATAATTTCTAATTTCCAATTAGGACGCTTTGCGTCCTAAAGGTATTTCAACAGAAAGTCTATAGCCTTTCTGGTAAGCTTGGTGTAAGGGGGAAACAGCGGTTTCACCGAAGTCAACCCAATTTTTTGTTTAAGAACACTCTTCTGATTGGAAAATGCCAGGAAACCACTATGTCCGTGAGATTTCCCGAATCCACTGTGATTAATCCCGCCAAATGGAAGGTGGGGGTTCATGAATTGGATAACGCAGTCATTTATTGCCACAGACCCTGAAGATGTTTCCTGTAGCACTTTATACTGGAATTCCGATGATCCGCTAAAAATATAGAGGGCCAGCGGTTTAGGCTTACTGTTGATCAATTCAATAACTTCAGAAATGTCATGATAGGTAATTACGGGAAGAATAGGCCCGAAGATCTCTTCGTTCATGACCCTTGCGGTCAGCGGCACGTTGGAAAGGACTGTAGGGGCAAAATAATTGTCAGCTTTATTTACTACTCCGCCACATTCAATTTCCGACCCCATTTCCAAAGCATCGGTTAACATTGAGTCCAGACGATCGAAATGTTTGGTCCCGATGATCCGTGCATACGAGCAACTGGTTTCAATACCAAAGCCTTCAGGATCAAAAAACTGATCAATCAAGCGACGCAGGTTATCTAACAGCGCTTCTTCTACAGATTCTTCCACCAGTAGGTAGTCAGGGGCTATACAGGTCTGACCGCCATTGATAAACTTCCCCCAAACGAGTTTCTCTGCAGCATCGGCAATATCCGCCGTTCGGTCTATGATTGCCGGGCTCTTGCCCCCTAATTCCAAGGTTACAGGGGTTAAATGGCGGGCCGCATGGTGCATCACAATTTTACCCACAGCAGGACTTCCAGTAAAAAATATGTGGTCGAAAGGTAATTGAAGTAGATTTTCCGCTACTTCCTTGCCTCCATTAAATACCGCCACTTCTGATGGATCGAAAATTTCAGCAGCCATTCGAGCAATTAGCTCAGAGCAATTGGGTGTTAGTTCAGAAGGCTTCAATATCACGGTGTTGCCTGCCGCTAATGCTGAAACCAATGGGCCAACAGTAAGATTGAATGGGAAATTCCAGGGAGAGATAATTAAACAAACCCCTTTGGGCTCATAATAAACGTAAGATTTTGTGCCGAGAAGGGCTAAAGTTGATTCAGCTTTTTTCGGCTTTGCCCATCGATGCAAATTTTTTAGAGCATGTTTGATTTCGGAAAGCACCAGGTAAATCTCAGATAAGTCAACCTCTGCGGCAGGTTTTTTAAAGTCATTATAGATGGCATCCTGGATGCTTTTACGATTGTTTTTGGTCCATTCCCGAATTTTCAGCAATCGTGAAATTCTGGCTTTCAAAGGCTCTGTACGCCAAAGTTCACTAGTAGATTTTTGTGAACTAAAAACCTTACTTGCTACTTTGGCTTCCAATTTTTCAATTGCCGGCATGGGAATGGATATTGTCTGTTTAAATAAAAAAACCCTGACGGATTCCGTCAGGGTTCATTGCTTGAAGCGAATTATTCCGCTAAGATGGTAAACTCAACCCGGCGGTTTTGAGATTGACCTTCTTTGGTATCATTACTGGTTACAGGTTTGGATTCACCGAATCCACGGGAAACCAGTCTTTCTGAGGTAATGCCATTTTCAGTTAAATAATCAAACACCGCTTTGGCCCTTCTATCTGAAAGTCCTTGATTATATGAGGATCGTCCGACACTATCGGTATGGCCGGAAATCTCAATTTCAACATCGGGATTATTCTTCATGAATTCTACAACTCGCTGCAGCTCAGGTTTAGAATCCTCTTTCAGTGAGGACCTGTCGAAATCAAAGAAAATGTTGTTCAATCGAACAGTTGCACCGGCTTCAATAGGTACAAGAAACAGGTCCTGATTGATTTCTTTGTACTCTTCCAAGTCGTTCAGATCAATATTTGCATTAACTGCCACGTACCCCTCTGCCTCTGCAAGGTATCCATATTTCGCTCCAGACGGTAAAACGATCTTATAAGCCCCCGATACTGGGTCAGAGGTTGCCAAGCCGATTTCCGTACCATCAGGTAACCGTTCATACAGAATTTTCACTCCACCTAGTGTTTCATTGGTTTTAGAGTTATAAACTTTTCCCTGAACTAATACTACTGGAGCAGGTTTGTAGAATACCGGCAACTCTACTTTAAAGATGTCCATATTATCCGTGCCAACTCCCCTTGAATAAAATGCGTATTCCCCGGATGCTGGAATATTGAAGAATTCATCATCATTTACTGAATTAATGTCTGGCCCCAAATTCTCAGGCTCAGACCAGTTATTCCATGAGTCATCAAGACGTCTCGATACAAATATATCCGTACCCCCAAATCCTGCGTAACCATCTGAGCTGAAATACAAGGTTGCATCATCTGCAGCCAAAAACGGCGCTGACTCTTCACTTGCTGTATTCACAGAGTTACCCAAATTTACAGGTTCGCTCCAGGTGCCGTCAGGTTTCTCAAAACTGGCATAAAGGTCGCGGTCCCCGTAGGAGTCTTCACGTTCAATAGACATCAATAAGGTTTTTCGATTGTTGGCCATGTAGAAATTGGCCTTCTCACTGTAGTTGTATAAGTTTTCAACAGTAAGGGCTTCTGGCTGTGACCATCCGGATGCGGTCTTGCGACTCACTGATAATCCTGCTTTCATTTTACCATTTGGCAGATACTCATTGCCTAGGAGGAGCAGTATACTGTTGCCATCGGGTGTAATCGAACTGATGTAGTTAGGTCCTTTGTTGTTTAAAACAGGCCCGATGTTACGTGCTTCTTTCCATGTACCGGTGGTTTCGTCAAGCTCTGAATACCAGATGTCCTCATCGTCGTCTTTGCCGCCCACATTTCCGGGGTGATTGCTTCGACTAAAAAACAAAGTCTTTCCATCCGGTGAGATCAATGGACGGAATTCGCTGACCTCGCTATTTACCGTAGGGGGCAACCGCTGAGCTTCCATATCTTCAGCTAGATTTTCAGCCACATTTATGAGATTTCCCACATTTATAGGAACCTCTGAATCGGAAACGCCGATGGCATCTATACTGTTATACCCGGGTACTGCACGACCATCGAGTTCCACTTTGACTCCTGCTACCTCAAAACTAGTGGGGTTAATGAAGATGTTCAGCAACCTGCCTTCTTCACCGATGGGTCTGGAATTGAAAGTATAAACTTGTGTTTCTTTGCCACTTTTGTCATATACATAAACCGTGGAGATAGAACCCGGATTATAAGATTCTCCGATTGCTATTTGTTGTATTATCATGGGATTCGCAAAACCGACTTTGATAAATTCCACCCGGTTGGGATTTTTGGGAGTCCATGCGTTGGGATTCTCTCCACCGTGTGGCAGAACGTTTGGTTTATTTAGTGCTTGAGTTGCAGAATACTGCATTGGAGATAATTCTGAGGAAAATTCAATTACTTCCGAAGCCCATTGTACATTCTGAGCTGAAGCCAATCCAGAAATAATACAAAATATAATAAGTAATAGACGTCGACGCATATCTAATGTAGTTTATTGGTAAATTTATATTGTTCTTAATATAGTTAAAAAAAATAAACAAACATTACAATGCCTGCTTATTCTGTGCACTCAGAATTGAGCCCAGTTGTAAATCAAAAGTAAGGAAAAATTTTAAAATTCTTTTTATTTTGATAGAATTCGAACCTCCACCCGCCGATTTTTTAAACGAGCTTCTTCCGTGTTTTCGGTGGTAATGGGGTGGGCCCCGCCATAGGCTTTATACTTAATACGGCCCTTCCTTATATCCTTTCGGATGAGGTAATCTCTTACTGCCAATACCCGGTCCTCTGAAAGCTTTACATTGCGATCTGGATTTCCTCTATAGTCGGTATGTCCCTCTAACTGAATTTTCATTCTTGGGTTATTGTGTAGCATCTGAGCTAAACCGTCTAACTCATCATAGGAAGATTCTAATATTTCAGCTTGACCCAACTCAAATAGCAAATTGTTCATGCGAAGGATGTTTCCATCTTCCGATTTGGTCAATAAATAGTCTCTTTTAATTTGCCCGTCGTCATCAATATCCTCAATTTCCACTACATCATACACCGTAACATATCCCTCTGCGGCAATCTGCATGGTGTACTTTTTGTCTTCTAACATATGCAGTTTATATCGGCCGTCACTCCCGTTTGATATGTGACCTACAATATTGGCTCGTGGCATTTTCTCAAAGTTGATATATCCATCGATAGGCTCATTGGAGGTTGCATCCAGGATATGCCCATAAACCAGCACCATCTCATCTTTCGGTTGTTGTTCTTCTTCAACGTTGAAAAGTATAAATTCCTGGGCGTTTAGATTCAATCCTGCCATCAGTAAAATAGTACAGAATAGCATTGAAAATGTGCGTTGAATTGAATACCGCATATAATATTCCTTTCGTTGTAGTTAACTTGTTTTGAGGGACCCAGCCATAAATAAATATAAGCAATAACGTGAAAAGGAGCAATGTAAAATGAGTTCAATCTTTACATCGTAAGATTAACACTCATATTATTTGTTGTTAATTATAAGGTACTTACATCATTAAAATACAAATGAGGAGAATCTAAGAGTTGCCAGCTTAAGGAATCACTACTAAAAGTACTATATTAGTATAATTAACAAGGATGATTCGTTCACCATTTTTTTTTCAAATAATATGGCCAAACAGGTGGACCGCTCTCATTTAATAGATCAGCTTGAGGAGCTTAAAAGGGGATTAAGTAACATTTTACACCACCAACATGCAACTCAACTTGATGATCCCTCAACTACAAACGGTCATCCGGAGGAAATCTCCTCCCCAAAATCCGAGATTCTGCAACATGACATTTCATTGTTGGAAAGCTTCCAAATAATAAATACATCCAGAGAGATTATTGGAAAAAACCTCAACGGAACTGACTATGGACTTGGAAATCAGGGGAAACAAATACTGATATTACTGGACTGCGGTTGCGAAATAGTCGCTTTCAACCGCACTGCTGATATGAATATTTCTGCCTTGAGCGGGAAAGAGCTAAGATTAGGAGTGCACCTGGAAGAGTTTTTGCCGGATGAGTACAAACTGGATTTTAAGGAAATAATTCTCCAGGTCCTTGAGGGAATTTCTTTGCACCTGACCAGCCAAATAAAATTTAAAAATCACCCTGGACAGTGGTTCGAGATCAATATATTACCAGTAAGGGACAATAGCTCCAGGATCACCCGTATGGTCTGGTGCATGGAAGATATCAAAGAGCGGAAGGAAGCACAGACTAACCTAAAAGCACTGCAAATTAATTTTCAATCTGTATTCAATCAAGCCGCTGTAAGCGTAATATTGAGTAATATCAATCTTCAGGTAATTCAGGCTAATCACAAATTTTATGAACTTATCGAATATTCTGCGGAGGAATATAAAGCTTTACCTGCGTTAAGTACCACCCATCCAAGGGATGTTCCGGAAAGTAAAAGATTGTTAAAATTGCTTTGTGAGGGTGAATTAGATTCTTTTTCACTGGAAAAGCGACTTATTGCAAAAACAGGTAAAATCATTTGGGTTTATGTTACAACCAATATAATAAAAGACCCTAAAGGAAAACCAAAACTAATTATATCAGTTGCGCAGGATATCACCGACCGCAAATATGCTGAACAAGAACTGGTGTTCAAAAGCAATGAGCTCGATACTTTTATTTACCGGGCTTCGCACGATCTCAGGGGTCCTGTAGCTTCCTTAATGGGTTTATACAACGTTGTACAAACCGAGTTCAAAGAAGATGCCCATGCTATTGAATACTTTGAGCATTATCACAAAAGTGTATTGCGTTTGGATAAGGTCCTTCACAATTTGATCGATCTAACCAAGATCAAGGAAACGGAAATGAGTCCATCCAAGGTGGATTTGAATGATATTATTTCAGATTGTTTGTCTTCAGTCAGCAACGCTGCTAATTTCGAGAAAGTACATTTCAAGATCAGGAATGATGTTGATTTCAAAGTACACGTAGATGCAAACACTCTGAGGACCATTCTATTTCATCTGCTTGAGAATGCAGTTAATTTCATTCAAGTGGATAACAAACAACCTTTTGTCAGGTTGGATATAAAATATGAAAGCAATTTCCTGGTAGTTGAAGTTGCCGATAATGGTCAGGGGATCAAAAAAGAACTACAAAGTGAGGTGTTCAATATGTTTTATCGTGCCAATGAGCGCAGTACCGGTTCCGGCTTAGGTTTATATATTGTACGTTACGCTGTGGAGAAACTAAATGGCAGTATTCAGCTGAAAAGTAAGGAAATGTGTGGGACAAAAATCTCAGTATATATTCCTTATGTACACAAAACCTTAGAAACAAGCATTGAAGATACAAATTAGGTGCCAATGCTACTATTAATAGCTAGCTAGTCCCCGGCTAGCACAGGAAACATGCTGTCATCAACTTCAATTTGATGGAGGCGGTCTATCATTTCCATCATCAAACTGTCGTAGGCAGGCTTGTGATTCTCAAGGATTGGCTCAGATGGGGGGAGTTCGACTTTTAAGACGTCTACTTGCCTTCCATTCTTCCAAAATCTGTAACAAAGATGATTTCCGTTAGCCAAGCCGGTACTACCTACATAGCCTATAGTTTGTCCTTGTACCACCTTGACTCCTGGTTTTATTCCTCTAGCCCTCCTGACCATGTGCAGGTATTGTGTAGTATAGGTTGAGTTGTGACGGATTTTCACATAATTGCCATTCCCACGATGATAACGTGCTTCAGTCACAATACCTTCTCCGGCAGCTCTTATAGGAGTGCCGCGAGGGGCGGCATAATCTGTTCCAAGATGTGATTTAAACCGCTTCAATACCGGATGGAATCTCTTTCCGGAATACCGGGAACTGATTCTGGTAAACTTAACGGGGTATTTCAAGAAGGCTTTCCTTAAACTGTGCCCTTTTTCATCGAAATAGTCAGGTCCTTTTCCCTGGTTGTATCTCACAGCGTAGAAAGGGTTACCTTCATGCACGAATTCTGCTGCTAACACCGGCCCTAAATCAGCAACCTCACCCTCTACCAGCTTCTGCAGATATATAATCTTGTATTGATCTCCCACCTGCAGGCGGGTAAAGTCCAGTTGCCAACCAAATATATCTGCAACGTAATCTACCAGCTGCGGACTTGCCCCACTTTCGAGCATGGCTTCATACAATGATGTGCTGATGGTTCCGGTGAGGGTGGATTCAAGGATGCTTACCTCTTTCATGCCCAGGTAAACATCAGTCGAATCGCTAAGATCAAAAACCACATATTCTATTTTATTTGGTTCGTAAATCATGAATTGTGCAATTGAATCTTGTGTACAGATAAGTTTATAATTTCGGTGAGCATTGATCTTCCGTAGGTCGAATACACCTTTGGCCTTTTGCGCCAGAAGGTCAATCTCCTGCGCAGAGACCTCATAATTACTTAGAATTGAAGACAGGTTTTCATTGGGCCTCACAACCTCCTCAATCACAACCTTGTTGTCTACATTTATACCGTATAAGGTCTTAGGTCGGGTTGGGACCTCAACATTATCAGGGTCCTTAGGAGCTATTTCCTGGGTCTGAATTTCAATTGCCAGCTTTTCAACTCTTTCATCTGCGGGATACAGGTAAAAAGCCAAAACAGAGAGCAGGACCAAACTGCATAGTAAAAGCCATTTAAGCATAACACATGTTCATTAAACTAGTGACAAAACTAAAAAAAAAGCTCTGGTAAAGTAGGTACATGCTCCAACTTTTATTATCAATGTAAGAAAACTTCATTTCGTGGAAAATGCTTCGTTGTACGCATCAATTAATCTTGGAATATTTTTTGCAGTAAATTTAAAAACTTAAATATTGTAAGTGTTATGAATATTAGCAGAATAATTATTTTGTTGTGTGCCATAGTCATGTTTTCAGGTCTCAGTATTACCGCTCAGTTGAAGCTTCAGAATGGAGACCTTTATATGGGGCCGGAAATAAAATCCAACAAGAAGGGCACTTTGGAAGACATCATAGGTATGGACGAGGACGGCTATTATATGATCCGTGCAGAACCGCAAAAGTTTTACCTGGAAAAGTACGATCATGACCTAAACCTGGTCAAATCAGAAAAGATTGAGCTAGGTAAGGGGGGCGATCGGAAATATATGGAGTTTGCAGAACAATTAGACGGGGAAATATACCTGTTTACTTCACAGTACAATCCCTCAGTCAAACAAAAAGTACTGTTTGTAGAAAGGATCAACCGGCAAACCTTGAAACCTGAAGGTGACCCTGTTAGGGTAACCGCTTTCAGCTATCGCAGCCGATCAAACGAGGGGATTTTTGACTATCATGTATCAAAAGACAGTACCAAAATGATGATTTACCACAACACTTCCTACCAGGGGAATACCGGGGAAAAATTCGGGCTTTCCATGTTTGATAGTCAATTAAACCTACTTTGGTCAAAAGAATTGGAATTGCCATTTAAAGACAAGCTTTATGAAGTACAGCGATACAAAGTTGATAACCACGGTAATGCGTATTTATTGGGTATTGTTTATAAAGGACAGGTGAGGGTAAAAAGACAAGGACGTCCCAATTATGAATACCATTTGCTGTCGTACAATCAGGACGACCAGTATGAGGAATACCTGTTGAATCTGAAAGATAAGTTTATCACAGATATGCAGTTTGAAATTTCCAGCAAAGGAGAGATCATTTGTGCTGGGTTTTACTCGGAATTAGGAACCTCTAGCGTCAGAGGTACCTTCTATCTATTAATAGATGCTAAAACCAAAGAAATTAGGAAGGAGTACTATCAAGAGTTTGACGCTAGTTTCCTAACAGACTTTATGTCCGAAAGGAGGGCTGGAAAAGGCAAAGAATTGGTACAATACAATCTAAATCAGCTGGAAATACGCAGGGACGGAGGAGTAGTACTTATAGCAGAGCAGGTCTACATAAAGCAATTACAGGACTATAACAATTACAATCGTTACGGTTCTCAGTACTATTATTCCCGGTATTATTATCCTAGCTTCTATTCATATGGACGATATCCCTACGGAAATTATCGGTACCCCTATATGAATGATGATTCTGAGGTGCAGTTTAACTATAACGACATCATGGTCATTAATATACGGCCCAACGGTACCATACAGTGGGCAAAAAGGATCCCCAAAAGACAACGAAGTAAAAATGACGGAGGAAAGTACTCTTCTTATGCCCTTTCCATTGCTAAAGGTAAGATGTTCTTTGTTTTTAACGATAACCCAAAAAATTTGCACAAACAGAGTAATGATCCGAAAATTTACAATTATACCAAGGGTAAAGAATCAGTGGTGGTTCTGGTCACGTTGGACGGCAAAGGGGAAACGAAAAAAGAACCTCTATTTCAGGTAAGAGATACCAAGACCACTACCAAGCCTAAAGTATGTGAACAAATTTCCCGGAATCAAATGATCATCTACAGTGAACGCAACAAGAAAGTAAATTTTGCCAGATTGACTTTTAAATAAAATAGGGTGGTAGCAAAATGCGACCAGCTACTCGCGGTAAGCCTTGAGGCCGGCGTCAAGAAAATCTACAAAATCCGGAATACTTTTATTATAGGCAACTGGTTCAACCAGCGGTTCCTGAGGGTTGCTTGGATCCAATAGTACATAAAATGGCTGGGCATTGTTACCGTACCATCGAATCTGAAGGTCTGCATTCTGTTTGCCCATGGTTTTCTTTAATTTCTGATCATAATCAGAAGCATACCACTGATCTTCAGGTAAATCCATTTTTTCATCGACGTATAACGCCACTACAATGAAATCGTCAGTAAGTTTTTGCAACACCTCAGGGTCCGACCAAACCACAGCTTCCATCTCCCGGCAGTTTACGCATCCATGCCCGGTGAAATCGATAAATACCGGTTTATTCTTTTCATTCCCACATGCTATAGCTTGGTCCAGGTCGAAATAGCCTTTCAAACCATGAGGAAGCCTTAATAGATCACCATATTTAGGCTCATCGCAAAGGCTGTTTTTGCTGTCCCCAACAGGTACCGCATATTTTTCAATTCGAAAATCTTGAGATGTTAATGGTGGCAGGTACCCTGAAAGGGGTTTTAATGGTGCTCCCCATAGACCAGGAGTGAGGTAAACTGTAAAAGCTAGAATTCCCATGGCTGCCAGAAGCCTGAGTACGCTGATGTTCCTTTTTTCTCCGTCTGAGGGAAGTCGAATTATTCCTAACAGGTAAGCTGTCAATGCTAACATAATGGCCATCCAGATAGCGATGAATACGTCCCTGTCCAATATTCCCCAGTGATAAACCTGATCTACCATGCTAAGGAATTTCAATGATAAGGCTAACTCAATAAAGCCCAGAAAGATCTTTACTGTATTAAGCCAGCTGCCGGAACTAGGAAGGCTTTTCAACCATTGTGGAAAAATTGCAAAAGCGGTAAAAGTAAGGGCAAACGCCATGGAAAATCCTAACATACCAAGTACTGGCATTAGTATGTGTCCGGAGGCGGAAGCTATTAGTATACTTCCAACAAACGGTCCTGTACAGGAGAATGATACCAAAACCAAAGTAAGCGCCATAAAGAAAATACCTAACAGACCTCCAGATGAAGATTTTTTGTCAACATTGGTCACCAGGTTACTTGGTAAATTGATTTCGAAAAGACCCAGGAACCATAAAGCAAAAAAGACAAACATAATAAAGAACACTATATTGGGTAGCCAATGGGTCGCTATCCAGTTAGCGAATTCAGGCCCTCCGATCAAGGATACCAGTGTACCTAATAAAGTGAATATCACTATGATGCACATACCAAAGAAAAGAGCACTGAAAATGCCTTTTTTCCTGCTGGCACTATCATTTGTGAAGAATGTTACCGTCATAGGGATCATGGGATACACACAAGGTGTGAACAGTGCCAGCACTCCGGCGAGAAATGCACCCAGCACAAAAGTTAACAAAGAATAGGGGGTGGTGGAGGTTTTATGAGACCAGATACTGCTTTTTTGTACCTTGATGGTCGATTGTTCTAAAGGAGTTTCTTTATCTTCTTTACCAAGGCTTTTTTTGATATTGCCTTCAGGAATGTTGGTGGTGATGACCTTGAGCCCTTTGAAAGTAAAATCTTCATCGAATGGAATACATTTGCCATCAATGTCGCTACATACCTGATAGTCATAGCTGCCTGATATTATTGGGTTTGCCTTTAAGACTTTTATCGTCTGCCTGAATTCCCCTTTTCCTTTAAAATAAGTATAGTTTCCCTCGAAGATCTCATCATAGCTTTCCTTAGCATCAATAGGTCGTACACCACCTACCAGCTGATATGAATCATCAGCTAAGAACTGAAACTCAGTAACCTTAGGTCCTAATTCAGGATCAAAATCAGAGGAATAGAGGTACCACTTGGGGTCAATGGTTATTTCAAATATCAGATCTACCTGATCCCCCACGGTAACCTCTCCTTTGGAAAAATTATGCTCCCAGTTTGCGGGATGAAGAATCTGACCCATCAGGGCAATCCCATGGGTGCAGCACAAAAGAATAAATATTAGTCTCTTCACGGTTCAGGTTTTATGTTTCAATTCATTATACCGATAAAGAGTTCAGAGTAATCTAATATTTAACGCTGTTACCTGCCGAATGTTACCTACTCAAGGTAGCAAAATGATGATGAAAAAATACGATTGTTTCTATTCCCTTTAGGTAATTGAAGATCCCATAGCTTTCATTGGGCGAATGAATAGCGTCAGAGTCCAGCCCAAACCCCATCAGCACGGTATTTACGCCTAAAACTTCAGCAAATAGTGCTACAATAGGAATGCTGCCACCATCTCTGGTAGGTATGGGAGTTTTATCCCATGCTTGTTCAAATGCCTTACTGGCAGCCTGGTATGCAGTGGAATCTGTAGGTGTAACTGCTGGGTTCCCTCCATGGTGAGGGGTAACTTTTACAGTAACCGTCTTGGGAGCTATTGAAGTAAAGTGTTCTGTAAACAACCTGGTAATGGCTGCATGGTGCTGGTTGGGTACCAGTCGCACGGAGATCTTGGCATAAGCTCTTGACGGCAGTACTGTCTTTGCCCCTTCGCCGGTATATCCGCCCCAGATTCCATTAATGTCCAAGGACGGGCGAATTCCTGTTCGTTCGATAGTTGTATACCCGGCTTCCCCCTGAACGTCAGCAATGTCAAGTTCCTCTTTGTACTTTTCGAGGTCGAATGGAATTTCTGCTATTTTGGCTCGCTCCTCAGATGTTAACTCCTGCACTTTCTCATAAAACCCCGGAATGGTTATTCTCCCTTGGTCGTCAATTAATGACGATATCATTTTACAAAGTATATTTATGGGGTTAGCTACGGCACCGCCATATACGCCGGAATGTAAGTCCCGGTTTGGTCCGGTTACCTCTACTTCTACATAGCTTAATCCCCTCAGTCCAACGGTTATTGAAGGTGTATCGTTAGCGATTATGGCAGTGTCAGAGATTAGGATCACATCCGACATTAGCCGGGCCGCATTTTCCTTTACAAATTTTTCCAGATTGTCAGAACCGACTTCCTCCTCACCTTCCAGTATGAACTTCAAATTGCAGGGGGGTGCTCCTTGCTGGCTAAGGACCTCCAGGGCCTTAATATGCATATAGAGTTGTCCTTTATCGTCGCAGGAACCCCTTGCGTAGATTCTGTTATTTTTGATCACCGGCTCGAACGGAGGCGAATCCCAAAGATCATAAGGGTCCGCTGGTTGAACATCGTAATGTCCATATACTAAAATCGTAGGGGCATCGGCGTTGACAATTTTTTCAGCATAAACTATGGGATGGCCGGCAGTAGGGCAAATTTCCACTAGATCTACACCAGCCTTTTTTAAGGCATCTTCCAGAAATCCAGCACCTTGTAGCATGTCGTTTTTAAACTTACTATCGGCGCTAACCGATGGAATTCGCAGAAATTCCATTAGTTCATCCAGAAATCTTTGCTGATTATTGTCTATGTAGGATTTAATTTCACTCATGTTCAGCTAAGTATTTTTCTTGGCCGGAAAATTGGTTTTATTTTCCGTACCATTCAAAATTCTGCGAACATTTTTTTTGTGAGTGAAAAGTACCACCATAAAGAAAGTGAAACCAAAGATAATGAGTATTACATCGTTTGGTTCAATATCGGTGATCAGGAGCATCACTGGGAATGTCAGCGTTCCCAAAATAGATCCCAGGGAGACATACTTGGTAACAAGCAGTGCAATCAAGAAAACCGCGACACAGATTCCTGCAACCAGGGGATTGAGACCCAGCACCATTCCCAGTAACGTGGCTACACCTTTACCCCCCTTGAAACCAACATAAATTGGAAAGATATGTCCTATTACCGCACTGATGCCAAAGATAAGTTTGAATAAAACAATTTGTGTTTCGGCAATTAAGCCCAGTTGCATCCAGACGGTAGCCAGGGTAACTGCTGTCAGCCCCTTAAAGATGTCCAGAGCCATGACCAGAATACCGGCTTTTTTTCCCAGTACCCTAAAAGTATTGGTAGCCCCGGCGTTGCCGCTCCCAAAATTCCTGACGTCGATCCCGTGGTAGGCCTGACCCAGCCACACTGAAGATGGTAAAGAACCTAGTAAATAGGCAAGTACAACACCGATGATCTCAAAGCCCATAAACCAACAATTCGTAAGAAAGGAGCACCAATTATAGGTAATTAAAACTAATATTAAAAACCATCGTCGCTATCTTCTTCATCCTCAGAGACTTCTTGCTCGAAAGTGGTAAAGTCTTCGTCCAGGATTTCTTCCTGTGCAAAAGTATTGATTTCATAGGGTTCACTGATGTCCATGTAGTCATTTCGAAATCTGTCGATAAATTCCAGCATGTATTCTATATCTGTACTGGCGAATGCATATTCACCAATTCCAGACTTAAAAATTTTGCTGTTTTTATTGATCTCACTATTGAACTGGGCATTGGATGAAAAAGTATAAAGGCGGTTTTCCACATACCCGAAATAATAATAAGTAGTGGGGGAGGCTTTTAAGAATAGATGAAATTCTTCCTCTCCTTCCAGTTTTCTAATTTCCAGAAAACCTTCCAGTTTTCCGTTAATCTCTGTCTCTAATATGTTAGCTATGCCCAGGTTACCCACGCTATACCAACTGTTGTATACCGGCGACCATTTCATGTTGACGTTTGAAATAACCAATGAATTTGCCAGATCGATTGAAACGCTGGCAAGAGAGATGAATTCACTGGTAGACCGTCGCCGGTATTCCTGCGCCTCTTTTTCTCCAACGGCATCGGCCAGCTTATAAAGTAGCGTAGATTGATCAGTATTGGCAGGCGGTGCCCCAACTCTTGCTACTATATCACCTACATTTCCGGCCATTGCCTCCATAGCTCTCATGGGGAGGTCAAACTCATAGGCTTGGAAAGAATTCATAGCAATAGTTTTTTCCTTCAGGTTGCCTTTTCCTTTTCCTGAGATCCTGGACTTTATCCTGGTTTTTGGATACAGCAGATTCAACTTTCCTTCGAATCTAATATCCGTGGAATTGTCATTGTATGAATAAATGTTTCCGGCAAAACTATTGCCTTTCACTTTATTGGGATCGATCACCTTATACTCACTATTTACGGAATCGTATAAGAACAAGCCGCGGGCATTGAATACCTCATGGTCTCCCGGGACTTTTCTTTTCGCTGATGAATGTTCCGTATAAATCCCCGGTATCCGGATCAATATTAATTCCTGAAGTAAGCGGTTGACCGGTTTCCGAAACAGCCTCACTTACGTTGATCACTAAATCCTGAACTTCGGAGTCACTGCTATGCGCCAACCACGAATCGTTCTCGGGCATACTCTTCAAGTCAAGTTTGATGAAACCGTCCATCTGTAGTATTCGGCGGTTGGCAAAGAGTGTGACGTCTCCTTTATACAAGGTTCCCGGCATGATGAAAATATTGTCATTCTCGTGGATCTCTCCAGTGGAAACAGTAAAGATCTGATTACCCTTTATCTTTTTGTCTCTCACCAGCAGAAAGTCCTGAAATTTGATTTCGAAAGTGTCTTTATTGGCATTTACGTACTGATAAACTGCTTCACCTTCAAATGCATGTCGCGCAGTTACCTTGATTTTCCCATTATAGAGGTTGTGGTATTTATTGAGCGTGTCCAGGATGATCCGTGCGTTGGTGAATTTTTCGATTTCTGCGTTTTCCCTGATAAAGACTCGATTACTGTCCGGTATTATTTTGGCATCCGCGACATACATATAAGGGACGCCGGAAATCTGCAATTCTAATTTTTCAATATCGTACACTGCACCGGTGGCGCTGAATACCAGTGAATCCATTTCAAGCTTGGTAGTGTAAAAATATGATTGATCTATATCCACATCTTCCGGCTTGCTCATTGAAATGATCTTTTTCTCAAGATCCCATCGGGCTTCACCAATAGATGTACGGATTTGGGTAAATGGAAAATCTAATACCGAACGGCCATCTTGTTCAGACTTAATATCTGCCATATTGGTATTTAAATCAAAGTTCAAAGCCACACCTTCTGCTGCTAAGGATGGCTTTTCAGGGTCAGAGGATTTTACTTCAAAGTAAGCATCTTCGGCGGCAATCTGACTTTCTTTCATTTGGAAGTTGGCGGAAACCGATTCTGAGCCGCGAGTAAACAAGCTGCCATCGGCGTAGAACCCACTGGTTGTAATAAGAGAGGTGCCGCTTAGAGTAGCCGTGTTGTCATACATTTGAAATGGCTCTTCTTTGGAAGTAATAAACATGCTATCTGATTTGGGAAACCAAAGCATTCGATAATTGCTTATGGTAGCTTTTGGGTAGGACACATCCTGAACTGTCTTTGCTTTAATTTCAGCAGATTCACCATCAGTAGTGACGGAGTCAGTAAAATAAACAAAGTCGTCACTGAATAAGGTACTGGTTAAAAAATCTATCTTCCCACTGGACCGCAACCCGTTTTGATCCATAGTAATTTTGTTGTACACGGTACCTGTACCATTATAGGTTTTAAAGCCTACATATGGGAGTTTATGTTCAAAACCCAGGCTGTTGTCCGGCATAATAACCAGTTCTTCTTCAAATTCGGGGAATATACCGCCCGAGGTAAATACACCCTTGAAACTTATTACATTAGGATTACTACTACTGGCACTGTCCAGCTCAAATGCCGGGATGGTGAAGTAAATAGACTTATCGTAAACTCCATCCAGGATCTCAGCCCCATCGAAATAAACCACAGCGCCCACATCTGCTTTGAAAATGGGATACTCGGGATACATCCGCCTGGCCGATTTGTTGTTGGGTTTATTGATGTACAAAACTCCGGCAGTTTCGCGTAACTGGTTTGAAATACCCAACTTCACATCTTTGCTGTTGTCCTTGCCGGACTGGTCTATATTAAAAGTAATGGAATCGATCTTTGGAAGACTAATCAGAAAACTGTCGTAGTCAAACCTGAATTCCCTTCCTATAAATTGAAAATTGCCGGCATTGATCATTCCGTCAAACCGGAAGTCTCGATTTCCCAACATGGCAATCTGCCGATTGTCGGGCCTGATATAAACATCCAGCAATTCACTGACATAAAACCTTTCAATTCCGCGGATTACCAATTCATTTCTGCTCAAGGCCAGGGTAGCATTAGGTTTCGAAGGAGATATAGATGGTATTAGTATGTTGTCAAAATCCTTTCGGTCTTGTTTGGACAACACATAGTGATAACCTTTACGCTTGATGCTGACCATGCCGGACCGACCATTATAATCAACAAAGCCATCTTTCATTAGACCCCTCATTGCCCCTATTATTTTCTCCGGATTCTGATTGAGTTTTTTGGCCATATCAGTAGCGTAAAACTCACTGGAGTTGATCTTCCTGGCATAACCTACTGCCATCATTAAAGGATTAAATCCATACAGCGCCACCAAGGCTTCAAATTTCCGGTCATTATAATATTCCTGCGACTCAAACTTGGATGGTACTTTGTTTCGTGCACTGAGGATGCTGATATCGAGGCTGTCGGAATCGATATTCCATTTGATCATATCAGCGGTGAAGTCTGTTTTAAAGAAAGATGACGAAAAAGGCAGATTTTTGTAACTACCCTTATCTTTTAAAATAGTGATTTGATGGGCTTGAGGGTCATACCTGAATCTAACCGCAGGATTGTAAATGGAGTCCTTACCATGATAAATGATTACTGCTGCCCTCTTGGCGGTAATCACTGAATCTTGCAATTGAAAACTACGTGAAATCACTTTCAGTTTCGAATTGTTCTTTCCGGTAATTTCAATAGTAGTAGTACCTCCCATCATGGAGGAACTATACAAGCGGATTCCCTTCAATCCAAATCCTCCTTTATAGGAGAGCTTCTCATCTGCAATCCCATTTATTTCTACGTTCTCAAGGTACGACACGAATCGAGGATAGCTGGTGTCCCGGGTTTTTCCACTGCTACTGCGGTATTCAAACTCCCCTGAGATGGGTTCAGAAATTTTTCCTTTGTAGGTCATCCGGGCATTTGAGGCGCTGAGGAATGGTTTGTCTATTTTGAAATTGTAGTTGCTGAGGTCACAATAAACCTCGTTTGGATTCAAGCCGACCTGCTCCCAGTCAAACCGGCCGCCCTTGCCTACAAATGTCAAAGATTCGGGCATCAAACCTCCCGTGGTATTTCTAAATGTGACAGAGTCGTTCCTGGTAACAAATACTAAACTCACCATGTTCAGTTTAATAACCGCACCTTCCATAGGTATTTGCGGTTCCTCCGCAGTCAAAATCAAAGCTTTGGCCTCTTCTGCAGAGGATACTGACTCCTCAGTCCAATTGGTGTCCCACTCATCATCGCTTTCCAAGTCACCGAACCAATCATTGTCATCTTCAGTAGAATCCAAAGCCTCCTCTTCATCTGGCAGGCGTTCTTCCCCGACAGCACTTGCTGAGGATGTTTCGGCAAATTCAAAATCAATGGTGCCGCCTTCCACCTTCAGAGAATTATAGCTGGAGTAATAAAGAACCTGTTTTTCCAGCAGCAGGTCTGTAGTTTCTACAAATGCCAGTATTTCTTTGTTTTTTTGTTGTTCAACAGCTGAATGAAGCGTGGAAATAAAGTTGTCAAATGCTGCTTTACTTAGATCCTTGTGATCCGATGCCTTGATAATAAGTCTGACAGTTCGTTGAAAATGAGGGTCCAGTTTGAATCCTTTTTGCGACATAAGCAGAAAAGCGCTGGTTAATTTTTTCTTCTGCTCAACAGATAACTTACTATTCCAAACCTGGCCAAAATCCAATCCCAATTGGGGAGTACCTCGGTCCTGCAGTAATTGAACCATTTCTTGTCCAAACACCAGAGGATCATCAGAAAACTGAGGTTTCTGTGCTTTCAGGATAAACGGCAAAAACAGTAATGCCCAAAAAATTAAAAGACGGCGTTTCATAGGTACAAAGTCCATTAATTATTACATCCAGCAAATGAAAGGACGTCAGTATAGAATATTGAGAAATCTGCTAAACCTCGACTCCGCTCAAAATATACTGAGAAGTTAGCAAATGCCGGAGTATCCGACATGTACCAAATGCCTGGTTCATCAGCCATCAAACGGTTATCTTCCTGGAACACCACCAAGTCAGCAAAAGCTTCGGAGTCTTCTATGAAAATCCTAAAGTTTGCTTCGTTGGGGTGCTCCGTAACATACACCACACCATACAGTTGGCATACATCAAAACCCTGTCCATACACAACACTTCCACCTACACCCGTTAACGTCAGGATAAAAGTAAAGTTCAAGGCTATATAAACCCACTTCATTTATCAGCTAATATTACATTCATTGGATTTCCATCTGATTCAAAGACTGCGTACAATGGCCATAAAATCACTAGCGTTTAGACTGGCTCCACCAATCAGACCGCCATCAACATCAGGTCCGGAAAAGACTTCTTCAGCATTCGTGGGCTTACAGCTTCCGCCATAAAGAATGGGGACATCGTCTGCAATTTCTTCACTATACCGCTCTGCCAGGTGTTGCCGGATGGAGGCGTGCATTTCCTGAGCTTGAGCTGCAGAGGCTGTTTTGCCAGTACCAATGGCCCATATAGGTTCGTACGCAATTACCAGCCGTCGAACACTTTCAGGAGCTAGTTGAAATAAACTATCACTCAATTGCTGGTTTACAAAACTAATTTGTTGCTGGGATTCCCTTATTGACAATGGCTCACCACAACAAAATATGGGTATCAGGTCCTGTTCCAATACTGCCTTTACTTTTCTGGCAAGTAGTTCATGTGATTCCTTAAAATACTCTCTTCTTTCGCTGTGTCCTAAAATCACATATTCAACTCCTATCGACTTTAGCATAGGTGCAGAAACCTCCCCGGTATAAGCTCCCGCGGATTCTGCATGACAGTTTTGAGCAGCTACATACAGATCATCAGATTGAGCGGCCATTTCGGCGATGCTTGCCAGGTGAATATATGGGGAAGCAACCACCACTTTTGTTCCATCTGGTGTTTCTTCCAGCATCATTTTTTGGATATCTTTAGCCAGGGACAATCCCTGCTCCCAATCCTTGTTCATTTTCCAATTACCGGCAACAATTTGGTCTCTCATAATTTTTGAAGTACCTAAGTTCAAGTTATCTTTGATAGCTTCCTTTCAGGACAATTTACTACTTAAATATTGAGCAGTGTGGTTATTCGTTAGTTTAATTAGATCCTCTGGAGTACCACTAAAGCAAACATCGCCACCTTTATCTCCGCCTTCCGGTCCCAGGTCAATGATCCAATCAGCAGACTTAATTATTTCCAGATTGTGTTCAATCACAATTACAGTGTTCCCTTGTTCAATCAAAGCGTCAAGCGCTGAAAGCAATTTTTGAATATCATGAAAGTGCAGCCCGGTGGTGGGTTCGTCAAAGATGAATACTACATGTTGCTGTAAGTCTCCACTGGTCTTTCCTAAAAAAGAGGCAAGTTTCACTCTTTGGGCTTCACCACCACTCAGCGAATTGGAAGACTGACCCAAAGTAATGTACCCAAGACCGACGTCCTGAAGGGGTTGCAACTTCCTTACGATACTACTATGTTCCTTAAAAAAATCCAGGCAGTCATCAACGGTAAGGGCCAGTACATCGGCAATGCTCTCACCCTGAAATTTGATTTCCAGGATTTCATCCTTAAAGCGCTTTCCCTTACAACTCTCGCAGGTCAACTGTATATCCGCCATAAACTGCATTTCAATACGGACCATGCCTTCACCCGCACATTCCTCACAACGTCCACCTTCCAGGTTAAAGGAAAACATAGATGGCTTATAGTTGCGTTGTTTTGCCAATCCCTGAGAGGCAAATAGCTGGCGGATACCATCATAAGCTTTGACATATGTGACCGGGTTGGATCTGGAAGATTTGCCGATAGGGTTTTGGTTAATCATTTCAACCTGAGTAATCTTTTTCAGATCACCAGTCAATTGATCAAACCCACCAGGTATTTTCCCTGGAATGTCAAGAATTCGCGTAAGGGCGGGAAAAAGGATCTCTCTGACCAGAGTACTCTTTCCTGAACCACTCACACCGGTGACCACAGTCAGAGTGTCCAGCGGAAATTGGACGGAGATACTTTTAAGATTATTGGCCCGGGCGCCCTCAAGGTATAAACTGTCCTTCCATTTTCTTCTTTGTATGGGAATTGGTATGGAATCGATTCCGTTCAGAAATCGAGCGGTATGTGAGCTCACCTCTTTGGTTAATTGGTCAATAGTTCCGGAGAAGACCAATTCCCCTCCATGTGTGCCTGCATTTGGTCCGATATCTATCAGGTAATCCATTTCCCTGATTACCTCCTCTTCATGTTCCACAATGATCACAGAATTACCCAGATCCCGCAAGGATTTTAGTACTTGGATCATGCGATGTGTATCCCTTGGGTGAAGGCCAATGCTTGGCTCGTCCAGTATATACATCGAACCAACTAAGGCACTTCCCAACGACGTAGCCAACCGAATTCTCTGATATTCACCACCGGACAAGGTGGCTGTCAGTCTATTAAGATTTAGGTATCCAAGGCCTACTTTTGACAAGTACTCCAGCCGATTTTGAATTTCCTGCAAGATTCTTTTTGCAACCAACAGATCGTGATCAGACAAGTTAATATTTAAAAAGAAAGGTAATACTTCGTCAACGGACATAAGTACCAGATCAGTAATTGATCGTCCTTCAACTTTCACGTAGCTGGCATCCTTCCGAAGTCTACTGCCCTTGCAATCAGGACAAACCGTGCGACCTCGATAGCGAGAGAGAAGTACGCGATATTGAATTTTATGGCTTTTAGATGCTAAATGTTTAAAAAACTTATTAAGTCCTTTAAAAACACCTTTACCCTCCCAAAGCAATTCTACCTGGTCCTGAGTAAGCTCCCTAAAAGATCTGTGAATTGGGAAATCCGAATCGACAGCATTTAAGAGAAGCGGTTGCAGCCACTTTTTCATGACTTCACTTCGCCATGGTGCTACCGCACCATCAAATACTGACAGCTCTTTGTTTGGAATTACTAAATCAGTACTGATACCCAATACTTTACCGAATCCCTCACAGGTCCTGCAAGCTCCAAAAGGATTGTTGAAACTGAAAAGATTAACGTTAGGTTCCTGAAAGGTGATACCATCCCTTTCAAAGTGGTCAGAGAAAGAAATGTGCGTTTTATCCTCAAAAATTAACCAACAAATACCATCACCTTCATAAAATGCGGTTTGAACTGAATCGGCCCAGCGAAAATCGTCTTCCTCCTGTTCTTGTTCCTGTTTCTTCCCTCTGTCGATTAAAATGTTCAAGTCTGATATTGATGGTGGCGATTCCATTTCCAGCAGCTTTTCGATGTACTCGGGTCTACCATCCACAATTATCCTGGTATAGCCCTTTTGGAGTAAAATATTTAACTCATCGGTTAAACTGCGCCCATCCTTTTGATGCAATGGACAAGATATCATAAATCGGCTACCGGTTGGCAGCTTATGTATATAATCAACCACATCGGAAATACTGTCCCTGGCCACCAATTCACCACTTACCGGTGAATAAGTTTTTCCGATTCTTGCAAATAGTAGTTTTAAATAATCATAGATCTCGGTAGTGGTTCCAACAGTGGATCTGGGATTACGGGTGTTTGCCTTTTGTTCTATGGCAATGGCTGGCGATATCCCTTTTATATAATCGACTTCTGGCTTTTCCATTCTCCCCAGAAACTGTCGGGCATATGAACTCAAACTTTCCACATACATTCTCTGCCCTTCTGCAAAAAGAGTATCAAAAGCCAGTGAAGATTTACCTGACCCTGACAAACCGGTGATTACCACCAGTTTATTTCGAGGGATAGCCACTGAAAGGGACTTGAGATTATTAACTCGCGCCCCCTTTATTAAGATGAATTTCTTAGGGTCAAGCTTATCAATATCAAAGGTTGGTTCCAGGGCTGCCGCAGGCATAGCGGCAAAGATACTACAGGCACTAAAATATTTGCAATTTCACCCCAAAACATACAATTGTAACAAGAGAGACAAACAAAACAGGTTAATGTTATTACTTTCAATTTAATTATGGACTGAAAATTGCAGTTGCTCCGGTAGAGATACTTTGTTTAAAAGGGATAGGTCTCTGGTATTCAGACAGAAGGTAGCTATCCGGACATTGTAAGCGGTGGAAACTTTGAAGTTTAGCTGCTAATTTTCTATCTTTAAGATTATTTTTTATCTGATTTTCAATTAAACCCACCTAAGAGAACAATATGGCATAAACTTCTACGTTACTAAACAGGTTATGAAATGATGCAGAATTCAATAAGTGATAGCAAGTTGATATCACTTTACAAAACCGGTAACGAGGAGGCTTTTGCGGAATTGTTGAACCGTCATAAGTCCAGGGTTTTCACGACCATTTATTTAATTGTTAAAGACAATTATGTTGCTGAAGATTTAATGCAAGAGACCTTTATTAAGGTAATCAATACCATTAAATCCGGGAAATATAACGAAGAGGGGAAATTTCTTCCCTGGATACTTCGTATAGCACATAATCTTGCTATTGATTATTTCAGGAGATCCAAACGGTATCCAACTATTATCATGGAAGATGGTAGTAGCGTATTTAATACCATGGAGTTTTCAGAGGAGTCGATAGAATCAAAGCAGATTGTCAGGGACACTCATGAAAAGCTGAAAATGCTGATTCAGGAATTACCCCCAGCACAAAAAGAAGTATTGATCATGCGCCACTATATGGAAATGAGTTTTCAGGAAATAGCGGAGTCCACTCAGGTGAGTATTAATACGGCTTTAGGGCGAATGCGGTACGCTTTGATCAACTTGAGAAAGAAAATGAAAAAATATAATATCGCCTATGACCAAAACATTTACCCCCAATGATGTATTACGATACCTGTACAGAGAAACAAATCCTGCGGAGAACACAGAGTTAGAGGAAGCCATGATTCTTCAGTCTGATCTGTTGGATCAATACGTGCAGTTAACTGGCATCAAGGAGCAACTGGACCAGGTCCGGAAGTCTCCTTCGGAACGTACTATTCAAGCTATTCTTGAGTATTCAAATTCGCACAATCCAATTTTGTCGCAATCCCAGTAATTCTTATTTCTTGTTTAGGAATAAAGCGAGGAAATTCCTTGTTAAATCTACTGGCATTTTGGTAATTCGAGGTTATGAAGATCCTGATGGTTCATCAGTATTTCAACACCCCTGAATCGACTGGTCCATTGCGCTCCTATTATCTGGCCCGTGGGTTGCAGTCCAATGGCTATGAAGTGGAGATCATCACTTCCCACAATCAAAGACATCCATTGGAACAAGACTTCCAGGGATTAAAAGTACACTACCTGCCAGTGTATTATGATAATAGTCTGCGGTTTCTGCCTCGAATATTCGCTTTTATAAAATTTGCCTGGTTGGCCTATCAAAAAGCATTGTCTATTAGGGGTGTCAATCTGTGCTATGCAATTTCCACTCCGTTGTCCGTAGGGTGGGTGGCAAAGAAACTAAAAGCAACTCAGGGTATTCCATATTTCTTCGAGGTAGGCGATCTCTGGCCTGAAGCCCCTATTCAAATGGGTGTGGTAAAATCCCCCTGGATCATTAAGAGAATCAAACGTTTTGAACAAAGTATTTATGCAGATGCTGACCATGTGGTGGCACTATCTCCAGGTATTAAAGATTGCATTCTGACAACCGTACCAAATTGCCAGGTTAGCGTTATACCTAATATGTCGGACTGTCAGTTTTTTCAGATGGAGCCTAAGGACAAGCGGCTGGAAAATATATTTGGGGTAAATGACAAGATGGTAATCACCTATTTTGGTGCAGCCGGGCGAGCCAATCACCTGGAGTATCTTCTGGATGCCGCCAAACATGCTCAAAATGTGAACCACAAGCTGCACTTTCTGGTGGTTGCACATGGATCAGAATTGGAGCGCATCAAAAAATTGGCTGCTCAGTATGATTTAAGTAACCTCGATTTCCTTCCTTATTGTAATAGGGGTCAACTCAAAAAAGTGTTGAATGTTACCGATGCAGTTTATGTGTCCTATGCAGATGTGCCAATATTGTCAACAGGAAGCCCCAACAAATATTTTGACGGATTGGCCGCCGGCAAACTTATGCTGGTCAATTTTAAGGGTTGGTTAAAGAATATTACCGAACACCACCAATTTGGGTTCTACCTGGACCCAAACAAGCCAGAAATGCTAACTGAACTTTTGAGCCCAATAGCCATGAACCGGGACCATTTATTAAGGTCACAAAGGAAAGCCAGGGTAATCGCTGAAACATTTTTTTCCCGTGAATTAGCAGTGCAGAAACTTTTGAAAAGTCTGGACCACAAACACCAAATGGTGGTCAAAGGGCGCTGAAGTTTATACCTTGACTGCATAAACAGCTGTTGGGCATCGGAAGTCTCCATCAACTCCGGCAGAGTAATCTGCTGAACAGCCATATACTTTTTTACGATCTCCCAACCTACCCATTCACCAATTCTTCCCGGGCAGTCATTGCCGATTTCAAGTGTTTTAGGCCGCTCATCCATATACTTCTTTTTAATGAAATGGTTGTTTTCATACAACAACTGTTTTTCAATAAAATGTGCCCAAATTACCTCCTGGTGCTCTTTTACATCACTAAGGTCCTCGCCGCTATAACCAATCAATAAACTGTCAGCTGTAAATGGAAGTATTTGTTTAGCGAAATAGTAGGCTTTCCCAAAGTAGATCATCTCGGCAAGCATGGAATTATCTTCCAACTCGGTTTTATTTAGACCGGAGGACAAAAGTAAAATGATTGATGGCACGATATATTCGGTGCGATACCTTTTAAGGATGTACTGAGGAAACTCCAATGGACGAAACGTAGCGCCTTCACCTAAGTAATAATCTAATCCAATAATAACCGTACTATCAGAAACAAACAGGTCATTACCCGCAAATCCAGTTACTGCAGTGTAAACTTGTGGGATTTTTGCATTGGGATAGTAATACCGAAGATACTTAAAGGCCCGCTTCAACTCTTCCTGTAAGTGGTCTAAATCCCCAAATACCTGACTTATCTCTTCTTGCAAAACAGAACTGCCAGGGTTATTTAGAAAGGCATGAAGATAGTTTACCGCAACACTGTCATGCGGATATTGGTCAATGTGTAGCAACTGTTGGCTGAATATTGGATGTTCCTTGAGAAACTCTGCTATTTGTTCCTTTCCCTCAAGTCCAAACAGGTCCTGGTCCCACCGTTCTACGGTTACAGATACTTCCAGACCATCTACATCCGGCAGTTTTTGATTACTTGAATTACAGGCGTTGGCAACAAATAGCGCCACTATGATAAACCAGTGATTACTAATCAAGAGTCTGTCTGGATCAACTTCCCTGCTTTGTTAAAAAATCTGAAATCTGTAATAGCCAGCGAGGAATCCTGTTCGACCCCAATCCATTGATTGTATTTGAAGAACCACTTCATCCGCTGGTTAATTATGCCTTTGGTGAAATACGCATATAGAAAAGGATGTACAGCTAAAGTCACGTTCTTTTCATTTTGCTTAAGCAGTAAATGTTCCAGGTTTTCCTCCACCTGATCTGAAACCAGTATTGATGCACTGATTTTTCCACTACCATTACAGGTAGGACATGTTTCTATGGTAGTGATATTCAGCTCAGGACGGACCCGTTGTCGGGTGATTTGCATAAGGCCAAATTTCGTCAATGGTAAGACCGTGAATTTTGAACGATCATCCTTCATGTAATCCTTAATTTTCCTGAAAAGCAGTTTCTTGTTTTCAGATTTTTTCATATCGATGAAATCAATCACTATGATTCCACCCATATCCCGTAGTCTCAATTGCCTGGCGATTTCCTTAGCAGCATTAAGATTGACTGTAAGTGCGGTAGTCTCCTGGTCTGTTTCAGCATTTGACTTATTTCCACTGTTTACGTCGATAACATGCAATGCCTCGGTATGTTCAATTACCAAATAGCCACCGCCGGCTACGCTTACAGTCTGACCAAATAATGACTTTAACTGTTTTTCAATGCCATAACTCTCAAATAATTTGGTCTTACCGTTGTATTTTTTTACAATTTTCGATTTCTCAGGCGCGATTTTGTCAATAAATTGTTTGACTTCACTATATATTTTGGGATCATCAGTGACAATGGAATCAAAAGATTCGTTTAACACGTCCCGAAGGATTGAAGATGCCCGGTTCATCTCTCCAATTATCTTTGCTCGAGGGTGGGCGGTTTTTAGCTTTTGTATGCCATCTTTCCAACTCTTTATTAAATTTCGGAGATCCCTATCCAGGGCTGCCACCTCTTTGCCAGAGGCTACGGTACGGATAATTACTCCAAAATTCTCTGGTTTTATGGAAGACAATAGTCTATCCAGCCGCTTGCGTTCAGCGGAATCGGAAATTTTCTTACTGATATTAACGGTGTTTGAAAAAGGCACCAGTATCAGGTATCTTCCTGCAATAGACAACTCGCTGGATAATCGAGGCCCTTTTGTTGAGATAGGTTCCTTAACAACTTGTACCAGAATTTGCTGATTCTTGGTGAGAACCTGCGCAATCTTTCCCAGCTTATTTATATCCGGCAGTATATTAAACCGGTCGAGTTTGCTGGATGTGTTTTTGTTCTTCTGTACAAGCTTAGTGTATTTGTTTAACGAACTAACTTTTGGACCGAGGTCCAAATAGTGTAAGAAAGCGTCCTTTTCGTATCCAATGTCAATAAAAGCAGCATTTAAGCCCGGAACAACTTTTTTTACCGTTCCCAGGTATATGTCCCCAACTGTAAATTGGTTACCGTTTTCATCATAATGGAATTCAACAACGTTCTTATCTTTTAAAAGGGCTATTCGACATCCGTTTTGAGTAGAATTAATAACTAGATCGTTACTCAAGACTTTATAATTTAAATATTATTGATAGATGCGATAGCATTAGAAATGAATGACTAAGTCACTATTTCTTCTTGTGTCGATTCTTTCTCAATCGCTTTTTCCTCTTATGGGTGGCGATCTTATGTCGTTTTCTTTTTTTACCGCAAGGCATAATTTATTTTTTTAGCCTCCAAAAATGATGGAGGAATTTACATTATTATTTTAATTTCTCTAAATACTCATCAACAGTGGCCAGCACTTCAGCATCCTGATCCATGGATTTAACCAATTCAAATTGATCACGAGCCTTGATCTTTTCCCCGGCTTCGAAATAACTTACACCTAAATAATATTGTCCTTCAAGATGATCAGGATGGCTCTGTGTAAGTTTCTCAAAACGATTAATTGCTTTGTCAAACTGCTGTGATTGAATAGAAAGTAACCCCAAATTGTACAACCCCAACTCATTTTCAGGATCTCTTTCTACCACTTCCCGCAACTGCATAACTGCTTGCATCGGTTGTTCCGGTAGAAAGGTCAACGCTACTTTGGCCATGATGTCAAGCAGGCCGGGGTCTTGCTCTAGAGCAAGATTGAAATACTTTCTAGCGTTTTCTCCAAGTTGGTGCTGTTTCTGTACCTCCACAGCATAGCTATAGGCCTCGAAATAACTATCGCCGGCTTTTAGCCATCGTCCCATATCAGGCTCAATATCTGCTGCCTGACCATAATAATATGCAGCACTATCCAAATAATTGAAATTGGCAAATAATACTGCTAATGAATCTGCAAAGATAGCACTTTTTTGAGGAATTTGGTTAGCGTTAAGCCCTTCTTTTAAGTTGCTAATTTGGGCTTGCTCACTTTCAGACAATTGTCGTTTATGTGATTCAGATATTTGAGGGTTGGAGGGCTCACTAATTGCGTCTGCGTTTTCCTGTTGCTGGTTATCCACAACTACTTTTGGCATCATGTATAATATTACAATCAACACCAGCGCTACACCCGTCACTATCAATCTGGAAATCCACATATCCGAAGATTACAGACGACCACCCATTATCCGTTCAAGGCCCTTACCTTGTCACTGCTTTTGATTTTTTCAATAAATACCTTAGAAGGTTTGAAACTCGGGATATAATGTTCCTCGATAATAATGGCGGTATTTCTAGATATATTTCGAGCGATTTTACGGGCTCGTTTTTTATTTACGAAACTTCCAAATCCCCTAACATATATATTCTCTCCGTTAGACATAGAGTTCTTGACAACATTAAAAAAGGCTTCAATAGCTGTGGTTACATCGGCTTTGTCTATTCCTGTTTTTTCAGCTATCTCGGCTATTACATCTGCTTTAGTCACTGCTTTAGATTTAAATGATAAAAATTTGTTAAAAATATTAATAACCAATTAATTTTGGGATGACAAAGGTAATTTGTCCTGCCTAATTATAAAAGCAAATAGGTTAAAATATTGTAAATCTATCAGTTATAACCTAATCACTTAGCGCATCTTGGAAAGCCCCTCTTTTGCATCGTCTCTTTTATCATGGTATCAGGAGAATAAGAGAGATCTTCCATGGCGTGAGACCAGGGATCCTTATAAGATTTGGCTATCAGAGATCATTTTACAGCAAACCCGTGTAGTCCAGGGTTTACCATACTATCTGGCCTTTTGTGAAAATTTCCCTGGTGTTTTCAGATCTGGCCGGTGCTAGTGAACAGGAAGTGCTGCGATTATGGCAAGGTCTTGGTTATTATTCAAGGGCCCGCAATCTACTTAGTTGTGCCCGGTTGATTATGGAGAAATATCAGGGGCAATTTCCTGAAAATTACCATGAACTTGTGTCCCTGCCTGGTATTGGAGACTATACTGCCTCTGCAGTTGCTTCATTTGCGTTTAAACAGCCTACCCCTGTAGTCGACGGGAATGTATTTCGGGTATTGTCGCGCATATTTGGTATCCGGGATGATATTTCACTGCAGAAAACCAAAAAAGTATTCCGGGATTTCAGCGCGAAATTGATAAATGGTTCCCCTCCTGATTTATACAACCAGGCTATCATGGAATTCGGTGCGCTACATTGTACACCAGTTCAGCCAAAATGTTTTGACTGCCCGTTCTCAAATTATTGTCAGGCGTATCAACATCAGACCCAATATAAATTTCCCGTAAAAACTAAAAAAGTCATGGTACGTAACCGATACTTCTATTACTACGTTGTAAAGTCTGGCCCGTATCTACTAATGAAAAAGCGGGAACAAAAGGATATTTGGCGAGGTCTCTATGATTTTTTACTGGTGGAACATCAGGAAGAAACTGACCCAATAAAGCTACTGACGGACAATCTACCCCATGGATCGTGGTTAGAGCATGTGACGGTTTGTGAGCCATCCGTCACCTATCAGCATAGATTGACGCACCAACTTATTCGGGCGCAATTTCTGGTGGTGGAGCCATTGGATAGTCAGATCTTTATTGAGTGGGAACAAGTGTTTGGATTAAGAAAATTTGAAGTACCGGATGTGGTGGGTTTACCAAAACCTATTTTGATAAACAATTATTTGAAGGCAGACATATTTTAGTTAAATTTAGGTAAATGAATTACTTTCACGGCAAATTTTAGATAACAATGGCTGGTGTAAACAAAGTGATATTAATAGGCAATCTCGGAAAAGATCCCGAGGTAAGGCATTTAGAGAGTGGTGTGATGGTAGCCAATTTTACCCTGGCCACCACGGAGTCATATAAGGACCGGAACACTGGAGAAAGACGACAGGTAACTGAGTGGCACAACATTGTTTTGTGGAGGGGCTTGGCAGAGGTAACTGAAACATATCTTAAAAAAGGAAACCAGGTTTATGTGGAAGGTAAACTTAGGACCAGGTCCTGGACAGATCAGGAAGGAAATACCCGCTATACCACGGAGGTCATAGCAGACAACATGACTATGCTGGGAAGTCGACCTGCTGAGGCAAGTACCGCCGCTGCAAGTACTACTCCAACATCGTCAGTTACCAGCGAAGTTACGGCACCTGCATCGCCAAACATTACCACTGTCAGTGACGATTCAGACGATCTGCCGTTCTGATTTTCAACAAATTACTATCTCTTGGAAATATCATCAGAAGATCCTTTCCCCGAATTGTTTTTGTTGGCCCAAATTTCAACTACAGAAACCCTGTATTTTGTATTCTATGGGGTATTATTGATACTACTGTTGGTTTTGTCCGCAATCATGTCCGGATCGGAGGTGGCCTTCTTTTCTTTGACTAAACAGGACATTCTCAATTGTAGGAACGGAGAAAGCCACAGAGAAAAGAATGTTGCAAAACTTCTTGGGCAACCCAAGCAATTATTAGCCACCATTCTGATTGCCAACAACCTGGCTAACGTGGCTTTTATTACCGTATCAACTTTTGTAGCATGGAGAATTGTAGGAACACATACCACCGAAGGGATAGTATTAGTGACCCTTACCATCATTACTTCAGCTGCGATCGTATTTTTTGGTGAAGTGGTGCCAAAAGTATATGCAAAGCATAACAATACAGGATTTGCTAAGATGGTATCAGGACTAATTTCTATAGTTTCATTTATCTTTAAACCGGTTGCATTGATTTTATTGTCACTGAGCAATATTATTGAATCAAGAATCAAAAGAAAGGGATACAATCTGACCGTTGAGGACCTCAATCAGGCATTAGAGCTAACCACTGGAAAAGACACCTCGAAAGAGGAGAAAGACATTCTAAAAGGTATTGTAAATTTCGGAACACTCTCCGTAAAACAGGTAATGCGATCGCGCATGGAGATCACCGCATTGGACATCGAAACTGATTTCCATGAATTAATGGACATGATTAACAAAAGTGGTTATTCCCGGATCCCCATTTACAACGAAACTATAGATAAGATAGAAGGGATACTTTATATAAAAGACCTTTTGTCTCACATTGAGAAAGATGAAGGTTTTAAATGGCAAACACTTCTGAGACCGGGATTCTTTGTTCCTGAAAACAAAAAGGTAGATTCGCTATTAAAAGACTTCCAGGACAAAAGAGTACATATGGCCATTGTGGTTGATGAGTATGGAGGAACCGCAGGACTCATTACCATGGAGGATGTGATTGAAGAAATAGTAGGTGAGATCAATGACGAGTTCGACAATGATGGGATGAGGTTTAATAAGCTCGACGAGCACACCTTTATTTTTGAAGGGCGCACTTCTCTTAATGATTTTTGTAAAATTGTAGGGGAAGAAGTGAATGTATTTGACCAGGTAAAAGGAGAAAGCGAAAGTTTGGGTGGGTTGATTCTTGAACTGCATTCTAAGTTACCAAGGGTGGGTGAAAAGATCTCTTTTGATCACTTTGTGTTTACGGTAGTATCGGTAGATAAAAAAAGGATTAAAAGAATTCGTGCTTATACCAACCGGTCCTTTATAAACCCCACAAACCTGGCAAAGGGTTGATTGTTATGAAAAGAATTTATTCTTTTTTCCAAGCAAGTGTTTTGCTGGGACTGGTTACTTCCGCATGCCAGGAGGCAACCTATGTCCCAAAACCCAAAGGATATAATAGAATAGAATTACCCGATCACCATTATCAAACTATTGATGACTCCTACCCCTATCAATTCGAATATTCTAAACATGCCCAGGTAAAACCTGATACTTCCTGGATGTCTGAACCCTATTGGATTCATTTGGTCTATCAGGATTTGGGTGCAGACGTTCAACTAACCTATAAGGCCCTAAATCGAGATAAACAAAAACTGAGGGAATTGCTTGAAGATTCTTACAAACTAACCAGTAAACATCAGATAAAGGCCTATGCAATTGATGAGAGTATCCTGATGACTCCAAATGGGCATACCGTAGTGATTGCTGAACTAAGTGGAGAAGTTCCCAGTCAGTTTCAATTTTTTTCGACGGATAGCTCCAGACATTTTTTAAGAGGTGCTCTGTATTTCCCTACTGCCACTAAGAATGATAGCCTCCAGCCGATAATTGATTTTATCAAAGTTGACATTATTCATATGTTAAATACCCTGGAGTGGAAAAAAAGTTAAAACTTCTACATTAAAGTGAGATGAGGGGGTTTTTTGACACCAAATTAGAATTTCTGAAAGGTGTGGGGCCCCAAAAATATGCCCTGCTAAACAAAGAGTTAGAGATATTCACCTACGGAGACCTGATCCAATACTATCCATTTCGATATGAAGATAGAACCCGTTTCTATACAATAAAGGAAATTGATGATCAGCTACCTAATGTACAAATAAAGGGTACTCTTAAAAACATTGAAGTGGTAGGCGGTGGCTCCAAGAAGAGATTGGTAGCTCATCTATGGGATTCAACAGGTGCAATTGAGTTGGTTTGGTTCAAAGGTATCAAATGGGTGCTCAAGAAATTACAGCTCGGAGTAACCTATTTGGTTTTTGGTAAACCAACACGTTATGGTAAAAAGATCAACCTGGTTCATCCGGAAATTGAGGTTTTTACCAGCAGCCATGAGGGTTCAGGTTACTTACAACCGGTTTATCATACTTCTGAAACACTTAAGAACCGATTTCTGGATAGTAAGGCAATTTCTAAACTGCAAAAGCAGTTGTTGACTATAGCCCGTTCCAGAATTTCCGAAACCCTCCCTGCAGGCCTCATGACCGAATTGGGCTTAACGTCAAAAGCCGACGCATTATGGCATATACATTTCCCACAGGACTCTAGTAAACTAAATCAGGCACGTTTTAGGCTAAAGTTTGAAGAATTGTTTTTCGTACAACTACGGCTGTTAAAATTAAAACTTGCACGCACCGAGAAATTCAAAGGAAAGATTTTTAAGGAGACCGGGCTGATAAATGAATTCTATTATAATCATTTGCCCTTCCAATTAACGGACGCCCAAAAAAGAGTGATCAGGGAAATTTATGCAGATTTGAAATCAGGCAATCAAATGAACCGGCTGTTACAGGGAGATGTGGGGAGTGGAAAAACTATAGTGGCTTTTATATGCATGCTGGCGGTTATCGGGGCCAACGCTCAGACAGCGTTGATGGCGCCGACCGAGATTCTGGCAGAACAGCATTACAGAGGACTGGAGCCTTACGCCAGGAGACTGGGAGTTGAAATTAATATTCTTACAGGGTCAACAAAAAAAAGTACCCGAACCATTTTACATGGGAAATTACTAAATGGCTCCCTTCAAATACTTGTTGGCACCCATGCTCTTTTAGAAGATAAGGTTCAGTTCAAAAGTCTGGGTCTGGCAGTAATTGACGAGCAACATCGGTTTGGAGTGGCCCAAAGGGCTAAACTGTGGAGTAAATACAAGAACTTCTTCCCTCACGTTCTGGTGATGACGGCCACACCCATTCCCAGAACACTGGCCATGACATTATACGGTGATCTTGATGTTTCCGTGATCGACGAACTACCGCCAGGCCGAAAGCCAATCGAAACAGTTCATCGATATGATCAAAACAGGCTGAAAGTGTTCGGGTTCATAAAGCGACAAATTGCCGCCGGCCGCCAAATATACTTTGTCTACCCCCTTATTGAAGAATCCGAGAAAATGGACCTTAAACATTTAGAGGACGGATACGAGAGCATCAGTAGGGCCTTTCCTGAGGTTCCGGTTAGTATTGTTCATGGGAAAATGAAGTCCAAAGACAAGGACTATGAAATGCAACGCTTTGTAAAAGGGGAGACCAGGATTATGGTAGCAACTACGGTGATTGAGGTTGGAGTGGATGTAGCTAACGCATCGGTAATGGTAATCGAAAACTCGGAACGGTTTGGACTGGCACAGCTTCATCAGCTGAGGGGGCGGGTGGGCCGGGGGGCGGATCAAAGTTATTGCATACTCATGACCGATGTAAAGATCAGTAAAGAAGGTAGAACCCGTATTCAAACCATGGTCCGTACCAACGATGGTTTCGAAATCGCTGATGTGGACTTGAAATTAAGAGGTCCGGGTGACCTTATGGGTACCCAACAAAGTGGTGTATTGGATTTGCTAATCGCTGACCTGGGACGAGACGGTAAACTTCTGCAGTTGGCCCGCGAAAAAGCGGTTAAAGTATTGGAATCTGATCCTGATTTGGACCATGCTGAAAACATGAATATACGGAGACAGATAGCGCAACAATCTAAATCCAGTTTAAATTGGAGTAGGATAAGTTAATTCCTTAGCTTCAGTTTGCTCGAAAAAAATCGTTTACTACTCTATTTTTTTGTATTATTACTAACTTAAATATGATTTTAAAGGAAAATAGTTACATGAACTTGCCGGTTTTGCCATCCTTGATTTCCTTGTTAATGATTGTTTCGCTGATGGCCTGTCAACCGGCTCAGGATCAATCAGCCACTATCATCAGTCTACCAGCAACAGCAAATAATCCACCAGCTGATGGTTTTGACCTGGAAAATTCAGACCCTGCTGCCATTGAGATTGCGGACCTTGTAATGGAGGCGATGGGCGGGCGCTTAGCATGGGATGGCACAAGGTATTTGGCTTGGGATTTTTTTGGTGCTCGTAAACTGGTATGGGATAAACTTTCGGGTAATGTTCGGGTTGATTTTCCTGATAGCACCGTGTATTTACTCAATATAAACGATGGGTCAGGCAAAGCACTCAAACAAGGTGAAGAAATTACTAACCCGGATTCACTAGCTAAGGAACTGGAAAAAGGTAAAAATATTTGGATCAATGATTCCTATTGGTTGGTAATGCCCTTTAAACTAAAAGACTCCGGAGTAACTCTGAAGCATCTTGGGACACGTAAGACACTTGAAGACACCCCATCGCATGTATTGGAGTTAACCTTTAAAGAAGTTGGTGTCACACCCCAAAACCGCTATCTGATATATGTTGACACTACTACTAATTTGGTAAATCAATGGGCATTCTACCGGGAAGCTGGTCAGGATTCAGCTAATTTCATTTTGCCCTGGGGTAACTATAACCATTACGGCAATATCTTGTTATCTGATGAACGGGGAGAACGCGATTTAAGTGAAGTAATGGTATTTGAAACTTTGCCTGATGAAATATTTACCACGTTCCAGATGGTAGACCTCAGCAGGTATCAAAAAAACTGAATGAAACAATTACTGATTATAATAACAATGTTAATTTTTGGGCTTTCAGTAACAGCTCAAAATGAGCGATATGAGAAAGAGTGGGATCTTACTTACGAATCTTTGCTTAATCTCAACGGCGTAAAGTGGGACCACCGCCAGGGCACCTTATTTACATGGTTAAAGGACCGGGAACAGGAGCATCGTATCATAGTCAACTTTATCCAAGGTGAACTGTCAAAGAACCCTCAGGCCACATTCCTGATTGACCATCCCACATTTCCATCAGGAGGACGAACCACAGTGCTTGGTGTTAAGAACCAAACTGGTTGCTTCTTCTATTGGCGTTCCACTGATGAAAATATGAAAGAATTTAAGCGCAGACCAATGTCTTCTAATTTGTTCGATCAGATCTTTGACCGTTTGCATTCGTTAAAACAAAGAGGCTTTGAAAACATGGGGGGACCGGAGAAAGCATATGCCGGATTCTTAAGCACTTTGCAAACCGGTCAGGCAAGGCAGGTCCTTTTGCACATTAACGATTTTCTTGAGTTTGATGTGGAAAACCACCAAATTCTTAGGATTGGCCGGATCGTTGAGATTGAGAATTCTCTTCAAGTGAATAACAACTAATTTATCTAAAGGCACTGATATGTTAAAAATAGACCTGGCAGCGATTTCCACCCGTGCACCTCAAGGCCTTAGCAAGGAAAATATCAAGGCCGAAACCAAGTGCCTTACCAAAGAATTGGATGAATTACAAAACAAGCTTTATGCTGAAAGTAAGTGGAGCCTACTGGTTATTCTACAAGGGATGGATGCCAGCGGGAAGGATGGTGCGGTTAAACAGGTTTTCAGTTCCGTTAACCCTCAGGGAATTAGAGTAAAGTCATTCAAAGCGCCGACTGAAAAGGAACTTGCGCATGATTTTTTATGGAGAATACACCAACACACCCCAGCCAAGGGAAAGATACAGATATTTAATCGCTCCCACTATGAGGATGTATTGGTAACCCGCGTTTTAGGGCTTACCGACAATGAAACCGCTCAAAGGAGATTTCGGATAATCAACGGATTTGAAGGACTACTACAAGACCGGGGAACACAAATCCTCAAGTTCTATTTGCATTTGTCAGAAGAGGAGCAACAAGAACGGTTTAATGACCGCCTGAATAATCCCAGAAAACATTGGAAGTTCAATCCCAACGATCTAAAATCGGCCTCAAACTGGCCTCTTTACCGGAAATACTATCATGAAGTTTTCGAGCAATGTAGCCCGGAAATACCCTGGACCGTTGTTCCTTGTGACCAAAATTGGTACAAGGAATATGTGATTGCTAAACAGATAGTGGAAACACTCCGGGATCTTAACATGAAATATCCGGGGTTAACAATTGACAATTGACAATTAACAATGGGCAATTAGCAATTTAAGACTTCGTTACTGGTCGTAGGATTATCCTGCGCCCAGCGCTCAGCCCTCAGCGCCTTGCTCTGCCTTTTCCTCTTCTTTGAGTTGCTTGGCCTCCAAAATGTATCCTATCAGTAATCCGATACCTCCAAAGATGAACCCCATAGAAAAATAGGCTACTTCTTCATAGACGATTCCGCTGGAATCCAGCATGCTGCCTACCAGAAGTCCAATGCCAACACCTATGGCCACCAGTGCAAATTTCAAACCCTTTCCTCTGGTTTTTGGACTCTTGGAGTGGGGATCCATTCCATGTTCAATCATCTTTAGTCTCTCTGCGTTTTCATACTTTCGAAGAAATACAATCATTGCAAATGCACCAAGTGCAATTATTATCGGGACGAATATGCCTGCTACTGCTGGGCTCATAATTTGATAAGCTTTAATTTATGTAAATTGATTTCGAAACATATGACGCCACTCAAACTGCCTTGGTTACACTGCAGCCAAAACTTTATTTAATTATTATGCGTGCTGTAACCTGGCTGCAAGTGCGAAGCGTCAAAGTCGGCAGTGGGTAAAAGATTAAGTGATTGTGAACTTATTGATCAGATTAAAGCTGGCCGGGTATCAGCCTACCGGACTCTGGTTGATGGTTATCGTGACTACGTTTACACAATTGCCTACAGGATCCTGGGAAATAGAGAAGATGCCGAAGAAGTGGCCCAGGATTCATTCATTAAGGCCTTTAAAGGGCTGAACTCCTTTCAAGGTAAGGCAAAATTCACTACCTGGATCTATCGGATTGCCATGAATACAGCTATATCCTACAAACGAAAAAGAAAAGTGGCAGTTGAAACTATTGAAGATTATAAACAATTCGATAGGGGTGAGATCAGTGAAATGCATCAGTATCAGCGTTTGGAACAAAAGAAATTTTTACAGCTTGCGTTAAACGCTTTATTACCAGATGATGTTTCTGTACTTACTTTATTCTATTTTAAAGAATTATCTTTGGATGAAATGTCAGAAATTACCGGAATTGGCGTTAATACACTAAAAGTGAAATTATTCAGGGCCAGGAAAAGATTATCCATTGAATTAAATAAAATCCTAAAACAGGAAGTTACTTCGTTGTTATGAGCCGATTTACAGAGGAACATATTTTTAAATATTTGGATCAGAAGTTAACGCCGCAGGAAATCGTTGAGTTGGAACAGGAAATGCAAAATGATCCGGAATTCAAAACAAGCGTAGAACAGTTACGGACCTCGCATTTGTTTTTTCTGGAAAGCCAAATTGAGGCTGGACCTGAAGAGCTCTCGGACCAAATTATGGCCGAGGTTGCCACATTGTCAAAAAATAAATACTACAGGCCATCGGGGTTGTTTAATAGTACCAGCTTCCTGTTAATAAGTGGGGTTTTAACCGCCATAGTAGCGTTTTTGTCACTGGTAAATGCCGGGTACGTTGATTTTCAATTTTTTACATCTGGCCTTAATGAGATAGGTATCTTTAGGGAATTGAATTTTTCGGATGGCATAATAAGCAAGCGAGTAATTACCAATTCGATGATGGTAATTTATGGAGTGCTGGCTATGGCACTACTGGATCGGCTGATACTGAATCCATTGTTTCGACGAAAGGCCAAGCAGTTAGGGTTCAATTAATGAATGATCCGGAAGGATTTGAAATTCTCCAGGTCATTTTCACTAAAATCTACCCTATTTACGCTAGCATATGCCGGACCTTTCTCACACCAACTGAGTAGTTGTTGCATCTGTTCTTCCTGGCCTTCGGCCGTTATTTGTACCGACCCATCAACTTCATTTTTTACCCATCCGGTAATGCCAAGATCGGTGGCCACTCTAACCGCATTGGCCCTAAAAAACACCCCCTGGACTTTACCGTATACTCTGATCCGGTAGTTTAGTGGACGATTCCGCATTCCTTACAAAACTTTCGTTTGCCAACGGGTCTTTTCTTTGGTTTTCGCTTGTGACCAAAATAGGATGGGTCGGAATATTGAGGCCGGTCTTTTATACGATCGATTTTATTATACTTCCGGGCATTTTTTTTCATCCTCTGCTGGAATTCCTGAACAGCTTTTGCCTCAAAACTTCCGGAAGACTTTGACATTTTTCGCTCACCCCGGAATAAGTTATCGCTGGTGCCTGGTTCTCGGGAAGAAGGAAGATCCCTGTGGGCCCGTGCCTCTTGTTTCAGCTGCTTTTTTTCCTTTTTGGACTGTGCCTGTATCCAGGATACAGAACCTACCAACAACAGTACCAGCACAAAATATTTCATATCATCGAGCTTCTTTCCTGCCATAATAACTTAAAAACAATACTAAAATTGTCCAGATTCACTTCAAATTTAATGCATGCAATGTTTGGGCAAAAATAGCCAACATTTCACAGAAACTACCAGTATATTGTGAATTCGCTTTGATAATTATAGCATGTACGGTAATACTGAGTACAGTTTACTATCAGATATCCTGGATGAAATTGAGGAGAAACACGGAAAATTAACCGGCCGTTCCTCCAGGGACTTTGTCATCCGCCTGAGTACTAACTTCAGCGTTCTTAGAGATCTGTTTATGTCTTTGTATGATCAACGGAACGATCGGGAAAAACATTTCCGTCAACTCATTTTATCTCTTTATTCTAAATACCGTAAACGACCAAAAGACCTTAGACGACAAGACAGGGCCAGAGAATTAGATCATCATTGGTTGTTGGATCAGAAGTGGACGGGCATGACCCTGTACCTGGAACATTTTGCCAAAGACCTATCAGGATTTCAAAAACGCATTAGTTACTTAGAAGAGTTGGGGACCAACCTGGTCCACTTAATGCCTGTACTTAAGTCCCCTCCGGGCGAAAATGATGGTGGCTATGCAGTAAGCGATTACCGGAAGGTAAACCCTGAGTTTGGCAAAATGTCTGATATTCGTTCTCTGGCAAAAATCCTCCGGAAAAGAGACATGCTGCTGACTTTAGATCTGGTACTAAACCATACCTCCCGACATCACAAATGGGCTAAAAAAGCGCTAAAAGGGAATAAAAAGTATCAGGATTACTATTACATGTTTGATGATCGATTGATTCCGGACCAATTTGAAGCTCACATGACGGATGTGTTTCCCACCAGTTCACCGGGAAATTTCACTTACCAAAAAGTACTTAATAAGTGGGTGATGACGGTATTTCATCATTATCAGTGGGACCTGAACTATCGCAATCCCCGGGTGTTGATTGAAATGGTAGATGTTCTATTATATCTGGCCAATCAGGGAGTGGATATGATCAGATTGGATGCTCCGGCCTTTCTCTGGAAGGAAATCGGTACCAACTGTCAAAATCTTCAACAGGCACACACCATCCTGAAGTTAATGAAGCGGTGTGCAGAAGTGGTTGCTCCCGGAGTAAAATTTATTGCGGAGGCCGTTGTGGCCCCATCTGAAATAGTCAAATATTTCGGAGCCAGTGATAAAGATCATGAATGTGATGTAGCCTACAATGCTACGCTCATGGCCCTGATATGGGAGTCACTGGCTACTACCAAAGTAAATTTACTGAACAAATCAATAGGCAACCTACCGGTAAAGCCCATTGGGGCCACCTGGATCAATTATGTCCGGTGCCACGATGACATAGGCTTTGGATTCGATGATGAGTATATTTATCAGATAGGCTCCGATGCAAAATTGCACCGGGCATTCTTATTGGACTATTATACCGGCAAGTTTCATAGTAGCTATGCTAATGGAGCCTTATTTATGTTAAATCCCGCCAACGGCGACGCGCGTATTTCGGGAACATTGGCCTCCTTAGCAGGTTTGGAAAAGTCCCTGGAGCGTCGCGAACCCAAACAGATCGAAAATTCTTTGCGAAAAATTATACTTACTAACGCCGTTATTATGTCTTTTGGTGGCCTACCCATGATTTATAGTGGGGATGAAATAGGACAATGTAATGACTATAGCTATCAAAAAGATCCGGTCAGGGGATATGACAATCGCTGGATGCACCGCCCGGTCATGAATTGGGAATCTGCTCAAAAAAGGGGAGAAGTGGGATCAATTCAGCATAGAATCTTCACAGCCCTTCAAAAGCTGATACGAATTCGAAAGAATTCTCCGGAATGGGCCGATTTTAACAGTTGTAAACTAGTCTTTTGTGAGAATCAGCACATTCTTGCCTACTTGCGCTTTTCCGGAGCCATATCGGGAGCAGCAGATCAAGCCGGACAAACATTGGTGCTGGCAAACTTTCATCCTTCCGTTCAATTCCTTAAAAAGGACATTCTATTTCGTTACGGTTTCGATATGAACATGGGCGTGATAGATAAGTATACTGGAAAAGCCCCGAAATATCATCTGGACCTGTTGGAACTTCAGCCCTATCAGTTTTATTTTATTTCTGATAAAACAGGCCATTAGCGAATCTTTTAGATAATTTTACCATTACATCTTAGGCTTTATGGGAGATATGCAGCTGCTGGAGTACAAAACTATTGGTAGTGAAAACCACCTTACTTTCGATAGTATCAGAAGGTTGGTAATGCAGGAATTGTCTGATTTAAGCCAACGTGAGGCAAGGAAACACATTGATACATGTGATCGGTGCAAAAGCATTCATGATTGCCTTGCTACTCCCTCTGAAATTAGGAAAGGGCATTCCCAAAATCGAAATATTACCACCATGATAAGCGGAGTTCTATTGGTGGTGGTTCTCATGGGACTAGCTGCATCGTTTTTATACTTCGGTTCATCATCAAAGGAGATGGAGAGTTACGTGGTTGACTATATTTCGGAGCTCCAGGATATAACAGAGCCTAATGAGATGGAAAGCCGCGATCAGGCTGCTCCGGTATTGGAAGCTATTGATACATTATCCCAAATCAAAGATGAACCGGTTATTACGGATTCTTTGACCACAAAGCAGTTTGATCATTATATCGAAAAAGAGCAAGCGCTACCAAGTGTTAGATTGAGAGGGATCTATGGTAAAATTACCGGAAATGGACAACCATTGCCGGGAGTAACCATAATGGTGCCAGGTAGCAACAAGGCCAGAGTATCAGATGCGGGCGGCAAATACTACATTCAGGTGCCACGAAGCACCAGGTCACTGGTGTTTATCTATCAGGGAAGGCAATTGGTAAAACGACTTGAGCCTCAGTCCAGGCGGTTGGATATCCACTTAATGATTGAGAATATGGATTATCCTGATCGCAAAACTACCAATCCTGATAGCAGTACCACCAATGTTGAAAGTTAATAAATAGCTAATCTTTGACACCTTATGGTAGCTATCGGTATAATTCAGAATGTTGCAGCCATTGATTCGGAAACAAATTTTTCTAATGCTGAAATGGCAATCCGGCAGGCAGCCTCCGGTGGTGCCAGGGTAATATGCCTACAGGAACTTTTTGAGCATCGATATTTTTGTCAGACCGAAAACCACAAAAATTTTGACTTGGCCCAGCCCATCCCCGGACCAACAACAGATCGTTTGCAAAAAATAGCAGGAGAGTTACAGGTAGTGATTATAGCTTCTTTGTTTGAAAAACGGACCAGAGGCCTCTACCATAATACGGTAGCCGTACTAGATGCGGATGGTAGTTATTTAGGGAAATATCGAAAAATGCATATCCCTGATGATCCTGGATTTAAAGAGAAATTCTACTTTACGCCAGGTGACCTGGGATATAAGGTTTTTAAGACGCGTTATGCCAGAATTGGCACCTTAATTTGTTGGGACCAATGGTTTCCTGAGGCAGCAAGATTAACTACTATGATGGGGGCGGAGATACTGTTTTATCCCACAGCTATTGGATGGGATAATAGCCAGCACCAGGAAACCAATAATGAACAATATCAAGCCTGGAAAACCATTCAAAGATCCCATGCTATTGCCAATGGAGTACATGTGGTAGCGGTAAATCGAGTGGGACAAGAGGGAAATATTAAGTTTTGGGGAGGTTCGTTGGTGATTAACCCCTTTGGCACAGTACTCTGGGAAGGCGATCAGCAAGAAGCCATTCAGGTGATAAAAGTGGACTTGGAACAAACCAATTATTACCGCAATCATTGGCCTTTTTTGAGAGACCGGCGCATGGACAGTTATCAGGATATAGTCAAACGCTTCATTGATTGAAACAAAGAACCCCACCGGTTAGGACGGGATATTCCTTTCCTCCTGAATGGTACAGACATCGGGCCACCTGGTTAAGCTGGCCTCACAATAAAGCGACCTGGCCAGGAGGAATTGGGCCTATTTTCGACAGTTATCTACAAATAATTGAAGAGCTAATAAAATGGGAAACGGTCTGCATTAATGTATGTGACCAAACTATGGAGTTGGAAGCATTGGACAGGCTAGAAAATCGTGGGATTGATTTTGCGAAGATTAAATTCTACTACCATGCTACCAATGACGCTTGGTGCCGGGACCATGGGCCCTGTTTTTTGGTTACCCCTGAGGGAAACAAAATCATTGTTGACTGGGAATACAATGCATGGGGTGGCAAATATCCTCCATACCATTTGGATAATGCGGTTCCTGGCAAGGTGGCTGCAGCTTTGGGACTCGATATCATTAAGCCTGGTGTGGTGCTGGAAGGCGGATCAGTAGATTTTAATGGCCAGGGAACAGTGTTGACTACCGCTTCATGTCTATTAAACCCAAATCGGAATCCTGGAATGTCCCGGGAGAGCATGGAATTGAAGTTAAAGGAATATTTGAGGGTAGATCAGGTATTATGGTTATCCCAGGGAATTGAGGGAGACGATACCGATGGACACATCGATACCCTTGCCCGTTTTGTCAGCTCCGATGCTGTAGTTACCGTGGTTGAAGAAGATCCGCTGGATACTAATTTTCGTCCACTGCAGGAAAACCTGGCTGCCTTGAAGGGGATGAAATTGTTAAATGGCAAACCACTAGAAGTATTGACCTTACCTATGCCTCGACCGAAATTCAATGGGGAACAACGACTACCGGCCAGTTATGCGAATTTTTACATTTGCAATGGGGCGGTGCTGGTGCCAACTTATGATGACTCCAACGATGAAGTGGCCATGACAATCCTGGCAGAACTCTTTAAGCACCGGCAAATAATTGGTATCGACTCGTTAGAAATATTGAGAGGACTGGGAAGTTTTCATTGCTTGTGTCAGCAGGAACCGGTGGGAACAATAGAACAATAGAACAATAGAACAAGGGAATGTTGAGAACAGGTGAACAATAGAGCAAATTTAATTTTTGCATTGGCAATATATTTCAGCTAACTTTGTTGTTTTATTATACGTGATGACACGCTTCATCGCATTTTTTAATATTAATTCAGCTGAAAGTGAAAGTATTAGCAAAATTAGGACTGGTAACTGCTGCAGCAGCTACTGTTCTATTTATTTTTATTTATGAGTTCCAGGGGCCGGTGATTAATAGGGTCATGTCACAACCTCCTTCCCAAACTCATAATGTAGCGCCCATTGAAAAAGTACAGGAGATGCCGGCAGAAATCACCAGTGATATTGAACTGCCAACACCTATGCCAGAAATAACAAAGGAACCAATCAAGATAGTAGAGTTAACAAAGCAAGAAACAGCAGTAATTACTGATCAACCGGTCACAGTCAAGCAGAAAGAACCGGCAGGGCCTACCCGGCGCATCTATGGTAAAATCATCTTATCTTCATCAGGGGAACAATTGGAGGGAGTCAATATAATGGTTCCTGGCAGTAATGTAGCAAAAGTCTCAAATGCCACTGGAGGATATACTATAGAAGTACCCGAGAATGCGCGGGAGTTGGTTTTCATCTATCGCGGCAAGAAATTAGTTCAGCGGGTAAACCCGGGAAACAGCCTGGTAAATGTTACCCTGAATCTGGAAACCATGCAGTACGACTAAGGGGAACATAAGAACATGGGAACAATTGAACATCAGAACAGTTGAACACGGGAACAGTTGAATAATAGAGCATTCGAACATTTGAACGTATCGTTTGTGCTATTGATTATTGGGTTACTTATCTCATGTCAACCCAACCAGGATTTAACTGTGGATGTACCTGTTCTCAATCTTGAGCAAGCCAATCGACTGGCAGCACTTCCATTAACATGCTTGCAACAGGAGTACCCCAATAAACTCAGTCAAACATTGAGTGATAGTACTTCCCTGGCTCCTCCCAGGAAATTGCATCCGGCATTTTATGGTTGCTTTGATTGGCACTCTTCCGTACATGGTCATTGGATGCTGGTTCGTTTGCTTAAAGAATTCCCAACCATGGACCGGGCCGAAGAAGTACGGGAAAGGCTTAGGTCGAATATCAGTGCCTCCAATATTCTGGCAGAATTAAAATACTTTCAGCGCCAGCAAGAGAAGTCTTTCGAAAGAACCTATGGATGGGCCTGGTTGTTAAAACTGGCTGAGGAATTACACACCTGGGATGCTCCTTTAGCACAGGAGTTGTCAAAAAACCTTAAACCATTGATTGACCTCATTATATCGCGATATATTGAATTCATGCCAAAACTTAAATATCCAATCCGTGTTGGTGAACATACCAACACTGCTTTCGGGCTCACTTTTGCCTGGGATTATGCGGTAGCGGTAAGACAACAAGAATTACAGGAGCTGATCAGAGACCGGGCAATTAGCTTTTATCAAAACGACAAAAAGTGCCCAATATCCTGGGAGCCCAGCGGGTACGATTTCTTATCACCATGTCTGGAAGAGATCGATATCATGCGCAGGGTTCTGGATCAGCACACATTTGGTGATTGGCTTGAGACTTTTATGCCAGGGTTACAGCAGTCTTCATTTGAACTTTCACCCGGAGAAGTATCTGATCGAAATGACGGTAAACTGGTGCATCTGGACGGGGTAAACTTCAGTCGCGCCTGGTGTTTATACGGAATAGCCAAAACATTGCCTGAGTATCGGCATTTGGAAGACATTGCCCACCATCATGTGAATTACTCCTTGTCCAATATTGTAGACGGGGGCTATGAAGGGCAACATTGGCTGGCTAGTTTCGCCCTATATGCACTATTTGAGGCACCTGGATAGGTAACTCAGTAAGACGGAAGGTGCTGGATTTTAATTTTAGCCTACACCCTGAAACCATTCGTTAAACTTGTCGCCCATTACCGGAACCGGCTTCATTTGGCCACCAATGGCATTGATAATTCCCATGACCCACATAACTAATACCAGTAAAGATCCAATCACTGCCAGAATCCACCCGATGACCGGAACAATTGCTATGAAAGACATAGCCACGCCACTGACTGCTATTCCCAGCGCCTGGCGGATATGGTAACTGCCAAAAGCATCTTTTTTTTCCATATTTAAAATAAAGGCGATGATAAGACCGATTACGGTTATATAAGCAATTATACCGATGGCTTTGTCTTTGACGGGTTCAGTTTGGGGTTCCATGATTCAGGTAGTTGTTTGATATCAACAAGATATGGAATTCAGCGGAAAACTACTATATTGTTATAAATTGCAAATTACCAAAGACGAAAATTCACTATTCGTCTATCGTCCCATCACCTTACAATCCTAGCACTATAGATTCCTTCTTCCAGGGCCAAACTCTGCGCCCTGCGCTTATAGCACAATATATGTTCTTGTAGTTGTTATAAATATTCCCTACTTTTCAAAACAAAAACTACAATTATTAACAACAATGTTGAACCAACTTCTTAATTCCAATCTAAGCAAGGCTCCTATGGATCTCGCAGTATTACTGCTAAGAGTGTTTTCTGGAGGTTTTATAATGACTCATGGGACCTCCAAAGTGATGAAAATCATAGGCGGAGATCTTGGGTTTTCAAACCCCATTGGATTGGGTCCAGAGGCCTCCCTGGTACTAATGGCTTTTGCGGAGGCAATTTGTGGTTTATTAATTATTCTTGGCCTGAGTACCCGGTGGGCAACTATCCCACTAATTATTGGCATGGGGGTAGCGGCATTAGTACATCACGCGGCGGATCCCTTTTCCAGGAAGGAAATGCCATTGTTGTATCTGATAATATTTGTGGTCTTACTCCTGACGGGAGGAGGAAAGTATTCGTTGGATAGAGGTTTTTTTAAACAGGGTTAAGCGCTCTTCACCCTCTTTCCATTCGCGGTTCTTATGCTACATTACACTTGAGAACCTTTTTAACTCATACCTGGCTGATATTTCACATGCGCGAGTTTTAATTTTCGTTTTACTTTGAGGTAGTGATGCCATATGCGATAGCTCAGCTACCTGCCGCTCCACACGCCACCTAACATATAATGCACGCCGAACTGAAATCCAATCAGTAGGTTCGCCCTGCGGCCAAAGATATCGTCGGCCAGATTACCGCCTTGTTTAAGGATGGCTATTAATTCATCATTTCGCATATCTGTTAGGGAATAGTTGACCCGGATTAGTGTGGACAAATAAATGTTGTGAGTCAGATCAATGTCAACCCCAAGGTTCCCTGCCAGCTGTACCTGAGTTTTTTTGAACTTTTCTAGCTCATTATCAGCCACGGTGCTAAGCAATTCAGTTTTAGACATGGTCGGTACATCGTAGGTGCCATCACCATTTTCCACTGCACCCTCCGGAATCGCCACACCGGACGGAATCTCCTGAGTAGAAGCTGCATATTCCAGTGTTTCCCTTCCTTCGGTTAGGATAGCAAGCTGTGGTCCCAGTGAAAAATTCATACGTGCACGGTTACCGCTTCCATTCATAAATTTGAATAACAAGGGGATGTTTATCGATTGAAGGTCTATTCGCCGTTCACCTACTACGGTTTTGGCAATATCAATCACTTCAAAGATCTGTGTCTGGTTGGTCAGAATGGACTCAAGTTGAAGTCCAAATCTTGGACCAAAATCCACACCCACTGCCAGCCCGATAGGAGAAAAGGCATAAGTATAGGTAGAATTATAGCGGGGATCATCCAAAAGTCCCTTGTCTAATATGAAAGTTGTATTTATTCCGGTAGTTGCCCCTACATGTAGTTTTTGGGCGGTAGCAGTAAAGGTCAGTAAAAAAATAGTTACCACTGCTGAAAGGCTAAAAATGACTCGATTCATGATACTTTAGTCGAAAGTTAACTACCAAAGTAATGAATTGAGCTAGCGTATACTTGGCAAAGTTTGTGCTGGGTGACCTATGTAAGGTTTTGGTAGTTTTGAGTGTTGCCTAGCCTGCCGGGAGGCATGGAATTTTAAGTTTTTAGTTGGTTGTAGTTTGTGTAGCCCTCTCCATAAACTATATAGTTAAATATGAGTAAACTATATAGTTTCTCAAAGGTCTCACTTTTTAGGCCTAGGTCACTTGGCAAATCGCAAATCATCAATCGTTAATCGACATTCGGCGTTTCCATGGTTCCTAGTCTTTAACACCCTACTTAATGAGAGATGGATTGAAGGACTGAATGATTGAGGGACGGTCTTAACTCCCTACCACCTTAACACCCTACCACCTTAACACCCTCGTCCCTAATATCCTCCTCTGGAAGGAACTCCACCAATCATAAAATGAATACCAAACTGTAAACCAATCAGCACATTAGCCCTTCTTCCTAAGATGTCAAAGGCTCCGTCCCCACCTTCCTCCAGGATCTTAAGTAGTTCGTCATTTCGCATATCGGTAAATGAATAGTTGATCCTTACCAGGGTAGTTAGGTATAGATTTTTAGTAATATCAAAATCAAAACCAAAACTTCCGGCAATCTGCACTTCTGATTCTTTGAACTTCTGGATTTCTTGATCAGCAGCGGTGCTGAGCAGTTCGGTATAGGGTAGTGTGGGTACATCGTAGGTGCCATTACCGTTGTCTACTGAGCCGTCCGGTATATCAAGACCGTCCGGTATCTCCTGGGTGGAAGCTATGTATTGTATGGCCTCGATTCCGGTGGTTAGTATTGATAATTGTGGACCCAGTGAAAAGTTCATGCGGGCTTTCTTGTTACTGCCATTCATGAATTTCATCAGTAATGGAATGTGCACATAGGACAGATCAATTTCTCTGGAACCTACTAAATCGTCAAATATGTCCACTACATCGTAAATCTGACCTTGATTTGCTACGATTGCTTCCAACTGAATGCCAAATCTCGGGCTCAGGTCGAATCCTACGGCCATTCCGATTGGCGCCCATTTATAGCTGAATGTTGAATTAAATCTAGGATCTTCGGACAGTCCCTTGTCCAACACAATTGTAGAATTGATCCCGGTGGTAAGACCCAAATGAAATTTCATCTGGGCATTGAGACTGGCAGGTAAGAAAACTGCAATTACTAGCAAACAAGGTAGGACGGTATTCATGGCGTATGAAAATACTTATCTCCCGATTATCTAATCCCTACATTAGCAATAAGATAAGCAATATTGGCTACAAGTTCAAGTTGAGGCGGATTAGAAAAAGAGCTTAGAGTGTTTGGCGCCCCATTGGAGAAGGCCGAATTTTAATAAGACCAGAAGATATGAAAATTTTCCTTATCTTCCTTTTTAGAATTATATCACGGTTATTCGTTTCTCAATACTATACAGCTTTATCTTGTTTCTGATCAGCTCTTTTGGCTGTCAGGCCCCCAAAAGTTACCCTTCTGATAACCCCATTGTGCTTGAAAACCAAAAACCTGGCACCAGGGATTGGATGCTTACCAACAGTCAAACTGATACTTGTGAAATTACCGAACCATATAATGAAATTTTCCTGTGTCGAAGCAAACCCATTGAAGGTTATTGTTCGGCCACCAGCATACGGGTTGGAGATACATTGAAGGTTTTTGTAAGCACTGATCCTCCATCACCGTTTAAGGTTGACATATTCAGAATGGGTTACTACCAGGGTAAAGGAGCCCGGAAGATCTCCTCACTCGGCCCTTTCCAGGGCAAAAATCAAAAGGTACCTGAAGATGGTAAAAACAATGTTAGGGAATGTACCTGGGAACCAAGCTTTGAACTGGAGGTTGGCACGATTGGACCAGTGGGGTATATCTTGGTAAAATGACCGCTACCAATAGCGGGCTTCAATCATATATTGTTTTCATCGTCAAAGATGACAGACCGGCAGATTTTCTCTTTCAGTGCTCAGACCTCACCTGGCAGGCTTACAATCGTTGGCCCGAATGGCGATCTCTTTACGACTGGACCTATGAGGGGACGGAAAATCACAACCCCTGGCATGTCAAGGTCGGTGCAGATGTCAGCTTCGACAGACCCTATACATTTTATATGAACAGCCTGCCGTCAGATCTAAGCGCTATAACCAATGGCTCCGGGTGAATTTCTTCTTTGGGAATTTCCGTTAGCGTTCTGGATGGAATCATTAGGGTATGATGTTACTTATATTTCCAACCTTGACACCCATAATGATTTTGAAAGTTTAAACCGGGCAAAAGGATTCCTATCAGTAGGCCATGATGAATACTGGACCCAGCAGATGTACGAAAATGTCAGTAAGGCCCGGGACCAGGGCCTTAACCTATTGTTTCTGGGAGGGAATTCAGTATTTGGGAAGATTGGCTTAAAACCCGCTTCAGCTGGTACTCAAGACAGGGTTTTTGGTCGGATTGAGTGGTTTCCCAGTGAACAGGATCTTATGGGCGCTAGTTCTTACGGAGTTGGAATGGCAGACTGGACTTGTACCATGCCTGAACACTGGATATTCGAGGGGACAAACATGGAGAAAGGCGATGTCATTCAAGATTTGGTTGGATGGGAGTACCACGGTTATCCATTAGGCGATATCGATGGACTACAAGTGCTGGCCGAAGGAGAGATGTTTGAACCTGATTCAGGAAACCTCTATGCCGCTACTTATTACGAAACATCAAAGGGTAGCTTTGTATTCAATGCAGCTACCTGTTGGTGGAATATGTTATTGTCTTCTCCACCTGGATTTGCCTATCCTCAAAACCCTAAAGGTTTATTTACAGACCGATCGGTAGATTTTAGAGAAAATGATACCCGTGTTCAAAAAATGACTCAGAACATGTTAGATCGGATTACTGAGCAAGCGCCTAGATTGTAGTCAGTTAAGGATCGGAATAGATTTCTAGTGCATAATCCGGGTTGAATCGTCACTAGATACTCGCAATAACTCTTTCCAATTTCGCCCTGACCTGCGTAGCCAGCTCAGCAAGATCTTCGTTTTCCACCGCCTGCATGGAAGCCATGGGATCAACTGCCGACACTTCTACCTGTCCCTGATTTTCCTGTACGATGACATTACAAGGTAGCATGGTGCCAATTTTGTCCTCGCTTTGCAATGCCTGGTAGGCGAAATGAGGATTGCAGGCACCCAGGATTCTGTACTTCTTAAAATCTACATCTAATTTTTTCTTGAGGGTGTCCCTAATATCTATATCTGTTAGCACTCCGAAGCCTTCCTCTTTTAACGCGGCAGTAACTTTTTCAATGGCGTTCTCGAAGGATTCATTTAGGGTTTTACTCATATAGTATTTCATAGTTGTACTCATTTACTGTAAATAGGTTGATATATTTGTTTCTTCCTCATTCCTAATGGGCAACAAGAATTCTACGCCGGCAAGAAATTCCTTGGAAAATTCTTGATATTGTTCAAAGATCGTAAATAAGCTGAATAAAAATGAAAACATCTAACTTGTTCTATTCTCTAATTTGTCTTTTGACCTTCATTCTTTCATCTTGTGAAAAGGACCCACCATCTTCAGGACCGGATATTTATGTAGCCGACAATCAGTTTAAAATTGTTGGATACCTATCCGGAGGGTTTGATCAAATAGATCAACTTGAACTGGATAAACTCACATACCTGAACCTGGCTTTTGCCAATCCGGACCAGCAGGGTAATCTGGTATTTAGAGGGGACGTAGATATCAAGTCTGTAGTAAATAAGGGCCATGAGCACGGCCTAAAGGTTTTTGTGTCCCTGGCCGGCGGTGGGCGACCTGATACCACCCTGTGGAAATCTATATTAAGTCCAAACAACAGGCCAGGGTTCATCAATAGTATTCTGAATTTTGTAGAACAGAATAACCTGGATGGGGTGGATGTGGACATTGAGTGGAATTTACTACCTGCCATAGGTGACCTGTATACCCCATTTGTAATTGGATTGAAAACAGCTCTCCATGAAAAGGGTAAGGGCATTACTACCGCTCTTGGGGCCACAGGATTACACGAAGCGGTCAGTCAAGAGTCACTGGAGGCATATGATTTTATTAATGTGATGGTTTACGATAAAACCGGGATGTGGAGACCCGATGACATTGGGCAGCATTCCCCATACTCGTATGCAGAGGAAGCTATTGAATATTGGACCGGGGAAAGGAATATATCTCCTGATCGCATTGTATTAGGAGTGCCATTTTATGGTTTTGATTTTACTCCGCCAGCCAGATATATTTCCTTCAGTGAATTAATCGAAGAAGATCCTGCAAATGCTTATCGAGATTCAGTGGATCTGAAGTATTTTAATGGAATTCCTACCATAGTAAAAAAAGCAGAACTTGCCAAGAAGAAACTGGGAGGAATTATGATCTGGGAGATTTCTTATGATAAGCCCGGTGACATGTCCTTATTGAGGGCAATAGACCAAACCATCACTGCCGGAGATTGTGAGGTAATAACGTTTTATAAAGATGAGGACGGGGACGGACTAGGTAACCCCCTAAGACCGTATCAGGCATGTACAGCTCCCGATGGTTATGTTGATAACCGGAATGACTAATCTAAGATCTATTTGGAGTAAATTGGCATCCTCTTGATCAGGTACCTAAAAGTCATATCATAGGCATTATCATTTGGCCAAACCGACTCTTTGGTCTGGCTCCGAACCGCTTCGCCACTATCATTATACAAAACTAAATCTACGATGGTATGGTACTGTACTGTAGTGGAAGTAGAGCTTAGGGAGTAGCCACTTACCTTATTCCAGCTTTTACTCTTGGCTTGCCCGTAGGTAGACCCAAAGCTGGAAGTTCCTGATTGGTTTATGGTCAAAGTTCCTTGAACAATGTATTCAACACCCAAAAAATTAGCCAGTTCAGGGATGGTAAACTGGTATATATTTTCACCATTAATATTGTGCTTTATCAAAGCAGCATTGACTCCTTCTGGATCTAATACTTTCAACACTCCCACATGACCCTTCAATAAACTAAAGAATTCACGCTGGACTTTTCTCTCCATGATGTCACCCTTTAACTGCGCCCCATCCCTGATATAGCTAAATGGTAGTATCGCTACTTTGTTGTGATGGTCGGCTAAATTTGTTCCATTGCTTCCTTGAAAATCTGGCTGGACCGGATTGAAAACCTCAATGCGACCACTGGCAAATTCAATTTTGCTTATATCCGTTTTCTTTAATGTGTATTGAATGGTTTCATTCTGATGAACAAATGTGATGGTTTGGTCATCGACACCAACAACTTGTCCCTGTTTAACCTCTCCTGTGGTCATCAGGACTTTGTCCGTTCGCGGTGAAGGTGCTTGTGCTTGTGTAAAAAGAGGTATTATAAACACCAAGAAATAAACAGCTGCTTTCATAACAAATCTTTAAAGAATGTTGATATGGTAATTTTGAAGACAAAGTTATAAAGGACCCAGTTAATTCCCGTAAATTTTAATTTATTTATGTCCATGAGCCCTGGAGAGGGCCCAAAAAAGTGACCCCGGATTATTCCGGGGCCTTCTTATTTAATAATGATGCGGTCTGCTCCTTGCGCCAGCTTTTCGCTTAATAATTCCTATAAAAATCCCTGATCTTACCAGTGATCTGTGAGAAGATAGGCTGGGTGAAAGCCACAAACAAATCCTGTGGTGGCGGCGGATTAGCTTCCTTCAGCTTGACAATTTCCAGGAAATAATCATCCAGGGCACGTTCATCGCCGTTAAAGTATCCCCATTCGGTGTACCACACAAATTCACCTGGCATTTTCTCCTGAGTAAGTACCCTCTGACTGTGCACATCAATTATTTTGAAATCCAGGATCCCACGTGAACTCAGTGACTTGTTGAATACATGAACAGTTGCTTTGACCGTTCCATAGACTTTTCTGGTTGTAGGTTCCGGATCAACGGCACTATTATTGTTAATGGCAGTCACCGTATTACCGGTGTTGTTTTGAATATTAACCAGATTAGTTCCGGTATAACCCGATGTGCTTTGGCTGTTTCCGGAGCTGCTGGTTTGACCACTAGTGCTTAAACTACTGGAGTTTTGAGTACTGGTGGTGGATTTTGTACTTTGGCTGCTGGTACCTGAAGACTGACTGGTGGAAGTATTATTCACCGGTCCAGAATTGTTGGATGAAGTAGTACTGCTGCTCGTCTGGCTTTTGACACTTTTTATCGGTTGACTTTGGGGGTCTTTTTCTCCGTTACAAGTACCCTGATTGTCCCCATGATCCAGATGATGCGCCAAAGCATTTTGCGATACTGTGATGGTCTGTGATTTACCCAGACTGGCAGGTATCTTATGACATATGGTCACCATCTTATTGTTGCCACCCTGGTAGTAATAAGAATCACTTTTTAAGACAGGACTGGCAAAAATCGGTGTCACCTGGAAGTATTTGAGTGCTCTGCCGGGACTTTCACCAAGAATATTGGCAGCCAGAACGTCTGAGCCGATCACAATATTTCGTGCCTTGATAACTGCCAGCACTACACTGTCCTTGCTCACCTGTATTTCTTTTTCTTTCAGGTACACCTGTCCCAAAACGAAATCGTCAAATTGTAACTGAATGATTTGATCGGGATCCTCAAGTCCAATATTCTTAGCCTCGGTGAATGAGTAGAACTGAACGAACTCATTGACTGGCATAGTTTCAACAAACTCAAGAATCTTATTCTCAAAAAATTCATGGGATATTTGCAGACTTCTGTGTGCGGGAATGGGTTCCACTACCACTTTCAGGGTAGCCAGGAATTTTGCTTCAGCAAGTTTATCACGAGCGTCCTGGTACTCTCCCATCAGGTTACATGCTACTTCAAAGTGTCGATAGGCTTCGATGGCTTCATTGCGATTATGATTGGACCGGGCTCGAGTGAGCAGCTCATCGCCCCTTTGATATCTAATAGCAGCGGCTCGCTCTTTAGCATCATTCAATTCAGCAACATAATGAACAGGATTAATAACAAGTCGAAGACAGGCCGGGCACCTGTTAAGCTGACTGTATAGATTGTTTACTTGATGATATTCCCGCACCACTCTTTCCCATTTGAAATCATCAATAGATTGTTTGGCTCTTAGAACATTGTCCTGATGCCAACTGATGGTCAGTGGATAGGACTCCATGAGCGTTTGAGAGGCCTTTTTGCTATTTGGGTTCTTTCTTAGCCTGGAAATGGCTTTCAGTACTGCTTCATCGTAATTTCCTTTTTGGTAAGCCTGTTTACCAGAAGTACAGCCTTCCAAAAGAATGACGGTAATAAGTACCATCAGGGGGAATAATATCTTTTTCATAATCCAATCATATTTTTCTAAAATTCACAGAGTTTGCCTCTGATCAATGGGTAAAAATGATGGTTAAGGCCCTGATTTTCAACAGAGGCTGGATTATTTACCTACCAATGTAGGGTTTAGGTAAATGTTCAACATTCAATAAGAAATAAGTAACAACCAAGTGTTCCAATGCGCCAACCAGGTGATTATTCCTTATTCCTTATTGCACATAGAGCATTTCTTAGGACTATTTTTTATTCCACTGAATAAACACTTCAGCCACAATCAAAGGAATTGACCATGATATCCAGATTATTGAGGGGCGTATAAGTTCTTAAGGATTGATCCTTGGTGATGTCCGGGTTGTCGGATACAATTCATCATCAATCACCCAATTTTCACTATATTATAGACTTCAAGAAATAAATTCTACATTTAAAGCGTTTTTAAATAGCCCAATCATGCCTCTATTGCGAATCTTTGCTGTTCTTTTAATAGCCTTCCCTCTTTCATGTGTTAAGCAAAAGGCCCCATTGGTAATCTTTATTCCTGATGACATTGCTATGTGCGGTACCATACAGTTTACCGGTGGTTGCGGCCCACAAATTGACACTCTGATCACTCTTGGCATAACACTTGTTCACCATATGACTTTTGAGCGTGCGGAGGAGATCTTTCAACAAGTGATCGATTATGATGAAACCTGTTTTTGGGGCCCCTGGGGCAAAGCCATGACTTATATCCATCCCCTCTGGCCGGATTTCCCTCCCGCTGAGCGCATGAAAAAGGGCAAGGAGCTTTCAGAGCTGGCCATACAACTAGCCAACAACGAAAAGGAAAAGAACTATGGAAGTGCAATTATGGCTTACTATTCTAATGGTGATAAAAGCGAGGCATACCGTTTGGAGCAATTTGTTGAGGCCTGGGCTAAAGCGCATGAGTCAAATACCTTAGACCTGGAGGCTAAAGCCTTTTACGCCTTGAATCTTCTGGCTACCGCAGACGATACCGATACCACTTATGTCAGACAACTCAAAGCGGGCGCCCTGGCGGAAGAAATATTGCAGGCCATTCCAGACCACCCCGCAGGATTTCATTATGTGATACACGCCTATGATCACCCAGCACTAGGTTATAAAGCGTTGGAAGTAGCCCGGGGTTACAGTGATATTGCCCCTGAGATCCCCCATGCTTTACATATGCCTACTCACATCTTCACTCGCATGGGGCTATGGGAAGAGTCAGTTGACTGGAACCGAAGGTCGGCTGATGCCGCTATTAAAATTCTCTTCGAAGGAGAAGTATCCATGCATTATTTCCATGCAATGGACTATTTAATGTATGCCTATTTACAATTGGGAAGAGATCAGGAAGCCCTCGCTGTAATAAGTGAACTAAAGGCTGTGCCGGGCCCTTATCAATCACAACCTGCAGTAGCCTACCCCTTGGCAGCCAGTGAAGTCCGTTATGCCATCGAAAGAAGGGATTGGAATTCTTTGAGCGCCATTAGGTCCCGGGTTCCAACCCACTATCCCTGGGACCAATATCCACATTATGAGGCTTTAACTCACTTCGCTAAGGGATTGGGAGCTGCCAGGGCTGGCAACCTGGTGGAAGCGGAGGCTGCTTTAGATAAGTTGTTAATGCTTCAATCAAAAATGCAGGATATCAAGGACAAGGAATACTGGTCCAATCAGAAGGATATTGAAATCGCTAGTGTTAGGGCCTGGATCACCTATAAAAAAGGAGACCACAAGCAGGCTTTAGAACTGATGCAGCGAGCCGCTGATATGGAACCGGCCACTCATGGAGTAACAGCGGGTTATTTGATTCCGGCGAATGAACTGTTGGCTGATCTAATGCTTGAGCTGGAAATGTATCTAGAGGCACTGGCCCAATATGAATTGGCACTGAAGATCACCTCGAACAAATTGAATACGCTTTATGGAGCAGGTTTGGCAGCATTAAAATCAGGAGACCAAGAAAAGGCGCACGAATATTTCACTAAAGTTGTTGAAAATACCGAGGAAAGTAGCGACCGGCCAATTCGTAAATCAGCTTTGGAGTATCTGGAGCTGTATGCGATTTAGGTGGTTTGGGTTAAATACTGGTCGTAGTATCCCACTACGACCCAGTACTCCAGTCAATGCTTTAAATTTTTCTAGCATGTCTCATATTATTTCCTAAATTGGGCTACAGTAAACCCTGCTGATAAAGTGCACTCCTCCTATAATGCCCAATAACAAAGGCGCGCTAAAACTCACTGTGTTGTTAGTGAGTAGTCTGACCATCATGTCGGTGATTACCATATCGCCTGCTCTTCCGGCGATGTCTGCCGAGTTCTCCGGGTTGCCCAATGGGCAATTTATTGTTCAAATGGTGCTTACCATACCTGCATTGTTTATTGCTATAACCTCACCTTTGGCCGGAATTCTAATCGATCGATATGGCCGCATGAAATTATTATGGGCAGCCATGGTGCTTTATGCCATTGCAGGTACTGCAGGATTTTACCTGCAGGATCTTTATCATATTCTGATCTCCAGAGCAGTCTTGGGAATTGCCGTGGGCATGTCCATGACCATTGTCATCACTTTGATCGCTGATTATTTTGAGGGACAGGAAAGACAAAAGTTTACCGGTATACAAGTGGCTTTCATGTCCATGGGAGGGATTGTGATGATAACCCTGGGGGGATTTTTGGCAGATATAAGTTGGAGGACCCCCTTCTTGATTTACGCCCTCTCATTGGTTTTTCTTCCAATGGCAATTTTGCATCTATACGAGCCAAAAGTGGAAAAAAGCGCCCAACAATCGGGGCACCAGCCGAAAACCCCATCAATCATCTGGTTACTGGTTTTTAATACCATGATCATGTGGATCATCTTCTTTATCTTACCAGTGCACCTTCCATTTTACCTTAAGTCCCTTGGGGTTGAAAAAAATGCCTTGATTGGAATCGCGGTAGCAGTCAGCACCTTATTTTCAGCGGTAAGCGCTTTCTCGTACTCCAAAATCAAAGGCAGGCTCAGCTTCTATTTCATCTTCTGTATAGGGTATTCGATCATGGCTGTTGGATTAGCGCTGACCTCCTGGGCCACCAGTTACGGCATGGTGTTGGGGGCCATGATGTTTACAGGGTTCGGTATTGGCATGATGATCCCCAATACCAATCTTTGGGTGATGCAAGTAACCCCACCTGAGATAAGAGGCAAAGTGATTGGGAAGTTGACTATGTTTTGGTTCATGGGCCAATTTTTGTCACCCATCATTACTTTGCCCCTTGCAAAAATATTTTCATTGCCCAGTATATTTATGTTGGCTGCGGTATTGCTGTCGGTACTGGCGATTACTTTCCTGATTTTACATTTGAAGCACAGGAAAAGTGAAGTAGAATAAATTAATAAAATTTATATATAACCAAAACAAATTTTAGAAATGAACAACTATCTATCAATGCTGGCAATTGCGGCCCTCTTTTTTTGTACAACCTGTACCCAGAATGATTCCAGTGAAACTTTGATGGCGGAAGCACCAGTAAAAGAATGGACTCCGGAAGATACCCGCAATGTACCTGGTTTGGATGCCAAAAGAGGACTGATTATCAATACTCCGGAAGCGACGCCTGGTTATATTTTGTTTCACCCTGCAGCCGGTTCAGCTACCTGGTTGATGAATCTTGACGGGGAAATTGTCCATGAATGGAAAGGGGAGTATAATACCATGAACAGTTATTTGCAGAATGATGGTCGCATTTTCCGATTGGACAGGGACCCCGACTTTCCGGTATTTGCAGGTGGAGGACAATCAGGCATTTTACGTGAATACACCTGGGAGGGGGAGTTATTATGGCATTTCAAATATGCCACCGACCAGTATCTTACCCATCATGACTTTGCGATCATGCCTAATGGTAATATTCTGGCTATTTCATGGGAAGTAAAATCAAAGGAAGAATGTGCGGCGGCAGGCAGGGATCCTGAGCAAATCCCTGGTGCCGGGCTATGGCCGGACAAGATTATTGAAATAGAACCTACACGACCGGAAGGAGGTAAAGTTGTATGGGAATGGCATATGTGGGACCACCTGGTACAAGATTTTGATGAAACTAAAGCCAATTATGGTACTATAGCAGATCAACCAAGAAAGATAAATGTCAATGCCCATGCGCATGTGCAACATATGACACAGGAGCAGGTAGATGAAATGATTCGCCAGGGGAATGCAACTTCAAATGCCAGCCCAGATAACCAGGGTTCCGATATGGCCCATGTTAATGCCATCGTTTATAACGCAGATTTAGATCAGATTGCCTTAAGTTCACAAGGATTTAGTGAGGTTTGGGTGATTGACCACAGTGTCACTACCGAGGAAGCTAAGGGAAGCACCGGAGGCCGGTGGGGCCATGGAGGTGATTTATTGTATCGTTGGGGAAATCCTGCAAATTATGGTCAAGGGGGTCCTGAAGACCAAAAGCTTTTTGGACAGCATGATGTTAAGTGGATTCCGGAGGGCTACCCTGGTGCCGGTAATATGACGGTATTTAGTAATGAGGTTACTAGTGATCATGGAAAATTTCCCAATGTATTTGCCGCCATGGGAGCCAAAGAGAGTATTGTCTTAAGCATCGGTGACCTTGGTAATTATAGTGCAGTGTATGAGTTCGCGCCAACAGTAGATGAAAATGGGGCATACGTCCTGGAAGAAGGTGGTGCTTTCGGTCCTGTGGAACCTACGTGGTCGTATAAAGCGCCTGATCTATATTCCTTCTATGGACCATTTGTATCAGGTGTTCATCGCATGGAAAATGGCAATACTTTTATTACTTCAGGCCCTCAAGGACGGTTTATGGAAGTAACACCAGCGGGTGATATCGTTTGGGAATACTGGAACCAATATTTTGAAAACTACCGACTACCGGACGGGTCAGCTCCCCAACCAATTGGACCTTTCATGTTCGCTCAATTCAGAGGAATACATATTCCGGCAGATCATCCGGCATTAGCAGGTAAAACTTTGGAGCCAATTGATCCTCAACCGGAAGTGTTTACTCCGCAGCCTCCACCATCGCAGGAGAATTAATAATGTACAATAAATAATGAGCAATTAATCATGAGAAATATGAGTAAGCTTTTGTTACCTGTAATCATCTTAATATCATCAGCATGGTGTTTTTCTTGTACTCAAAGTAATTCAACTGATACTCTAGAGACCGAAGCACCAGTCAAAGAATGGGCCCCGGAAGATACCCGTAACCTCCCGGGTTTGGATGCCAAAAGAGGGCTAATATCCAACACTCCAGAGGCTACTCCCGGCTACATTCTAATGAATGCGGCCGCAGGTACTTCAACCTGGCTGATGAACCTTGATGGTGAAATAGTTCATGAATGGGTGGGGGACTTGAACACCTTTAATAGCTATCTACAGGATGATGGTAGGATTTTTAGACAAGAAACCGATCCTGATTTCCCGGTTTTCATGGGAGGCGGCCAATCTGGTAGACTCCGGGAATACACCTGGGATGGGGAAATGATATGGAATTTCGAATATGCCACAGAGGAGTATTTGACCCACCACGATTTTGAAGTACTACCTAATGGGAACATATTGACTATTGCCTGGGAGACCAAAACCAAGGAGCAGTGTTTTACTGCAGGCAGGAATCCAGAACATACACCCGGGGCCGGCTTGTGGCCCGACAAGATCATAGAAATTGGACCACAACGACCGGAAGGAGGTAAGATTGTCTGGGAATGGCACCTATGGGACCACCTGGTACAGGATTTGGATGATACAAAAAACAATTATGGGAATATCGCGGACCACCCCCGTAGGGTAAATATTAACGCCCATGCCCATGCTCCACATATGACGGTAGAACAGGTTGAAGCTCAGAAGAAGCAAGGAATGATGACCGGCAACGCTACACCTGATAATCAGGGTTCAGATATGACCCACGTTAATGCTATTTCTTATAATCCTAAGTTGGATCAAATTGTTATCAGCGCCGCCGGGTTTAGTGAGATTTGGATTATTGACCACAGTACTACCACTGAGGAGGCCAAAGGGGACATTGGTGGTCGATGGGGACATGGTGGCGATTTGTTGTATCGTTGGGGAAATCCGGCTAACTATGGTAGAGGAGGACCGGAAAATCAAACACTGTTTGGACAGCACGATATTAAGTGGATTCAGGAAGGCTATCCAGGAGCAGGCAACCTGATGGTTTATAATAATGATATAATGAGTCCGGATAGTAAATTTCCAAATGGATTTGCCGCCATGGGAGCGCTTGAAACTATAAATATAAGTATTGGTGATCTGGGCAATTACAGCGCGGTTCACGAATTTGTGCCACCAGTCGATGAAAACGGTACATATATTTTGGAACAAGGAGGCACATTTGGGCCAGAAGGACCAATATGGTCCTACACCGCCCCGGACAAGCTTTCACTATATTCACCGTTCGTTTCAGGGGCTCATCGTATGAAAAATGGAAATACATTTATAACTGTAGGAGGACCTGGACGGTATTTGGAGGTAACACCAGACAGGGAGTTGCTGTGGGACTATTGGAATCCTTATAACCAGCAATACCGAAAACCGGATGGATTTCCAGCACAGCCCGGAGGGCCTTTTATGTTTTGGGTGTTCAGAGGTACCCATATTCCAATGGATCACCCGGCACTGGCAGGTAGGACTCTTGAACCAATTGATCCGCAACCGGAAGTATTTACGCCGCCTCCACCTCCGAAGGAGAATTAACATTGGACAATTAAATTTTTGTGCAGATTCCGTAGCCTGAAGCTACGGAGGGTTATACGAAAGTAGCTTTCCAGTTCAGTATCAAATTAACTGTGAACTTATGACTGATCTGATTTTTCAGAATCAATGCCGATGATTTAAAACCCTTATCATTCAAATAGCCTTCCAATTATTCTGAGGCCGCGTTAATGGGTTAAAAACCATACTCCATTCCATTAATTAGTGATTTGCAACCTCACACCGATAATGTTTGAACGTTTTTACCATTGAATTCGAAAAAAATTTTAACATATACCATCATAGTGATTTCTGCACCAAAAACGAATCAAAATGTCCCGTTTTAAACAAGGTCAATACAGACTACAATTCTGTATGGTGTTGCTGATGATTCTTTTATGGGGTTGTAAACAAACACAATCTACTGAGAGAACGTATAAGGCTGATGTTATTATCTATGGTGGTACTTCAGCGGCAGTTACCGCTGCGGTTCAGGTAACAAAAATGGGGAAATCGGTGGTGATAGTTTCACCTGCCAGGCACCTGGGTGGTTTAACGTCTTCTGGCCTGGGGTACACAGACACTGGGAAAAAGGAAGTGATCGGTGGATTGACCAGGGAGTTCTACCAGAGAATTTATCAGTACTATCAAAAACCAGAAACCTGGGTTTGGCAAAAGCGAAAGGATTACGGGAATAAAGGTCAGGGTACGGTGGCCATGGATGGTGAATTCAGGACCATGTGGATATTTGAACCTCATATAGCCGAGAATGTATTCAATGATTTTATAAGGGAGTATGATGTTCCGGTTTATCAGGACCAATGGCTTGACCGGGAAAGTGGCGTCATGGTTGAAAAGGGTACCATCAAATCAATTACTTGTTTGAGTGGGCAAACCTTTATCGGGAAGATTTTCATAGATGCTACCTACGAAGGGGATCTTATGGCAGCAGCCGGGGTTAGCTTTCATGTGGGAAGGGAAGCCGCTGATACATATGGTGAAGAATGGAATGGAATCCAAACCGGAGTTTTACACCACGGGCATCATTTCGGGGAAATGAATATCAGTCCTTTTAATGTCCCTGACAAACCCGAAAGTGGAGTACTACCACGAATCTCAACCGATCCCCCGGGCATTAAGGGACAAGGTGACAACAAATTACAGGCCTATTGTTACAGACTGTGTCTAACCGCTGTGGAAGGGAATCGGATCCCATTCAAAAGGCCCATTGAATATGATTCCACCCAGTACGAGCTTTTATTACGAGTACTTGATGCAGGATGGAGGGAAACTTTCTACAAATTTGATCCCATCCCAAATCTAAAAACCGATGTTAATAATCATGGACCTTTTAGTTCTGACAATATCGGCATGAACTATGATTATCCCGAAGCCTCCTATGAGCGACGGCATGAGATTCTTGACGAACACAAAACTTATCAAGCTGGCTTATTGTACTTTTTGGCCAATGACCTTAGGGTGCCGGATGACGTACAGGCTGAGATTAGTAGATGGGGTCTTTCAAAAGATGAATTTCAAGATAATGGACATTGGCCTTATCAGATATATGTTAGAGAAGCCCGTCGAATGATCGGAGCGTATGTAATGACCGAGCACGAGATTTTAGACCATACTGAAGTAAACCAATCTATCGGCATGGGATCCTATACTATGGATTCTCATAACGTACAACGCTACATCACTCCGGCAGGTTACGTCCAAAATGAAGGAGATCTTGGAGTATCAGTACCTAAGCCCTATCAGATAGCACTGGGGTCAATACTACCTCAAGCAAATGAGTGTACAAATCTATTGGTACCGATGGCATTATCGAGTTCACATATAGCCTTCGGTTCCATTCGTATGGAACCGGTTTTCATGGTCCTTGGACAAAGTGCCGGTACGTTGGCCTCTATGGCCATAGATGGTTCTCAAGCAGTTCAAGAAATTACTTACCCCGAACTGCGTATTAGGCTTTTGGAGTTCGGGCAGGTTTTGGAATTTGACCCGTAACCAGTCAAGGCAAATCCATCCTCCAATGTTCAAAAGAATAATAAAGTCTGTTAAAATAGCAATGATGGCGCTTGCAGCTCTATTGGGTACTTATTTGCTAACTGCGTTCACTCTATCTATAATATCTACCAGCCCTGAGCACTTAGTATGTCAGCAAGAAAACAAAATTTTCATAGCTTCCAACGGTGTACATCTGGATTTGATAGTTCCCCGCCGGTACCTTGCCACGAAATTGTTAAATGCCCTGGATCTACCTAATGGGGTCAACTACCTAGCCTTTGGTTGGGGGAGATAGAGCGTTTTATATAAACACACCCACTTGGAACGATTTGAATTTCCGAACTACATTTATAGCTCTTTTCCTGGACAGCAAATCGGCCATTCATATAACCTGGATAAACCAAGAATATCAGGGTTGGACGGTTGTTGCATTATGTGATATTCAACTACAACTTTTAATTGAATATTTGGACGGAACATTTAAGAAAAGCCCAAGCAACAACATAGTCGAGATTGAAGCTTCCGGTTACACGCAGTACGATAAATTCTATGAAGCAATTGGCAGCTTTAATGGTATCCGGACCTGCAACAATTGGGTAAATGAAGGGTTGAAAGCAGCAAAAGTTAAAACTTCGATCTGGTCTCCGTTTGACCAGGGAGTACTGTACCAAGCTAAGAAGAACACTGCCGAATCCTACACGCAATTAATTCGTTAATTAAATTACCACCCTAGTAATCTGGTACTATGTACTTCAAAAACTCAATAATTCTCCTATTATGGATTAGTATGATACCGGCTTGGGCGCCTGCTCAGATCGATAACAGTTGGCAGATGCAGGCGGAGAAGATGGTCAAAACCCAGATAGTCAGCAGGGGAGTTACTGATCAAAAGTTGATCAAGGTAATGAGGGAAACCCCACGTCATCTATTTGTTCCAGAATCCTATAGTAACCAGGCTTATCAGGACGGGCCATTGCCAATTGGATATCAACAAACCATTTCTCAACCTTATATTGTAGCGCTTATGACAGAGCTATTGCAACTAAACGGAGATGAGCGGGTTTTGGAGATTGGAACGGGTTCCGGATATCAGGCTGCCGTACTGGCTCAATTGGCCGAATTCGTATATACCATAGAAATCGTCGAACCATTGGCAAAATCATCTGCGGCCCTGTTGAAAAAACTAGATCATACAAATGTGGAGGTGAAATGGGGTGATGGCTATCAGGGTTGGCCTGAACATGCTCCTTTTGACAGGATTATAGTAACTGCTGCACCAGAGGAAATTCCACAGGCACTAATTGATCAACTGGCAATAGGTGGACGAATGGTGCTGCCGGTGGGTAAACATTATCAGGAATTGGTACTGGTGACCAAGAATGAAAAAAAAGTTACCCGCAAGGACATTATCCCGGTGCGTTTTGTGCCCATGGTGCACCCTGATTAGTTTTTAAGTGTTGAATTTTGTTCGAAGGTCCAAAGGACTTCCTCGGGAAGTTTTTAGTTTTTCGTGAGAGCCGGTTTGGTGCGCCATTGTAGATTCCTTAATTTTTAATTGTCAATTATTAATCGTTAATTGACAATTGCGTGTAGGTTAACGCATTTAATATTAAAACATGCATGTTTTGACATATTTCAAAGATGTGTACGTTAACGTATCATAAATTATGGTACTTTGTGAAATATGGTATTGATTGAATTTGGGTTATTCATGGTATGAACAAGAGGATTACCATAAAGGAAATTGCAAGATTAGCTGGTGTTTCAATCGGCACGGTGGATCGTGTATTACATGACCGAGGAAGGGTAGCCGAAAACACCAGAGAAAAGATCCAGCAAATCACCCGGGATGGCAACTATCTGTCGAACCCTTTGGCGAGAAATTTAAAATTGGGGCGGACTTTTAATATTGCTACTCTTTTGCCTTCGGATGACTTCTATTGGCGAATGCAAATGGAGGGGATAACCCAGGGAATTGACGAATATGAGTCATTTGGATTTTTTCTCAAGGGTTTTTCTCTTCAGGGGCCACAAAAAAGACCAATTTCTTCTCTCAACTTATTGGAAAATATCTTAGCCGGCGCCCCGGATGCACTTATCCTGGCATCAACAGTGCTGGCCGGAGAAAGAAAGGCCATGGCTTTGTTAGGGGAAGCCCAAATTCCCATTATATTGATAGATTCTGACCTCCCTAAGGTTCGAAATTTGTCCTTTATTGGACAAGATGCTTTTCAAAGTGGAATGTTGGCCGCCAAACTGCTCGATCCGGGATATTTGACGGGAATTGAACTATTTGTGGTGACCTTTGATGAGGATGATTTATTAAACAAATCCGTAAATACCAGGATTGATGGTTTTAAAAACTATTATAAATCTTTCAGTACTCTTGGCATTTACATTCACGATATTAATTTGCAATCGGAGGATTTATCTATTTCTGAACTTAAGCACATTCTCTTGAAACAATTTGAGCCGGTTCACCTGTTTATTCCAAACTTCAAGGCATATTTATTACACAATACCCTAAAAACAGTAAAGGAAAAACTGCCAATGAGAACGGTAGGATATGATTTGCTTCCAGCAAACCAAGAATTATTGCAAGATGGGACCTTGGACTTTATCATTCATCAAAAACCTAAGACCCAGGGATATCTGGCGGTAAAGTCCTTGTATCAGTATCTTATTCTTGGGATTGAGGTCCTTAAAACCCAATACATGTCAATTGACATTATTACCAAAGAAAACTTGAACTGTGTGCAATTGTAAAGTAGAATTAAAGAGGTCACCCTGGCATAGGTATTTTTTGTACCAAACCGTAAGCATATTTTAGGTTAACGCGCAACAATTAACTATCACGATGCAGGTGCACATCCATCTGGGGAAATGGTATATTCAAACCCTCCCGGTCAAAGGACTTATAAACCTTTTCATTCATTTCAAAAAATACATTCCAGTAGTCATCTGCATTAACCCATGCCCTCACCGCAAAATTTACAGAACTATCAGCAAGCGCAGAAACAGCGATGAACAATTCCGGATCTTTTAGGATCCTTGGGTCCTGATCACATAAGCCTTTTATTACCTCCTTTGCTTTGTCTACATCATCTCCGTAGCCAATTCCAAATGTCCAATCAACCCGTCGAGTGGGTTCTGTAGTATAATTGGTCATAGATGAAGTAGCTAACCCTCCATTTGGGATTATTATGGTTTTATTATCGGGAGTTTTTAATATGGTGTTGAAAATTTGTATCTCACTAACTTTTCCAATAAAACCCTGAGCTTCAATTACATCTCCCACTTTAAATGGTTTGAATAATAAAATCATCGCACCACCGGCAAAATTCTGCAGGGTACCGGAGAGTGCCAGACCAACGGCCAGGCCTGCAGCACCCAAAATGGCAATGAATGAAGTCATTTCAACCCCAAGCATGCTAAGCACGGTGATGATCAGCAGAATTTTCAAAAGGCTGCCTACCAAGCTTTTCATGTATGGTTTTAACGATTCATCTGTCTCTCGTTTTTCCAACATTTTATTAAATCTGTTGGTAACCGCTTTTATTACCCAGCCACCAATGATCCACACAGCAATGGCGCTTATTATTTTTGGACCGTATTCCAAGGCTATTTGATTTATTTGTTCCAGGATTTGTTCAGTGTTCATTTTTAAGTTTTGTTAAGTGTTGTGTTATATTAGGGCAACAATCACATATTTCCAAATGGAACAACCACACCATTCAAAATAAATTTAGGTTCCGGCTATATGAAATTTAATCAACTTATCCATTTGGCTCTGCTTTTCCAGGTATTTGCGCTTCAGTTTAGCTGCACAAAGAAAGATCACAGTCCAAACATTCTACTAATCGTTGCCGATGATACGGGATGGAATGACATTGGTTACCATAACCCAAGAATCTTAACTCCAAATATTGACAAACTTTGCGCTGAGGGGGTTGAACTGGATAATTTCTATGTGTATCCAACCTGTTCACCTACCCGAGCCGCCTTATTAACGGGAAGGTATGCCAGCCGTTTTGGGATATATCATCCCATAGCTATGGATAGTGAAAAAGTATTACCGACAGATGTAACTACCTTGCCCGGGATACTTAGAGAACAGGGGTACACCACAGCTATTACCGGAAAATGGCACCTTGGATTGAGTACCGAAAGCGGTCCATTACAATACGGATTTGACTATTCATACGGGTTTCTGCATGGACAGATCGATCAGGAAACGCACCGGTACAAGAACGGGGCCCGAACCTGGCATCGTATGGACCAATTTGTGGAAGAAGAAGGCCACGCAACGGATTTGATTGCTAATGAAGCCATCAAGTACATTAAAACTATGGCTGATGAAGATAAGCCTTTCTTTATTTATGTGCCCTTTAGCGTTCCGCACTACCCTGTCCAGGAATCGGACCATTGGGTAAATCCCTACCAGGGAATCATGGAGGAATCCAGGCAGTTATATGCCGCCTCAATGACGCACATGGATGATGCAATAGGCAAGTTGATTACTGTACTTCATGAAGAAGGACTTAGAAAAAATACTTTGGTAGTTTTCATGAGTGATAATGGAGGACAGTTGAACTGGAGCCCTAAATTTGAATATGATATGCGTCATGGTCCGTATGAAAATCTTGGAGACAATTCACCTCTCAGGGGATCTAAGACGGAGTTATACGAAGGTGGAATAAGAGTGCCTGCTTTATTTAATTGGCCAAAAGTACTGGAGCCATCAAAATACCAGGGCCTGATCAAAGTAACTGACTTATTTGCTACTTTTGCGGCGGTCGCAGGAATCCATGGACTTGAAGGCATGAATCTTGATGGAGTGAATATATGGCCTTTATTAACCGGAGAGGAAAGTATTGAAAATCGTGAATTGTTTTTGAGGACAACTTCATCTTTGGCGTACAGAGAGGGCGATTGGAAATTAATACATCATGCCGCTACTCTGGAGGATGCAAAAGAAGAATTGTTTAATATTGCCATCGATCCCCGAGAAGAGCAGAATTTGATCGCTGATCAACCGGAAATTTACCGGTTACTTTGGGAAAAATTAAAAGAACAAGTTGAGATGGAAGACCAACTTCAGCCGCCCATGGATAAGCAAGATCAATTTCAACAGGAAACAGTTAACTAATGCCAGCAAAAGAACTGAGCAATTCTGCACAATCAATATTTAAAAGCGGAGGTGTATTCGTCCCCAGTCCTCTTGCCCTGGATGAACACAAAAAGCACAACGAAGCATATCAACGTTTGCTGGCTTTGTACTATATAAGATCCGGTGCAAAAGCGGTGATTCCCGGGGCCCATACCGGGGAGTTTGCGTTAAACGATCTGGATCTGCTCGACAGATGGATGTTGTGGATTAAGGAAATGACCGGGCAATACGGAGAGGGAATGGTGTTGATGGCCATGGTTGGCGGGAAGGATGCCATAAAACAGGCTGAGTTAGCCGCCAGACACGAGTATGATGGAGTAATGATAGCTCCCACTGCATTTTCAGATAAAAACATTGATGGAGTTATCGAGCTGTTTGAAATAATTGCATCTTGTATACCCACTTTTGCTTTCGAACTTCAGCAGGCCATTCCGGGGAGCTATAACTATACTCCTGAGCTTTGGTCTCGGATATTTGAAATAGTGCATGGCGCGAAAGGTGCTTCTTTCAACACTTATAAATCATTGGTAATGCTTGAAGCTGCCGCCAAATCACCACGGAAAAACGAACTGGTACTTTTCACAGGCAACGATGACCGTATCGTGGTGGACCTTTTATGGGATTATGCCTATAAAATTGACCAGGACACCGCTTCTGTGCGATACAATGCTGGATTATTGGGACATTTTGCAACGGATACCCATGCAGCGGTGAGCTGGTTTCAGGCTATACAACAAAAGAAGAATTTCGGATTATGGGATTTCAACCTTTCCGAAGAGGAACTGGCTCATGGAGTAAATCGGTGCAATTTGGCCTTGTTCGATGCCTTGGGGAAATTCGAAAACTCCGTTTGGGGGGTTAAATACCGGCTGGCTTCTATGGGTCTGCTGCCAGGTCCTTACTGCATGCATGAAGACGGACGGTTGGGACAGGACAAAGCCATAGATGCAGTTTATAATGAATATCAGCCTCTTAATGATAAAAAGTATCTGGAGGAAAATTTAGATAATTTAAAAAGAGAAGTAGGTCTCATCCATTAATTATAGCAATGATATTTACAGAAATTAAAAACATTGAGAGTCTCTGGCAGTTTATGACCACTCCGTCAGAGGGGTTGGTTCAATCTTTGTCCAAGTTGGGTGCAGATGAAATGATGATCCTGGGTGGAAGCGGTAAGATGGGTAAAGAGCTGGTGGGATTGCTGCAGAATTCCGATAAAAGTAATGGTATTTCCAGAAGGATTATGGTTGCATCTACTTTCAGCAACGCAGAAGATCAGCGTGACCTGGAGGAATTGGGAGTGACCTGCTATAAGGGCGACCTCTCGGATGAAATCTTCCTTAATTCTTTGCCCGATGCTTCCTATGTGGTTTATATGATGGGATTCAAATTCGGTAGCAGTGGCGATTGGAGACGATCATTTCAGATGAATTCCGTGGTGCCATATTTAGTTGGGCAGAAATACAATAATTCCTCCATTGTGGTATTTTCATCGGGAAACCCTTATCCTCACACATCGAGACATGGCCTTGGAGCCAAAGAGACCGATGCCTTGAGCCCTATAGGTATATATGGGTGGAGCATTGTAGCCCGCGAGAGTTCTTTTCAGACTACTGCACTTCAAAACTCAAATCAAAAAATCTCAATATACCGGTTAATGTATGCTCAGCACCTTCAATATGGGGTTCTGGTGGATTTGGCTGGGATGATCAATAATAATGAGCCGATTTCTCTGGATATGCCTGCAGTAAATCTTATTTCTCAACGCGATGCCAATGAAGTGGCCCTTAAGAGCTTCGAAAAATGTAATAAAGAAGGTTGGAAAGTCAATGCTGCAGGCCCTGTATGGCCAGTGAGAGTCATTGTAGGACTTCTAGGTGAGTACATGGGAAAAATTCCAAGGATTAGCGGTACGGAAGTAGAGGAAGCATTGCTGGCTGATGACTCTTTGGCCAGGAGTACATTTGGGGAATATCAGGATAGGCCTCAGCAGATGATCGAAGCCGCTGCTGCCTGGGTGCGAAATGGAGGAGATTCCTGGAATAAACCCACTCATTTTGGAAAAGTCAAGCACGACTATTAAGGAACATTGATAATTCCCAGATCAATGAGCCATCAAATTCATCAAAATCTATTTCGTGTAGTGTCAGCCGGGAAGGACATTGGCCCAATGTATTCATTAAGTAAAAAGGCAGGGTGGAACCAGACCAGTGATGACCTTAAGTTGTTAGCAGGGCAGGATCCGCAAGCCAATTTATTGGCAGTTGCTGATATAAACGGTGTCTACAATCCGCTGGGTAGCGGGCTGGTATTAAATGTTGGTGAGTCGTTGGCTTGGATCGGCATGATATTAGTACATCCGGAACACCGACGCCAGGGCATTGCCTCTGCCATTATGGAGGAGTGCATCGAAGTAGCAAGGTTGGCCATGGACAATTCGATTGTTGGGTTAGACGCTACTCCGGCTGGTCTTCAGGTTTATCAGAATATCGGATTCCAAACCTCGATTAAAATATGGCGATGCCAACTGAAAACGGACGCCGCCATCCAAACAGATAGTTCAGTAGAAGTATTTTGTGATTTATCTATGTATAAATACACAAATATGCTACAAGATATTGGTTTGCATCAAAAACTTGTCGGAATAAGGCTTACCCAAATGATGCATCCGGAGGGCACCTTGATGGCGATATCAAACGGGAAACCTGTAGGCCTGGTATTGACCCGCCCCGGTCGCTTAAAGCCTTTTATCGGACCCTTGATAGCAACCTCAACCGGCGCTGCCAGGACTTTGCTAGACCATGTGCTAAAGTATTGGAAGGAGAAGGGGTATGATGAGGCTTTTATTGATATTCCTGAGAAGCATTTTAGTGGTGCTTCCCGTTGGGAAAGTGAGATGAAGTGTAATACACCACCAACGGATTGTATTTTGGGACAGGATGTCGAGGCCGCTAGATGTTTTATCCGTATGTATGAAGTAATTGCTGACGAAAATTTTATCAAGCTTTCCGCCAGGATAACTCAGGGCAATAAATATGCCAGGAGCATCGAAGCTTTGGAGCACGGGAAGGCAAGTTATGCGGAAACAGTCGAGTACATGAAAAATGAAATGAAATCTCTTGAATACCTGTATGCTGTAGGAGGCCCTGAATTAAGTTGATGTCCTGTGCATCCTTATCACCTTATCACCTTATCACCTTATCACCCTATCACCCTAGTAATTAAAATAGCTTCCTATAGAGCAATAATCCAGGAATTGCCACCACCAGACCAGTGAAAATCACAATCCCCTGTCCGGTTTCTGTGTAGATCCCTAATCCAACTATCAGTAGCCCGGTAAACATAAGCGCCAGCCCCATAACTTTAAAGGCCAGATGATTCTGTGAGGCATTCGACCTAGATTCGGGGGCCTGCTTTACCGTTGACTCCATCCTTGTTTCCGAAGTGGGGAGCGTCAATTCAAATATTCCCAGGATCAACAGCGGCACCAGCACTCCTACCATCATTTCGGCTGCACGATCCAAGGTAACTTCAAATAAAACCGGTGAAAGAAATTTAAAAAACAGATTTATCAACAGTCCAAAGACGGTGGTAGTGATAATTGAAAAGGATGTTTGACGTTTGGAAAATAAAGCCCAAATCGGAGGGGCAAATAAGGGAGCCCCTGTAATAGCGCCTACACTTAATACAACTTCCACGATCCCACCCAGACTGGGCACCAGTAACGCTACCCCAATGGTGAGTAGTCCCAGTAATATTGTAGAGAGCCTGGCTATTTTCATCAGATTCTGCTCCGATACCGTTTTTCTGGCCCTCTTAAATATATCATTGGTGAAGACTGCAGCAGACATGTTGAGTGTAGTAGTTACCGAGCTGGCGGTGGCAAAGATCATTCCTCCCAACATCAAGCCCAATAAGCCTTGGGGAAGCACTTGTTTGCACATCAACAAAAATGCGCCTTCATTTTCTATCCCATTCAGGTTACCGCCTTCCAACAGCCTGTAGATCATAGGGGGCATCATCCAAAATATGGGACTTATCAAATACAGGGCCCCAAAAAGCCAGCCTACCTTCTTCGCATCTTTCTCCGATCTTACGCTGCTATATCGCTGAACATATGCCCAGTTACCACCGATAAAAATTGTGTTATAGAACATGAAGGCCACCAAAAACCCCATGGAGTATTCATCATTTATCAGATTAAAAAACCCATCGGGTGATTTTTCTATGAATTGACCCGGGCCACCAATTGCCTGAAAAGCCAAAGGTATAACGATGATCAGTCCTGCCGATAAAATTACGAACTGGAGCACATCGGTGATCACCACCGCCCAAAGACCCCCCGCAGCGGTATAGGCAATGATCAACAGACCAATAGCTATGATGGATATTTCAACTGAAAGTCCCGTGGAAACATTGACCAGCTTGGCAACAGGGTATAAAAAGGCCCCGGTGGTAACAAAGCTTAGCAGTAAAAACAGGTAACTATAAAATTGCTTCAGGGGTGCACCAAAACGGTTACCAATATATGCTCCAACGGTTAATGCCCCGGTTCTTCTCCATTTTGGAGCAATATAGAAACCAATAAAAAAGCCGCTCAAAGCCATTGTCCATTGAATGGAGATGGCTACCCATCCGTACTGATAAGCAATAGATCCCCAGACCACGAAAGTGCCTGCTGAAAAGAAACTCATAAACAGCGATAACCCGCTAAGCCACCAGGGCAAAGCGCCACCGGCGGCAAAATATGATTTCATGGAGGAGCCGGAGCCGGTGAAGGCCATCCCAGCCAGCAGTACGATTAGGGCGAAAAGGACGATTACAACATAGTCTAATGCCAGCATCCAATGTCAGTTTATATCCACACCAAATACAGATACCGGAACATTTTCAGATGGCCGGACAAACCTGAAAGTTAGCTCAGAAGTTTCTACAGGTGGCTCTAAGTAGATTTCATTGCGGGTTTGATGGTTTCCCATTTGTTCATAGATCACCTTATTACGATTATCAAGTACTTGATAATCGTTAACCACAAATGGCATCACTCGTTCGGTATGGCTCCAGATGGATGTTTCCATAGGATGATCGAAATCCGTGTCAAAGCTCAATAATATCTTATGTATCTTTTTTGGAGATGGCCATTTCAACCGCAGCTCAGGAAATGGGTCATCCAGGTCCGCAACCCAGGCATTAGGTTGAAGAAAGGGCCGGTAGTAGCCATTTATTAAATTGGATACACTAAAACAGGTCAAGGCTGGTGTAATGGACATGGCAATATTATGCCCATTAGGTCTGCGTTCAGGGGTCCAGAATTCAAAGGAGTCAAAACCGATTTCCGAGTCGGGCTGCTGTCGGCCGAAGTTAGAGACAGCTTTGTTTTGTTTATTAAACACACTGACAAGGCCGGTAACTCTGGAATTGCTACACTTGATTTCTACCTCCGGGTTTTGGTGGACACAAAGAAAAACGTAACAAGCTTCATCTAAATTGGTATTGAAGTCAAGCTTGATTCGCTGTACACCCTGTTTTAAGTCAATTTGTTGCTCACCGAGAAGTACATCTGGTGTATAGTTAGATTCTTTGGAGCTTTTGCGTAAACTGATAGTAATTGTAGTGCCTTTAAAGGCCTCCACTCCTAAGTGGAAGACAGGAACCGGTCCCCGATCTAAAGGAAGCAATTGGGCTGTCCCAAAAGTAAGCGCTACCATAGGGCCATCAAACGGAAGCAGATCCAGGGATAATGAGGAAGAGGCGGTTATGGTGTAGTCCGGTTCGATTGTGAGCGGTAGATAAGGAATGTATTGCCCGGCTTTTAATAGCTGTTGTTGCAGGGATTTTACCCGGTTGTTAAGTAACAAGTCTGCCGGTTTCCATTTTTCTCTAATACACATAGTAGCTGCCAAGCCAACTGCCTGTGCAGAATGGGCACAGGTCATCATCACCCGGGTAGATCCAAACGCCAGGTGTGAAGCGCTGATGATTCGGCCAGCCAAAAACAGGTTATTAATATTTTTACTGATCAGGCAGCGATAAGGAATTTGGTAAACTCCCTTACTGTGCCATTGATTGCATCCTGGTTTTTCGCTAAACACGCCATCCGCAGGGTGAATGTCTATGGCCCAACCGCCATAGGATACTGCATCATTGAATTGCGTTTGTGAAACGATATCTCCCTGGGTTAACATATAGAGCCCTTCGAACCGTCGGCTTTCCCGCTTGCCTGGAATATGTCCCACCCATTCCAGGGTCAGGTTTGCCGCTTCAGGGAATTTCCCGGAGTTTTTAATATAGTCCCAGACGCCATACACTACCTTCCACAATTCCCATTTAATGGTTTCAGTATCATGAACAGTATCCAGCCTGCCGCCATACTCGATCCACCACATCCAACAGGCCTGATCTTTAACCGAGAAATTCCGGTAACGGGGCACTTTGGAAATGTCTTTCAATGCATACTTTGGAGGTATGAACTGCACCGGCTTGCCTACGTCTTTACTCATAAAGTAAATAGAATGTCCTAGTAGTTCGCCGTATTCTTTGGTAGGAGCGAATGGTTCATTGAATTCCTCACTGGACTCTGCTCCCATGCGAAATGCCGCACCGGATTGAAAACCAACAATGCCATCACCTGAGGCATCGCAAAACAACGGAGCCGAAACTTTGTATTGTGTGGAATTTTGACTACAAAATGCATTTACACTTGAAATGGAATGCGCTGAATCTTTTTGAGTAGCAAATACCGCGGTGTTTAACAGCAAGGTTATATTTTTCTCTTCCCATATTTTCTCTAATAGGATGGTATCAAAGATCAATGGGTTGCCTTCCGGGTTGCGAAAAATATTTTCTACTACCAGCTCATCAATTACGCCTCCTTCCCTGGCCCAACGATTGTTATTGCCCATATGGGAGGTGGCACCAAGCGCCCATAGCCGCACTTCGCTGGAGGCATTACCACCCAACACCGGGCGGTCCTGGATAAGTATCACCTCGATCCCTTGTCTGGCCGCGGTCAGTGCACAACAAGTACCCGCTAAACCACCGCCGACTACCACCAGATCGGTGGTTAGTTCTATGGTTTTGGATGGGCGATGTGATTTTCCTTTATCAATATGCATAAATCAATTTCAATTGTAAGACTGTGAAAAACTGCTACTACCGTATATGCCCCAAGCCCTTTGCTCCATGCTCCAAGCGCCATGCACCACTAGTCCCAATTTTCTGCACTCTGAGCAGTTATATTGTAATCTGTTTCTTTCGGTCTTGCAAAATGACTCAGATTAATTCTTGCACAACTTAACAATATGTTTTTAAAATTATTCAACAAAAAAAGATATGTCAGCGAACAAACACTGAAGTGGAGCCTTAATAATCAATTCAAGATGAACTTAAAGACACTTGAAATGCTCCAAAAATTAGGTATTACCAATGAATGTAGACTGAAGCTGCAATTTTTCTATTGTACTAATAGATCCACCAAAGCCCGTAAGCTAGTAAATGCCTTGAAGGACTTGAGTTATCGGGTGGAGTCGGTTGATAAAGCCGAGGGGGATAAGCTCTGGATAATTTCCGGTTGGACCAATGAAATAAAAATGGACCCAAAATCAGTAACCAATTGGACCTCCTTAATGAATCATCTTGGTTATGAATATGATTGTGAGTTTGATGGATGGGGGACTTATACATAGTGAGCATGCTCACTATGCAGTTATAAATTATGAATTATTAGTTTTGAGTTCCCCTGATTCGCACCATGGCACATTATGTTTGTCAACGTTGTTCGTTATCTATATTAGCTAAATATGGACATGCTTGTTATATTTGTGATCAGACTAATTGAAAGAATTATGAACGTCAGCTTCACAGATAAACAGGTAAACTACATTGCTTCTCAAGTACAGTCTGGTGACTTTCAAAATGCCAGCGAAGTAGTTCGTGATGCATTACGGCTACATGAGATCTATAGACATCGTATCATTGAAGAACTAAGGGTGGAAATTCAAAAGGGTTGGGCAGGGGCCACAAGTAGTCGCAAAGTAGGTGATATTATTAAAGACAAGCGAAAGGTTCAAACCAAATAATGCTTAGGAGATTCTATGAATTATCACAGAACGCCGATCAGGATATCGATGAAATATTTAATTATACTCACGCCGAATATGGCTTTGACCAGGCAGTAAATTACCTGAAAGAGCTTGAGGAAGTATTTATCCAGTTACAAAAAAATCCGCAGTTGGGCAAGAAGCGAGAAAAAGTTAAAAAGGGATTGAGAAGTATTCCCAAAGGCGAACATATAATTTTCTATCGTGTTATGAGTGATCGAATAAGAATTGTTCGTGTCTTACATGGGAGCAGGGATGTACCAAAACATTTTTGATAACCACAAATTGAGTGTGAGTGTGAGTGTGAGTGTACTTCCCGCGCCATGGTACCGTTTTAGTGATACGCAACGGGAGTGTGCTTTACTAACCGTAGTCCAAAATAGTTGACCTAACCTCAGGGAAATGATGAAAAGACGGGATAGATATGTAAATATTAATTTACCTTTCACGACGCAAAAAGTAAATAATTAATTACCTTTAATGAAGTGCTCTGAATTATATCGTATAATTACAAACAATGGTTGGTATCCTGTTTCTCAGAAGGGTTCGCATGTAAAAATGAGGCATCCTACTATGGATGGCGTCATTATATTTCCAAATCATGGTAGTAGAGAAATTGGTAAGGGTTTGGAAAACAAATTGTTAAAGCAAGCGGGAATTAAGAAATGAAAATGAAGAGGGGAAAAATTAAAGTAATTATTGAAAAAACTGACACCGGGTTTTCGGCTTATGCAGAAAAATATCCCGTTTTTACCAGCGGTCACACGATTTCAGAACTACTTAATAATATTATAGAAGCACTGGATTTGTATTATGAAGATCAAAAAATAGCAGTTAGTTCCAGGAATATAGATTTTGAGATTGATTTAAAACAGTTTTTCCAATACTACCGGGTCATCAATTCCAAATTTTTAGCCAGCCGTATAGGGATGAATCCCACGCTGCTATCTCAATACGTGCAAGGCAGGAAAAAACCTTCTTCCAAACAAACAGCACGTATCTTGGAGGGTATTCATCAAATTGGAAAGGAGTTGTCTGAGATAAACTTTGTGATGAAGAACTGACCACCATAGATTCGGTAAACTCAAATAGTCAAGCTATTGCACAAATGCATGATAAATAAAGCAATAGCTTTAATATATATACTTTAAGTAAAGTAATAGCTTTAAATTTACGCATAATCCATAAGATTAATTGAACCAAGAGCCTCCCTTTCTTCCGTGTCTTTTACTCCTTGTGAGGTAATACCCAATCGTTCCCCCAACTGCCTCAATGTCATATTAAGAGTGGTCCTAATGGTATGGATCCAACCTCTTTCCGGGGTTTCAATATCCTTGATCTTAGCAAACGGCTTGAGCTTTCGATCTAATTGATCCAGCAATAATTTATTCTGATTACGCACTTCATTAAGATCATTAAGAGAAGTAGCTAACGCCTTAGATATGAAATTTATCTATGGGTTTGCTCCAAAAGCAAGTTCCATTGACGAACTGGTAGACATTAAGGCCAAAGAGATGGCTAGGAGAATCGTTTTGCGTACTAGCCATACTATGAATCTAGAGGACCAGGGAATTAGCGAAGAAGGAATATGCCAGGCCATTGAAGATCTCGCAGATGAAATAAAAAGAGAAATGAAAAAATCATTGTGGGATTAGAATTCTTCTACATTGAAGGCCAATCCCCATTGGAGGCAGAAGAAAAAGAAGACCTCCTGATAAAAGCTGTAACCACCCAAAGGGAGTTAGATGAACTTGAGCAGTTGAATATTGAAAATGCGGTAGCATGGACTAATATAGAAGTGGAACTAAAATATCTCTTGGATGATACTAAGTATTGGATTGCAAATGAAACTTATCCTCCTGACGAAATTGCCATAAGATTTAAACATCGTCTGGTGAAAATTCATTGTTTTCCCAACGGTAATGGCAGGCATTCACGATTAATGGCGGATATAATAATTGAATCTGTTTTCGACAAGGAGGTATTTTCATGGCATAGTTCGAATATGGTGAAACCAGATGAAACCCGTATGCGGTATATTGCTGCAATTAGAGCTGGGGATAACGGTAACATTCAACCATTAATTGAATTTGCCAGAAATTAAATCGGACTTTAACATATGGAGTTTCCAACAGGGGCAATTATTGCCCTCGTTCTTTGAACGAAGGTAAAATATTCGTATTATTGCCCTCGTTCCAAATTCATGGGTAAAATTTACCCTCGTTTCTTTTTTATGCATGGCCTATCATCCGGATAAACCATATAACGAATTGTCTCCCTTACCGCCTAAGGTAGATATTGAAAGTAAGGCTATTCTGAAGAAAGCCATCGCGGCCAGTAGAGCGCTGTCAGAGCTAAAAGGCGCCATTACCAATCTGCCAAATCCCACCTTATTCATAGATACTATTAATTTACAAGAGGCCCAGGCCAGCTCCGCTATCGAAAATATTGTTACCACCCAGGATGCGTTGTTTAAAGCTTCAGTAGCTGATAAGAAAATTGACAACCCAGCAATAAAGGAAGTGATTCATTATAAGGATGCCCTGTGGCATGGCGTAAAGACCCTAGAAAAAAGGCCGGCACTTACCACTAATCTTTTTATTGATCTCGTCCAAATAATCAAGGAAAATCAGGCCAGTATTCGCAATGCGCCAGGTACTGCTCTGCAAAATCCACTCACTGGGAAAGTAGTGTATACACCACCCGAAGGGGAAGAGATCATCCGTCAAAAGTTAAAGGAACTGGAAGATTTTATTCACGCCGAAGATAAAATTGATCCTCTCATAAAAATGGCTTTGATCCATTACCAATTCGAAGCGATACATCCCTTTTTTGACGGCAACGGCCGAACAGGACGTATCATTTTACTACTGTATTTACAATATTCCAATTTGATGGAATTGCCTTCTTTATACCTGAGCCGCTACATTGTTAAAAATAAGAATGACTATTATAAAAAATTAAGGTCTGTAACTGAAAAAGGGCATTGGCAGAATTGGGTGCTGTATATGTTGGACATGATCGAACAAACTGCCAGCACTGGCCGTGAGACTATATTGAAAATAGAAAAACTGATGAAAGAAACAGGAGATCTAATTCAAAATAAGCTACCAAAAGTCTATTCTAAAGACCTTTTAGAGGTAATGTTTAAGCTCCCCTACACTAAACGTCAATTCTTGGTTGAAGCAGGTTTGGGTAATTCAAAAACGGTGGGTAATTATTTAAGAGAATTGGAAAAAGCAGGTATTATGAAAGGCACCCGAGTGGGGAAGGAGAAGCTATACTTGAATGAGTCATTAATGAAGGTATTAAAATAGAGGATCGCTCCTAGGCCACAACTACATATCCAACTCCCCACGCTCCTCCATCTCCCTGACTTGCTCACGTAACGCAGCTTTTTCATCCTGTGCCTGCTTAACAATGACCTTGAACTCAGGATCATTCCAAAGGCTTTCGAAAAACGGGTCAATTAACAGGAAGTCGTGCCATCCCAAGGTGAATCCTAATTTGGCATATTCAGCTAAGTATTTTAATGCCTCAACTCTGTTACCCTTAAAGGCATATATCCTGGAAAGATGTAAATAGGTATTTTTACTATCTCCATTCACTGTTGATTCAATTTTTTGAATTGCTTCTGTGAAGGCTTTATCGGCTTTCTCTGTTTTTCCAAGTTGAGAATAGACGTAGCCAATTGCATAATTCATGATATGACGATTAAAACGATTTACTCCCGACCCGGCGTTTTGCCATTGGTAAAAGTATTGTTCCGCCTTTTCAAACTCCTCGAGCAACAAGGATGCTTGAAATAGTTGACTAGAACATCCCCTTTTGCAATCTACCTGTGGACAACTTGAATCCGCAAATTGAAGCGCTTCTTGGTAATTACCTTGAACCGTCAGCAACCAGCTATACATCTCAATAGCCCAACAACTGACCTCCAACTCAAGACTCTCACCTAAATACTGTTCAGCTCTTCCATAGTCCCCAAGATTAAAGTAGCTACGCGCAAGGTTCGCATAAGCAGAAGATAAATATTGACTTCCAATTTCAAGGCCTTTTCTGAGATAGGGTAACGCTTTTGCATCATTCCCTGCTCTGCGGTACACCTGACCAATTGCCACATGATACCACAACCAAAAATCATCCTTGGGAAGTAAGCTGATGGCCTTGAAAAAATGGTCCAGGGCCAGATCGGTCTTGCCCGTAAAAAAGTAACAATACCCCTTCAACCCATATCCTCTATTGAAATCTGGATCAAGAGCTATTGCTCTATCAGCATAGATAAATGCTGAATCAACCTTTCCTTCAACATTGAATGTCTGACCTTTTCCCACAATGGCCAACACATAGTTCGGATCGATCTTTAGTGCTTGGTCGAAAAGATCATGCGCTGCTTTTGCGTGTTTATCTTGGTTGGTCTGAATGTGTGCCCATCTCTCATGGTTGGCTCTTATATAGAGGTCATAAGCGACCATATCTGTGGCAGGAACTTCATTAATTCTTTCTTGCTCTTTTGGTATGATGATTACATTTAACGATGCCGCAATTTTCCTGGCAATTTCACTCTGGAACTCAAATATTTTGTCAGTATATTTTCCGTCATAGGTTTCTGACCACAAATGGTTCCCGGTTTTGGCTTCAATTAACTGCGCGGTGATCCGGATGTCATCTCCGAATTTCCTAACACTCCCTTCGATGATAAATGCAACTTCTAACTCTTTAGCTATTGCTTTAATATCCCTGGAAGGATTTCTATACTGTTCTACCGATGTTCTGGCTTTTACTTCTAATGCTGAAATTTTCTGTAAGTAATTCAGGATTTCCTCCACCATCCCGTTGCAGAAGTACTGGTTGTCCTGGTCGGGACTGTCATTACGGAAAGGCAGCACGGCAATTGATTTGTCTGCAATCATGACTTCATCACTGATTCCAGAATCCACTGCAGAATTTGCCAGGAATCGCGGATAAACATACATGACCACTATCACCAGAACCAGCGACATAATGATAAATCTTCCAGTAAATGGTTTCCTTTGGTCTGCCGTATACGGATTCTGCCAGGATTGTTGAGAAGTAGTTTTGATGAGTCCTGTAGGACTTCGTTCATAGTTCCAGGCCAGATAAAGAGCCATTGGAAAACCAGCAATGAGGATGCCCATTAAGACAGTTGATGACCATACGGGCAGGTTAACCAGGGAACTTGCATACGGTATTAACAACACGAGCAGCAGGGATAGTACTACATAGGTTGCTCCAGCCTGTAAAACTCCACGTCTCTGGATTTCCGCCCAGAAGTGACCGGATAATTGCTTATCTTCTTTGACCTCAGGTAATGGCAGACCCACACCTTGGACAGCATAGGTACGCACCCCATAATCCACGTTCTTTAATCTGCTTTCGCCCAGGTATTTGGCTTGAACATCACTTTGCCCGCGAATTGCTTTTTCGATGGCATCAGAAATGTAAATTCCTCCCGGATCAGCAATGGATTCAAGACGTGAAGCTACATTGACCCCATCGCCATATACGTCATTGTTTTCGATGGTTATATCTCCTAAATGAATGCCAATACGCAATTTTCCATCAAACTTAGCTCTGGCTAATTCTTGAATCTCGACCGCACAATTCACAGCATCCAGGGCCGTTCCAAATTTGATCAGGGCCCCGTCACCCATCTCCTTCAGCCATTGGCCGTGGTGCTTTTCTACCAGAGGTTTTTGAATTTCCTTGCTGATGCGTACCAGTTCCAGCGCTTTGTTGGAGTCTTTTCCCATCAAAGCAGTATAGCCGACGATGTCAGTGAACATAATGGCAGCGAGTTGACGGGATTGGGACATTGATATTTCAATTACGGATTACGAATTTCAAATTACGATAAAAGGGCATGGAACGAACATTAATATGTAATTCGTATTTTGTAGTCATATTTCAAATTCCATTATTAATTGTCTAATCATGCAATTCAGAATATTCAAATTGATTCTGCTGATCGTAACCTTCATAGTTAACCATTCAGCCAACAGTCAAATCAATAGTAAAATGACCTATAAAGAATATCTAAGCGAGGGAGCACCCACCAAGAAAGAAATTGATGTATTTCTTAATGAACTTTCCTGGGCTGAATTTGACGGGGAGCTTGGTTATACTTTGGGAAATTATTTGCCACATGATGGCATTGAAGGAAGCAGCACTATATCAACCAGTGCGGAATCCGGCGCCCGGTCATCTCAACTGTATGACGATCGACCCAGCAGGATAAACACCTATGGTAATAGTTTTACACAGTGTCATCAAGTGAGTGATGGTGAAACCTGGCAGGAATATCTGGCAGCACATTTAGGAGAGCCCATAAGAAACTTCGGGATGGGAGGCTACGGAGTGTATCAGGCCTACAGACGGATGCTGAGGGAAGAATCTACGGAGAATAATGCTGAAAACCTCGTCCTTTACATATGGGGTGATGACCATATTCGAAGTTTGCTTAGATGCCGGTATATGACATTTCGAGAATGGAGGGATCGACAGGCAAAAAAAGAAGGGAGAAGGCATCATGTTTCACGGAAACTTTTGGGCCAATATTGAGATGGATTTGGAGACTGGATTGTTTGTTGAAAATGACAGCAGAATTGGATCTCGAAGCAGAATTATATCAAATGACCGACCCGGAATGGCTCTATGAGAATCTTGAAACCGACTGGGCGCTACAAATGTACCTGTACAAACAGGGAAAAATAGATGAAATCGACCTGGTCAGTATAAAAAAATTGAGTGGTCATCTGAATTTGAAACTATCATGGGAACCTGAAGACATTAAAGCATCGGTAGGCACCCTGCTGAACCATTATGCCTTTGAGGCCACCAAAAACATCCTAAATAAAACAAAGGTATTTGCTGAGACAAACCATAAAAATCTATTGATCGTACTATTTGACCCGTACCAGGTATTGCGAGAATTACTTCAGGGAAAACCCAGATATGATCAGCCCATCGTTGATTATTTAAATGAAAACGGATTCCGATACTTCGATGCCAACCTGGAGCACCTGAAAGACTATCAGGATTTTAATTTATCTGTGGATGATTATTTCAAGCGCTACTTTATTGGGCACTACAGCCCCACTGGCAATCACTTTTTTGCCTATAAGCTAAAACCGTATTTGTTGGAGATGCTGGAGCCAAAACCGATTACTTATCAGCAAGGGGATGTGGAAAGCACAAATTTCGAGGGGTATCTGGAGCAGTAGTTGGCGGGTGTTAATTCTAAGCTAAATTAATATGAAATATAAAATGTTAATATTCAAGGTACTGGGTTTGGTACTTATTGCTAGTATTCAGGGTATGGAAGGGAGTTCGACTAAACTAAGAACAGTATCTCCCGGAGATACTATCCCGGGCATTAGTAAAATAAAGGATATTATAATTTACAAAGACTCTACCTTTTATTCTTCATTTCCATCTGTAGTAAAGCGACCTGATGGGGAAATTTTGGTAGCGTTCCGTCGCGCACCTAACCGCAAGATATTTGGTGAGAAATTCACCAACCATGTGGATGCGAACAGTTATTTAATGATAATGCGCTCTGGTGATGGAGAAAATTGGACAAAAGACCCTGAATTGATTTATGCTCATCCATTTGGCGGATCACAAGATCCTTGCCTATTGCAATTAGATGATGGGACCTTACTTTGTATGAGTTATGGCTGGGCTCCGGTACGTCAGGATGGCATCCCTAATCTTAATAAACCTTATAGTGAAGCAGGCGGTAGTGTATTCCTCGGGGGGTATTATGTGCGGTCCACCGATGGTGGAAAAACATGGCAAGGGCCTGAATATCCTCCTCACATAGTTCCTGATATAAGTTATAATGCCTTGGGTGAACCCTTACCTGCATATAACCGAGGTGCATTATATGAAGGTAAGAATGGCAGGATCCTTTGGGTAGTTGCAGCTTTAGATACTAATGACCCTGGAAAAACATCCACTCATTTGCTGACTTCGGACGACAAAGGACATACCTGGCAATATTCTAGCCCGGTAGCAGTAGATGAAAAGGCGTCATTTAACGAGGCTTCGGTATATGAAACTCCCAAAGGGGATATTGTAGCTTTTCTACGCACTGCAAATATGGATGACCAGGCTTGTATTGCCCGTTCAACCGATGGAGGAAAGACTTTTCATAATTGGCAAATGATGGGGTTTCAGGGTCATCCTTTTCATGCTTCGAGGCTGCATGACAATAGAGTGCTACTCACCTATGGTTACCGTCATAAGCCTTTTGGAATACGTGCTCGCATTCTGAATCCGGAGTGTACGGATTTTGCAACAGCACCCGAAATTGTGCTTCGCGATGATGGTGGCAATGGCGACATTGGCTATACATGGGCAGTACAACTAAAAGAAAACCGGGTACTAGTAACCTATTATTTTAACCAGGAAGATGGTATCCGATATATCGCTGGCACCATCCTGCAAATCAATAAAGAATAGCAAAAGGAAGCCGGACTGTTGGGAACTATTGCATCATTAAGACTTATGTATGAACCTAATACTTTAAGAGAAAACAGCAACGGTGTAGCGTGCTACGGGGAGAGATTATTTAGACGTTGTCTAATTCTTCCATGAGCGCCCTTCGCTTGACATACTCTTTCCGGAATTTTTCGATCATTTGTTTAACCAGCTCCGTTGCTCCAAGCTTGCGCATTCTTCGCATATAGCGGCAGGCATTTTTATAATACTTCCTTCCCGTGTTTATTTTCAGGTACTCTTCGATATTTTTCTTATAGAGTCTTGCCAGTTCATTTGGGTAATTTTTTGAAAGGTACATTTCGTACTCCGCAATTCCTTCCAGCGTAAGAGTCCCTTGCTGGACCCATGCCAGCAATTGATCCCACCATTCCTCGCTGATATAGATCTTTGCTATAAGATAAAAATTAGTCCACCGCCCATTCTTCTTAATATCGCTGACCAATTTTTCTACAAAATCATGCCACCTGTTTCCTGCAACATGGGTCTTCATCAGCCGGTAGTATTCCGATGTATCATAGTTAGAGTCTATGAAAAGCATTCTTGCATATTGAATAATCTGCTCAGTATCCTTTTGTTTTATTGCAACTTTCAGCAGCCAGTCATACCAATCATAAACAAGTCCCGGTTTGTCTTTTTGATCATGCGCGATGCCTTTCTTTGCTATCCGGATGGCTTTTTCATAATCTTTATTGGAGAATGCTTTTTCAAGCGCCGCTTTTCTGATTGAAGGATTGGACAGGTTTTGCTCCATAAATCTGTCTCCCTCTTTTTCACCCATAATTTTTAGTAGGATACGCAGTTTAATTTCCTTGGCATAATCTTCTTCGTACTCAGAAATCCTGGCATTGTCCAGCAATTTAATCACCGTCTCAGCTTCTTGTTCATTTTGGATAAGGTTTGAAGCGATATCGAGTATACCAAGATGCCAGTCCCAGCCAGAAAATTTATTACTGCTGTATGCCCTCAGGCAATAGTTCAGGAAATGCTTCCGTAATTTTTCCGGTAATTCCACCGAAGCCATTTCAGATAATAGTTGGCTAGCTTCCTCTATCGGAACGCCAATATCCCCGCTGCTGTCATCGGTAAACTGTAACGCTTCTGTCATTTCTTCCAGCACGGCACAGCAGATAAAGAGGGTGCTTTGGTAGTTGTTGTGCTCAAAATGATTCCTGGCGGTTACCACCAGGCCGTGTACGATGTTGCCAACCTGCCGGACTCCCGTCCAGTCAATAAATCCGTAACGACCGGCCGCGTTCCGGAGAATGGATCGAATTTGTGTGTTATAGGTTGCCTGGGTTTCGTTTTTATTATGGTGTCCAAAGGATGACTGAAAAGCGTTCCTGAAAGAGGTGTTGCTTGCTGCCTTTTCCCTGACGAATGCTTTCAAATCATCGTGAGGAATATCTTTCAGTAGTTCATTGACCTGTTCGGAAACGGTTCTTCGTTTTTTCCTAGTGCCTCTTCGGGCGGTCTTTTGTTTGCCCGATTCCCTGTTCCCAATAACTGTTTGCGGGTCAAGTGCTTCCTGCTGTAAATAAAAAATGACCGCTGCTAAATGCTTGCATACCGGGCCGAAGTCATAGGGACAGGTACACAGGTAATCGGTAATCATTTCATTTTCTATCTGCACCTGAACCGTATAATCTTCTGTACCTTCCACAACCACTTCATACTTGCCAGGAGTGATTTCTTCCAACTCACCGACATGTCCGTTTTTAAAGTAAGTCAACCCCCGCTTGAGAATGACCTCATCGATGTATTGTTCGAATTGTTTCAGTGGAATTTCCATAAATTAAATTCATCAGGTTAGTCAAGATACAATACAATTCCCCATATCTCATTTTCAGAAATAAAGTAGAGATATAAATTTTTTTATCTCTACTTCTAACATTGACCATATTCCAATTGAACCCATCCGCTCACATAAGCAAAGTACGCGAACGCAATACCAGTGTTGTTGTATTATGCTTGTGACCTCTGCCTTCAATAGCAGACGTACGTTGAAACTTATCCAGCTTGCCCCGAAAGTATTATTTCACCCTCACCGGGCATAACAGAATAAAGCACATAGAACCCTAGGGCATCTTTTTGAATCCTAAGTCTGAGCTGATTTTCTTGCTTAGTTTTATTATTAAGTACAGTAGTTTTCCATCCTCTTGGTACATAAGTTTTTAGGGTAATTGGAACATCATAAACTGTTGGATCAAGGTCAGATGAAATATCCACAACAATAGTATCACCTCGTATGACACTAGTTATTACTGCATTTTTTCTTTCCCTGATATATTTTGTAACATCTGCAAAAGTAGCAATCCACAAATAAGCCTTTCTTTCATTCATGTAGTTGAAATATTCTTCCAACTCTGTTCCGGTTCTGGGTTCCCAGCCAATTCCGTCTATTCCGTGAAACACCAGCACCAACCAGATATTACTATTTACAATGCAGGTATCCACCCACGACTTCATGACTTCCATACTGATATTACTAAGGGGGCCTCTTTGCCATTGGACGTATTCCTTTGTTGATTTACCAGGTAGTCTTTTACTGGATCTGTTGAGTTCATCAAGATAAGTTTCCGGCATTCGGTTTCGCAACGCAGGATATATTTTATAGGCATATTCCATCACCCGTTGGTTCTCTGTACCATAAGGGCACTCAGCAGAAAAGGTATATTTCTCACCCAAAAATTTCTGAATGTCTGCCTTACTTTGTTCCAGCTCATATAATAAATTAACCTTGTCCAATACCGCTAATCGGGGATGAGTTACCGTATGACTGGCTATTTCATGACCTTGGGCGGTGTAAGCTTGGTAATCTTCCCAAGTAGTGGTATCAACTGGATTATCATGAAATACCACCTCATCCAAATTCCTTAAATTACTGTTTCTCACTTTCTGGTACCCTTCATCTATCAACTCATGGGCTTCTTTGATCTTTCCTGATTCAAAAAGAGCGCCTGCTTTTGAATGGTATTCAACAGCTTCATTCATACCGGTAAATCCAATCAAAGAGGCCCTTTCAAAAAAGTTGTCTGGGTTGGTTTTACTGGAAGCGGTCTCTTTAATTATTTCATCATGCGATCGTCCTATAAACTTGCCCTTACTCGATCCGTTTACCTTTCCAGTTATGATATAAAAGGTTCCCGGTATACCAAGCTTGTTCATAATTGGCCTCGCCACAGTAAATTGATTGATGGTGCCATCATCGTAAGTTATGGATATGGCTGATTGCTTATCACCTTGCCATTTAGTAATAATCGTATGACCCAGGGTTTTCCTCCATTTTAATGGTACAGGAAACAAAAAGTAATACTATTCCGATCAAAGAAATGTTATTTTTCATATACACAAGGTTGATTGCTCTTTAAATTACTAATTATCAACCTATTGCTGCAAATATACCCGACGCATTTAAAGAGGAATAATCAAGCTGATGGGTTGCTTGCTGTCAGGTGCAAGGAATACTGATCAATATCATCACACATAAGGAGATAAGTCATGTTTCTGTTGGATGAAATCAGGCATTTTGTGTAAAAAAAGTGGATGACTATAGACAATTTTAAAGCCATAAGCTTAACACACAAAGGGGTTCCTTTGAAGATAAGGGAGTTTTTTGCTTTGGATGAACGTTCCTGCAAAAGACTGCTTAGATATTTTATAGAGTACACAGATCTACGTCAGGTGATGATACTTTCCACCTGTAACAGAACTGAGATCTATTATGTTTCTCCTGAAATACGTACCGAATCGTTGATAAAAATAATGGGCGTAGAGAAAGGTCTGAGCAACATTGAGAGATTTTTTAAATACTTTTTTGAATACAACGATCATAACGATGCAGTAAGACACTTGTTTCAGGTGGCTGCGGGCTTGGATTCACAAGTATTAGGTGATAAACAGATATTTCATCAGGTAAAAAGAGCCTACCAATGGTCGGTGGATCATGATATGGCAGGCCCCTTTTTGCACCGTATCTTGCATACCATTTTCTTCACTAATAAAAAGATCATCCGTGAAACTTCATTTTGTGCGGGTACTTCGGTGGCATCTGTAACCTGCGATCTCTTGCAGACATTTAAGATTAAGAGAAAGCCTCCCAACATTCTAATTATTGGGTTAGGCAAGTTAGGATCAGATCTTTGTAAAAAACTGTCCAAACTGGATTATAATAATGTAATGCTGATCAACAGGACTCCAGAAAAAGCCACAGCTCTGGGCCGGGAATACGGGTTTGAAACCAGATCTCTCAGACAACTGATACCAGCCATTAAGAAAGCAGATGTTGTCATCTCTTCGGTGGCAGCTAAAAAACCTCTTATCACAAGAGTGACTATGGAAAAAATAGGAGTCCTTACTGAGAACAAATATTTTATTGATCTTTCCCTACCCAGAAGCATAGAAGGGGATCTGGTGCGCATTCCGCAGATGGTAGTATACAATTTGGATACTTTAAAAGAGAGTGCCGGTAAGACGAAAAAGAGCGTAGAAGCTGAAGCGCTAGTAGTTAAATCCATTATTACCCAATCGATCAACGAGTTTAAACAATGGTGCAAAACCATGGAAATGGCTCCTGTTATTCATGCGTTTAAAAATGCTTTGGAAAAGATCCGCCAGCAGGAAATAGCTCGTTACCTTAAAAATTTGTCACCAGATGAAAAAGATGCCATAGAAAATATTAGCCGGGGTATGGTACAAAAAATTGTAAAACTGCCCGTTCTACAATTGAGTATAGCATGCCAGAGAGGAGAAGCAACTGCAAAGTTAGGAGCTTTGAGGGATCTGTTTGACCTGGAAAAGGAAACACCTGTTGAATTAATTGATAGCAACCCCATAAATAATGCCAATATAGGCAACAGAATAAACATTATTGGAAAATAAAATGAGGAGGAATATCTCATGGAATTTTGGTACTAGCTGTAATTGGCGGACTGGCAGGTACCGTCTTGATGGATATTACCGCAATCGCTGCAGAAAAGTTAAAGATTACCAGTGGTGGTAGGTGCGGTGGGCCCTCTTTGGGTTTAGGTCACCTAGGAATGCCAGCCCATTAATCGCAACTCCAGTTGCGTATATGTCCTATGGACTTGGATTGGGTATCGTTCTAAATATTGCCACACATCCGATTACCCTTTAGTCCAGGTTTCTTTCGGTATGCTCCCGTCTTCGCCAAGGCTAGGACGGACACAGCCTAACTCAAACTGTTTGACTTACTTTCGCTCTAACTTCCGGATCGAGTATAGCATTTTGGATATTTATTCAGTTTATATAAGGGTAATATATCACTCGACCAGTACATATGAGGCCTCGAGGTAGCTAATTATCCTGATCCTGATATAGATTTAATATATTTGAGGTCTTCCGCATTGGAATTTTCAATTACCTATAAAAATGATATTGACAGCTTAAAACAAATTCTTTTATCAAAGAATTATGAGGATGTTAGAATAAAATTTTTTTCGGCAAGTATGTTCGCATTGACAGATTTTCATCCTTCTTTAACAACAATGGAAAACATTACTGCATCTGGAGAATTTGAGTTGATTAGTGACATTGAATTTAGAAAAAGTAAGACAATTAAACCAACTATTAACTACCGCCAGTAAATAACTGACCCTAACACGCATGTTCAATTTTCTCCCAAACCAGATCTCTACCTTTTCCAGATTTCAAAAACCGTTCTCGATTGATAGCAGCTGTTCCTATTTCATAGTAAACCTAGTCAGTTAATTATCAACGAAATAAAAACAAAAAAGCCTGACATAATGTGTCAGGCTCTCTTTGTAGCGGGGGTAGGACTTGAACCTACGACCTTCGGGTTATGAGCCCGACGAGCTACCAACTGCTCCACCCCGCGATATATCTTTATTAAATCATTTCAAATTCCAGGCCTTTTCGCTTAAGGGAGTACAAAAGTATACCTTGGTATTATAAAAAACAAGGCCCTGGCTTATAAATTAAACAATGGACGAAAGGTGGCCTCATCCTTTTATTCACAGAATCATCAACTTATTTATTTAATTTGCACAAATGAGTGCTAAGTCTCACAAGGCTGGTTTTGTAAGCATCGTAGGTAGGCCGAACGCCGGTAAATCTACCTTAATGAATACTCTTGTAGGTGAGCGTCTCTCCATCATTACCAAAAAGGCTCAAACTACCCGCCACCGGATCATGGGGATTATCAGTGGAAAGGATTTTCAAATTGTTTATTCTGATACACCGGGTATTATCCAGCCGCAATATGAACTTCAGGAAAATATGATGCGCTTTGTGCAGTTGTCGTTGGTTGATGCTGATCTTATTCTTTGGATTGTAGAGTTGGGTGAGAAAATGGACAGTGAACTAAAACTGATACAAAACATATCCAAAGCCCATATACCGGTGATTTTGATCCTTAACAAAATAGATCTGGCAAAAGGCACCCAGTTAGAGGACAAGATTGAATATTGGAACCGACAGATCACTCAAACCTCTGTTAAAGAGATCATTCCGGTCTCAGCCCTCCATCAGATTAACATCGGCAAGGTAATGGATGCCATAATGAGTAACCTCCCGGTGCATCCTCCATATTTTCCAAAGGACAGTCTCACAGACAAACCCGAACGGTTCTTTGCCGCTGAGATCATTCGTGAAAAGATTTTTAAAAACTATAAAAAGGAAGTGCCTTATGCCTGTGAGGTGGTGATCTCAGAATTTAAAGAGGAGGAGAACATTATCAGGTTACGTGCAGAGATCTACGTAGAACGCCAAAGTCAAAAAGGGATCCTTATTGGGAAACAGGGTTCAGCCCTTAAAAAGATTGGTACAGAAGCCCGCATGGACATGGAACAATTTTTTCAAAAGAAGGTCTTTTTGGAGCAGTTCGTGAAAGTAGAGGCTAATTGGCGTAAGAAGTCTGGTAAGCTGAAAAGGTTCGGCTACGCCAATTAACAAGTGCTTCCTCTACGTTTGCGCCGATGGATGTACCACTTTTCAAAAGTTGCCTTGAAAGTTCATATTCCCGGCTGATTTTCAGATCTTTGCAGACCTGAATAATCTTTAAGGAAAATTCGAAACTTTTTTCCTGAATTAGATTATTCTGTTTCACGAGATAAACCTAATGTTTAGCAGTCTCAAATAATTATTAATCTTTAATCGTAAATTCTTAATTGTCAAATATAGTCGCCATAGTAGGTCGCCCCAACGTGGGCAAGTCCACCTTGTTCAATCGCCTGGTTGAACGAAGGCAAGCTATTATGGACAATGAAAGCGGTGTAACCCGTGATCGACACTACGGCGTGGTAGACTGGACCGGCCGGTCATTCACCGTTATTGATACCGGTGGTTATGTAGAAGGATCAGAGGACGTTTTTGAAGCAGCCATTAGGGAACAGGTAAAGCTGGCTGTTGATGAGGCCCAGGTGATCTTGTTTATGGTTGATTGTACCACGGGACTTACAGACCTGGACAAAGACTTTGCAAATGTTCTAAGGACTTCTAAGAAACCGGTGATAATCACTGCCAACAAAGCCGATAACTCAGAATTGTCGTATATGGCTGCTGAATTCTATGGATTGGGAATGGGAGAAGTCTTTCCGATTGCCTCAGTCAGTGGCTCCGGTACCGGGGAATTACTAGATGAAGTGGTGAAACACCTGACTCCCGAAGGTGATGTAGAAGACCCGGGCTTACCAAAGATCACCATTTTGGGCAGACCCAACGTTGGTAAAAGCTCTTTTCTAAATGTCTTACTGGGGGTGGATAGGACTATTGTCACTGAGGTGGCAGGTACTACCCGCGATGCAATAGATACCAGGTACAATTTGTTTGATAAGGATTTCATTATTACTGACACCGCAGGAATCCGTAAAAAGTCTAAGGTCAAAGATAATATTGAGTTTTATTCAGTTTTAAGGTCCATTAAAGCCCTTGAAAATGCTGATGTCTGCATGGTGATGCTGGATGCTGAAAGAGGTTTGGAAAGTCAGGACCAAAATATAATCGGTTTGGCCCACAAGAATCAAAAGGGGGTGGTCATATTAGTGAACAAATGGGACCTTATTACCAAGGACAACAAAACCACAGAGGCGTTTCGCAAAGCCATACTGGCAAAACTCAGCCCTTTGGACTATATCCCCATAGTTTTTACTTCTGTGATAAATAAACAACGAATATATCAAGCAATGGAATTGGCGCTGGAGGTGTATCAAAATCGTCAGCAGAGAATTTCTACTTCCGCATTGAACAATAAACTGCTGCCGGAGATTGAAAGACGTCCCCCGCCTGCAATAAAGGGCAAGTATATTAAGATTAAATATATTACACAGTTGCCCACTAAAACTCCTGCTTTCGCCTTTTTTTGTAACCTGCCACAGTACATAAAGGAACCCTATAAACGCTTTGTGGAGCATAAATTGAGAATGCACTTTGACTTTACCGGTGTACCAATTCGTCTGTTTTTTAGGAAAAAATAGTTTCTAAGGAAAATTAATTCCTTATATTTGCAGCTTACATTTTTTAAACAAAAACGGGAATTGACATGAAACGATTATTTGCGTTATTAGTTATGGGTGGATTTTTATTTGCCGCCACTTCTTGTGCAAAAACAAGTGAAGCTGCTGAAGAAACAATGGATGCAGCTGGAGAATCTATAGAAACCGCAGTAGAAGAAACTGAAGAGGTTATCGAAGAAGCTGAAGAAACTACCGAAGAGGTTGTTGATGATGCTGAGGAAGCCACTGAAGAAACTGTGGAAGAAGCCACTGAGAGTAACTAATTCAGAACCTATTGGTGAAAACCCTGCAATAAGCATTGCAGGGTTTTTTTGTGCCTTTAACTTTCATGACGTCCGACAACTGGCTACTTAAAACACATTTTCCATTAGTTGCTAACAAATACTGTTTTCAGCTATGGGAGCAGTACAGGTTTCAGTTAAAAATCACAGTACCCCGAAAGACCAAGCTGGGTGATTATCGCTTCAGGGCCAAAATAAAGGCCCACATTATAACCATAAATAATAATCTGAACCCCTACGCGTTTCTGATAGTTTACCTGCATGAAGTTGCCCATTGTGTCACAACCATAAAATACGGACTTGGTACTAAGCCCCACGGCCGTTATTGGCAACATGAAATGATATTGTTATTGGATCCCTTGTTGCAGCAAGGAATTTTTCCTAAAGATATAGAAGCAGCACTGTCCTCCTATCTAAAAGCACCCAAGGCCACAAGTTGCGCACATCCTTCTTTGACCAGTGCATTACGACGATATGACCCTCCGTCAGACCTGGTAGCCTTGGATCAACTTCCTGAAGGTGTCGAATTTCTATTTCAGTCCAGGAGATACCGAAAAATAAAAGCGAGACGTACCAGGGTTTCTTGTCTGGAGATGGGTATGAACCGCCTCTATCTAATATCTAGATTAGCCATGATGCAGCCCCTCGGGAACAACGGGAACAGCGGGAGCAATTGAACAGTAGAACAATAGAATAGTAGAGCAATTGAACAGTAGAACAGTAGAACAATAGATTTCGAAGTAGGCGTGTTCTCCAAAATCGCAATTTTAGTTCAGGATTTACAATTCGACATTCGACATTCGACATTCGACATTTCCTACATTTCCTACATTTCCTACATTTCTCCTGTTTTCAACCAATGCGCACATTCTGCCCCTAACTTCTCAATTGCCAGTTGCTCATACTTTTGAGATTCCTCTTCTGAAAGTACATCACGCCACCTTCCGTTTTCGCCTTTGTGTATAAAGGATTTTGCCCCGCCGTCCCAGAATATACCACCGAGCGGCACACTGGCAGTGGCATTCTCTTTCATATAATTGAAACTACAATGCTCGAGAATGGTATTCCATTGTGCCTCGTCAATCTCAATTTCCAGGAAATCCGCAATAGTTTTTATCTCACCTGCCATATCTCGTTTAAGATTGGCGAAATTCACCAGCATCAGATTGGGAAGGTCTCGAATGTTCCACCAGGAGCTTATGTTTTCCCAGAATGACCACCAGGGGTAACCGTCCTGGTCCAACCATTCGTGATAATATTGCTTTATTGAATCAACCGGTTTACCAATAGGTGGGCCCACCAATCCGGGAGTATCATTCAGCGCTGCGTACCATTTTTCGTTTGCGGTAGTATGATGATTGTATAGACTCCAAACTACATCTCTACCATCCCTTGCGATATAGATGTACTTAACTTTAGGTGAATACACCAGCGCATCTACAGGCAAATGTGTTTTTACAAATCGTCGATGGGTCTGTGCTTCCACGCCTTCCAGTTTTACATGCGCCGGCGGTATCCGCAGATCGAGCCAGGGTGACATTTCGGCTACCGGGAGTCCTTCCTGGCCATTAAATATTAACTGTGCAAGAATTTGCTGCATCCAGGTAGTGCCGGATTTTGCATAGGTCCCAATTATAATATCATCATCGCGAAACTGAAAGTCGTTCCAAACAGTAGATTCAAAATGATTACTGTGTAACTCACGGGTTTTCTGAGGCCATTGTATGTCCATAGTATGGTTCTGGTTAAAAGGATTGTTTAAACATATAACGTGATTTAAATTAATGATATTAAAAGGTTACCCCAGTAAATCCGGGCTAAATTTTTCAATTAGTATCATGACATTTCAAGCATTCCGCATCCACCGCAAAACTTCACTCCTTCAATCCTTCAATCCTTCAATCCCTCGTCCCTCGTTCACGTCAGCGCAATTCGGCGGTCAATCAGTTTGTTCACCATCTCAAAAAAGGTAACTGGTGCCAGAGTGCGCCATTGGGTCAACTGAAGAGTACCCCCAAAATTGATAAATGAATCAATGTTGTATTTACGCCATTCCTCCAGTACGAATTCTCTGAAGTTAACCGCAGCGATCCAGCCATTCTGATCGTCGGTTTCTTCAAACCATTCCTCATAGTAGCAATCGTCAGAGCCGTGAAAATTGAGGATATTTTCTCCCATAAGGATAAACTTATATACTCCAGCAGCCATCAGGTTTTCCAGAATGTTGCGCTTTAGGTGCATGATGTCGTTGTTTATGGCATCATTCCATTCTCCAATGAGTTCAATAATCCCAAAACCACGGTTATAGTCAACAAATAGTATCTTCAAATAAAGTGTTTCTGAACCAAAGAAGTCCCAGCCCGGGGCTAGGTAATACCCATAAATATTCTCCGAGTAGCGGTTGTAGTTATACTGTTTGCCAAAAAATGGAGACTGTGGATCGTCATTTGATTGGTAAAATGGCTCCCAGCGATAATATGGTTGGATATCATGCATGATCCTGGGCCTGGAGCGCCACCCGGACTGAGCCATGGGTATCAAGCAGTTGAGCGGCCTGTTCCTGGCCTATTTTCAGTTCATCCATGAGCATCTTAATACCCCGCAGTACAAGTTTGTTATTACTCAATTGCATATCCACCATTTTGTTGCCTTTTATCCGCCCCAATTGTATCATAACCGTGGTAGAAATCATATTTAATATCAACTTTTGTGCTGTACCTGATTTCATACGGGTACTGCCGGTTACAAATTCAGATCCCACCACTGCTTCAATGGGGTATTCCGCAGCTTCACTAAGTGCTGAGCCTGTATTACAGGTGATGGCTCCAGTCAAAATATTGTTTTTCCGGGCTGTTTTCACTCCACCAACCACGTAGGGTGTACTACCCGAAGCGGCTACTCCTATTAAAGTGTCTAGTGTGCCTATTTCATGTTCCTGGAGATCTAACCAGGCTTGGTCCGGGTCATCTTCTGCAAATTCCACAGCCTTTCTAATGGCCTGATCACCTCCTGCTATGATCCCGATTACCAGGTCTGCCGGTACCCCAAAGGTAGGTGGGCACTCAGAAGCATCAAGTATACCCAGTCGTCCGCTGGTACCGGCCCCAATATAAAACAAACGACCTCCCTGCTCCATTCGAGGGACTATTTGTTTAACCAATGCTTCAATGTCTGGGATGAGGCCCGATATTACCTTAGGAACCGTGTGATCTTCCTTGTTTATATTGGATAGCAGTTCCCTGATGGGCATGTGCTCCAGATGATCAAATTTGGATGGGGATTCGGTGGTTGACATTATCGGTTCAGTTACTTTGCAAATTTAGACAATATTTGCCAATGGAAATGGTGGTTATTAGGAGTTAGTGGTTAGGCTTGTGATAAAGTGTAAGCCCTGCTATGGGATTTTCTGTAATATTTCTAATGTGCAAGCCTAGGTCCCCGGCAGCCTGACGCAAAATGGTGTTAAAATAAAAGGCTATTGAACCTGAAAAATGAATAGGGTGTTCCTGTGCATCAGGGTATTTCAACACCTTACGTTTTAGAAATTCCTGAAAATTCCTGTATACCATATCATAAATGAAAGGGTCTTTCATATGATGAAATAAGAATTTGCTGAATTGCCCTAGATATCTATTTGGATAGGGCTGGCGATATACATGTTCCAAAATGGTTTCTTTAAGGTCCGGATAGCGTTTTTCAAAAGCACTCATCAGATGATCTGGTAATTCCTGGTTCAGAAAATGGATCACCAGTTTGCGTCCCATGACCGAGCCACTACCTTCATCGCCTAACCAGGTACCCCAGGGAGGTATGTGGTGAATTATCTTATTACCATCGTAGTAGCAGGAGTTAGAGCCGGTACCCAAAATACAGGCGATTCCGGGTTCTCTTCCACATAACGACCTGGCTACTGCCAGTAAATCAGAATTCACAAAAACCAATACATTGCCAAACACCCCGGGTAAGGGCAGTTTTGTACAACCATGTTTTTTGCTTCATTGTTACACCCGGCCCCATAGAAATGAATCTCTTTGATCTTTGTTTCCACCTGAGGTTTGCAATGATTCCTGCAACTCCACCTGAATCTCCTCGGTAGATTGAAAATATGGATTAATGCCTTTAGTCTGGGCCTGCCCAACCTTTCCCTTTGCGTCTATAATACGCCAGTTGGTTTTCGTGGAACCACTATCTGCGATGAGGATCATACTTTTGAGAGTTTTCCTATGGCCTGAAATTTATCAAATACATTTTCTGTATGCGGGGCTTCCGACAGTTCTTCTGTCAGGTCCTGGCCAGCCCAGTGCTCATAATGATTCCCATTTTTCCAAAGCCTTGAACCAGAAACATCATATATATAACCTTTAAAGCAAATCCAGACCTCCTGGCGGTCGGTACCATTGCGAAGAGCCAGTTGACTACGGGAGAAGTATGGTAATTTTTTGGTCATATTTGGAAGTCGTTTTTATTTAATAAATTAAACCCGGGTTAAACCATTTAAAATTCAAAGCTCGTCTTTCTATGCAAAACTTGGCGCTTTTCTGTTTGTTTATAATATTATTGGCCTGTAGTGGCCAATCTTCGAAACAGACAAATGATCAAATTTCGGATTCAGTAACAATGATAGAAAAAGCTCGTCAGTTGGCAAAGAAATTTATTATTACCGATGGTCACATTGATATACCTTATCGGCTAAATGATCTTATGGAAGATATAAGTGTGCGTACAGAATTGGGAGAGTTTGATTTTGTCCGAGCCAAGGAAGGTGGCCTGGATGCTCCTTTTATGTCTATTTATGTACCATCTTCTTATCAGGAAACCGGTGGGGCCAGGGAGTTCGCAGAGAAAATGATCGATTTGGTTGAGGAAATACAAGCACAACATCCCGAAAAGTTTGCCATTGCCCGGAGTCCTGAGGAAGTAGAAAAATTGGTGGCAAAAGGTCTAATTGCTTTACCTATGGGCATGGAAAATGGCGCTCCTATCGAGGATGATCTAAGCAACATACAATACTTTTATGACCGTGGAATCAGGTACATCACTTTGACTCATGGGAAAGACAATTTAATTTGTGATTCATCTTATGATACCACCCAGACCTGGAATGGATTAAGTCCTTTTGGAAGTAAGGTAGTCAGGGAAATGAATAGAGTGGGGATTATGGTGGATGTTTCCCACATCTCTGACAGCGCTTTTTATCAGGTGATGAAGATTTCAAAGGCCCCGGCAATTGCTTCCCACAGTAGTTGCCGACATTTCACTCCTGGTTGGGAAAGAAATATGACGGATGACATGATAAAGGTGTTGGCCTTAAAAGGTGGCGTTATTCAAATTGCTTTTGGTTCAACTTTTCTCGATGAGGCCTCAAACACTAGCAATACCGATATTCAGGAGCATTTTAATCAATGGCAGAAAACTCAGAATGGACTTTCTGAGGAAGAAATTAAAGACTATAAACACCAGTATCATCGGGAACATTACATTTATTCAACCACTTCCAGGGTAGTGGACCATATTGATCGTGTAGTTTCCCTTGCGGGTATTGATCATGTAGCATTCGGTTCTGACTTCGATGGTGCCGGGGACAGCATGCCGGTAGGGCTGAAAGACGTTTCACAATATCCAAATGTCATTGAGGAACTGCTCAGGAGAGGATATTCAGAAGAGGATATTGCACAGATATGTTATAAGAACGTATTCCGGGTTTGGAACCAGACAGCGGAAATCGCTGCAAGCCTCCAGTAATCAAGTTAGAGAAAATATGGTTTCTTTTCAATAGACTACTGCTGAAGACGCTCTGGTTACTATTTTTGGTGGTTCAATAATTTATTACCTTTAGTAAAAAAAATTCAACATTATGATTGAGGCATCAAAAACGGGACGTAGAGAGTTCATTAAGAAAGGTTCAGCTGCGATCGCGGGAAGTACGGTACTGGCAACATTGCCAACTCATTTGGGGGCTTATGTCCAGGGCAGCGACCAAATAAAGATTGGGTTGATTGGCAGTGGTAGCAGAGGAGCCGGGGCTGCGGTTCAGGCTATTAAGGCATCTAAGGCTGTCAAATTGGTGGCCATGGGCGATACATTTAGAGACCGATTGGATAAATCGTACAGCGCAATATTGGAGAATGTGGAGGCAGATCAGGTTGATGTCCCTGAAACCAATAAATTTGTAGGGTTTGATGCTTATAAAAGAGTGATTGAACTATCGGATGCGGTATTGTTGGTAACACCTCCTCCTTTTAGACCGATACATTTCGAAGCTGCCATCCAGGCAAATAAACACGTGTTTATGGAAAAGCCACTGGCGGTAGATGTACCCGGGTATCACAAGATCATGGATGTTTCTAAACTGGCAGACCAAAAGAAACTGTCGGTAGTAGTCGGACTGCAAAACAGGTATAAAAAGGCTTATCAGGAGCTATTTAAGCAGATTCGTGGTGGTATCATGGGTGATATAGCTTCCATAGCGGTAAACTACAACGTGGGTGCACCGACCATACATCCACGCAAGTCGGGGCAAACAGAAATGGACTACCAAATGAGAAACTGGCGCTACTTTACCTGGTTGTGGGGCGGGCAGTTAGCAGGGCAAACCATCCATCCTCTTGATGCCATGAACTGGTTGATGCAGGACTATCCGGTACAAGCCCGTGGAATTGGTGGACGCCAGGTATTTAGCGGACCTAATCAAGGGTAATACCTACGACCACCACTATGTGGAATTTGAATATGCTAACGGCATTAAGATGCATGTCCAAAGCATGAACATTAATAATTGTTGGAGCGGTATAGGGTTTGACGTTAAGTGTAACTCAGGTTCAGCAGATGAAAAATCCCGGATTTACGATGCCAATAAAAAAGTGATTTGGCGCCACGATGACCGGGAGGATCCCAATCCTTATCAAGTTGAGCACGACGTGTTTTTTCATTCAATTCTTAACGAGACTCCTAGAAATGACACCGAGTGGGGAGCGAAAAGCACCCTAACAACCATCATGGGAAGAATGGCCATGCACTCAGGTCAGATTATGAATCTTGATGATGTACTCAAATCCAAACGCAGTTTGTTACCCGAAAAATTTACCTGGGATACAAAGATGCCTGACATGCCAGATGAAAGCGGGAATTATCTAATTCCCATGCCCGGTGTTACAAATGTTATGTAGGTTTTGATTCCGTCGAGGCGATAGCAGAGTTATTTGTCGTAAACCACAATGGTTTTTGCTATCCTATCACCCAGGCGTTTGCGATCCCCACTAAAAATGAACAAGGCATCTATTAAACTGACAATAGGAATAAATAAAAAAATATTACGAAGGAATGAGGTCCGATAATCATTGGTGATGGGTGCACCCGAATCTTCATGCACACCTCTGGTTTTCATGACTTTTTTCCCAATGCTCTGACCTTCTAGAAAAGGTAAGGCGTCACGTACCAGGATATACGCAGCAGCAACCAGGTAACTTAACGACCAACCTACTAAACCTTTTAACAGGTAGTAAATGACCAGAACGACAATCCAGTCGATTAACCCGCCTAACAACCGGTCTCCTATTGATGCTTGATTTGAAATTTTTGATTCAGGACTGTTTATTTCCTCCATGGGTTTTCATATCTGTGGCTTGATATTCAGAGGAATATATGAATAATTCTATTAATTAGCACTAATTCAGATCAATTTGGCATGTGTGCTAATCCAGCGTTCCGGTAATTCACCTTCATTGGCTGCCTGATAGTCGGTATAGCTGCAAGGGACAATGCAATTGCGCGCGTATTTTTCCTTCCCCTGAGGGTAATTTACTTCCATCCACCATTTTTCACTTAATTTGCTTTTATAGAAGATAATAGAATTGGGATCACCGGCCATTGTCACCACATATTTAAGATAGTCATTGCTTTTATAATCCTGCTCCTTTTTTCTATTGTAAAAGCCTTCAATAAAATACCAAATCATAGTGGCCACTACCCTGGCAGTGGATTGATGATCATCGTCAAATTCTGGATTATATTCATAAAAACCGGCAGAACTTAGTTTCTCATTAAGCCCCGCATACCAGCATACCTGACAGGCCTCTTCTCCGGACAGGCCGAAAGGTTGAGCATTAGCGTTGCCTGGCGCATCACTGGATTTTATAGCGGTAATATCAAAGGTCATCATATCGGCATTGCGGATTACCGGCTCCATTTCATGAATATTCTCCTTCAGCAAACCCAAACGGTAAACATCGAAATACAGTTTATCCAATAGGTTAATCGCCACCGGATCAATCAGATAGCTTTGATGGCCCAATTGATTATAATTGAATAAGTAGTTCGGTTCAAAAAGAAGCATTTTATGAATATGCTGTCGCGATACTCCCAGTCGGTCGTTTTCCTCCAAATCCAGGAATGCGTCTACGTTCAATATGCTGATCAGTTTTTCCAAATCCTCATAGGCCATAAACTGACCATAATCGAGGTCATGTGTTCCTCCAATGAGTACCGGCAGTACATTGTGTACCAGAAGTATGTTACAAACTTCTTTAATCCGCAGACAGGTCTCCTCAAGATTAATCCCGTTGCGGAGATTGCCAAGGTCTACGATCCTATAGGAGTACATTCCTGACTTCAATCGATACAGCTTACTGCGTATTTCATCCGCCGCTGCCGCCGCCCCCTGGTTATTCAAAGTCCCTCTTTCTTCTTGTAATCCAATAATAGCTATATCTGCTTCTTTGTAAGAAGGCATTTCATGGGTGTTCACGCGAGCTGAATGATAAAAAGCACTTACATCATCGATGGATTGAACAATGGTCTCATCAATAGCGGAAAAAAAAATATTCAAGTCCATTTGATAAAAAAATTAATAGAAAAGCCCTGTTAGTATCATCATACAGGTCCAAAACCTTTAACCTCCGAAATCATCGAAGCGAATATTTTCTGTAGGGATGCCCAGATCGTCCAGCATCTTCAGTACTGCCGCATTCATTAACGGAGGTCCACATAAGTAGTATTCTATTTCTTCAGGTTCGGCATGTTGCCCTAAATAATTATCATATAGAGCCTGATGGATGAATCCCAAATAGCCATCTCCCTGTTTATCGTCCAGTGATTTATTGACTACCCAATTATCATCGGGTAAGGGCTCCGACAAGGCAATGTTAAAACTGAAGTTGGGAAATTGGTCTTCAATTTTCCTAAATTGATCAGTGTAGAACAGCTCCTTTCGTGATCGGCCACCATACCAGAAAGAGACCTTTCGATCTGTCTTCTCCGTGTGGAAAAGATGGAATATATGGGACCTTAATGGTGCCATTCCTGCACCACCACCGATGTAGATCATTTCTCTTTTTGTGGATTCATTGATAAAGAACTCACCGTAAGGACCTGATATGATAACCTTGTCCCCAAGTTTTCTAGAGAAAACATAGGAGCTGCAAATGCCGGGGTTCACATCCATGAATTTACCTGCATTACGGTCCCATGGCGGAGTAGCGATTCGAATGTTGAGCATAATAATATCCCCTTCAGCCGGATGATTGGCCATGGAATAGGCCCGAAATATCTGCTCATCATTTTTCATGGATAAGTCCCACATATTGAAATTGTCCCAATCAGATTTGAACACTTCATCCGGGTGGCCCAATTCGGGTTTTGGTTTAATATCCATGTCTGCAAAAGATACCTGAATCTCAGGTACGTCAATTTGTATGTACCCACCAGATTTAAAATCCAAGGTCTCTCCCGGAGGCAGTTGCACTACAAACTCTTTAATAAACGTGGAAAGGTTGTAATTGCTCACAACCTCACATTCCCATTTTTTTATACCAAATATCTCATCTGGTATGCGAATGCTCATGTCCTGTTTTACCTTAACCTGACAGGCTAATCGAACTTTTCCCTTTTGTTCACTGCGGCTTAAATGACCCACCTCGGTAGGTAACACCTCACCGCCACCTTCTTCAATTACACACTTACACATGGCGCAGGTGCCACCGCCTCCACAAGCGGATGGAAGAAACAGTTTTTGAGCAGAAAGTGTTGATAGCAAACTAATACCCGCGGCAGTTATTATAGCATTACCTTCGTCCCCATTGATTATTATTCTAACATCCCCTGATTGAACCAATTTGCTTTGAGCATATAACAGGATCATAACCAAAAGCAGGATCACCAGCGTAAAGGCTATGATGGAGGTAATAATGGTAGTCATGAGGGTACGATTATTATAATCTGTCCGGGAATTTTAACCGTGACAAATATAAACATTAATGAGTGAATGATGGTATTAGTGAATGGTTGAATGTTAAGGGTAGAAACTAAAAAAAATCAATCCTACAGTCCCTCAATCCCTCAATCCTTCAGTCCCTCAATCCCTCAGTCCCTCAGTCCTTGGATCATTGCAACATCCTAAGTAAAGTAGCCAACCGATCTTTTAATTCACGCCGGTCCACGATAAAATCAAGGAACCCATGTTCCAGTACAAATTCGGAACTTTGAAATCCCTTTGGCAAACTTTTACCGATGGTTTCCCGGATTATTCTTGGTCCTGCAAACCCGATCAACGCCCCCGGTTCCGATATGTTGAAATCACCCAACATTGCAAATGAAGCAGTGACTCCCCCGGTAGTAGGATCAGTTAACAGACTAATATAGGGCAAACCAGCATCCGCCAGTAGGGTTAGTTTGGCAGATGTTTTGGCCATTTGCATCAAAGAAAATCCCGCTTCCATCATTCGGGCGCCCCCGGATTTTGAGATTATTAAAAGGGGAAGGCCTTGTTCCAGGCAATAGTCTATGGCTTTAGAAATTTTTTCCCCTACTACCGATCCCATTGAACCACCAATGAATTCGAAATCCATACAGCATATTACCAGGGGAATACCATTTAGATGGCCTGTTGCTGAACGAACGGCATCTTTTAAATTAGTTTTTTCCTGGGTAGAGGCAATGCGATCCGGATATGCTTTTGTATCAACAAAACCCAATGGGTCGGCGGATGTCAAATCTGGGTTAAGTTCCTGGAACTTGTTGTCGTCAAATAATATCTCAAAGTATTCATTAGATCCGATCCTGAAGTGATACCCATCTTTGATGCTGACGAAACAGTTACTCTTTAATTCCCTGATATGGATGGGATGTCCTTTGGGGGTTTTATACCAAAGTCCATCAGGCGCTTCCTTTTTGGCTTCGGTTGGGGTTTGAATTCCTTTGTCTTTTCTTCTAAACCAGGCCATGTTTGCTTGAATGCAATTGCAATAATATGATTTGTAGCAAATAAATCCTAAAAGATCATGTACTAAAGGATTGCGAAATTGCCCGAAATTGCCGCTAATTTGTCAGAATACTAGGTATTGCACAATTAATCCATGGCATCATCCAATTCCTAAGATGTAAGTTTATTTCAGCCGGGGCCTGTTACTATTTTATACTTCCAGGCATTAACTAGTAATTATTTCACTTTTAACCCTGGCAGGATGAGGGCATTAATAGAAAAACAGAAAATATTACCAGTAGGAATGATCCTGTTAGTTTTTCTAATGGGCGGTTGTGCCGAAACCACATATATTTATCAAAATGGCTCAACCTACAACGACTACGAGGTTGCAACCAATTACCGTATTCGCAGTGCCACCCGCAAGAATAAAGTGCAATACAGTAAAGCACCTAACTGGAAGAAATACAACAGTCAAAACAAGTACAAGAGATATAATTAACGGCTATCATTAGTGATCCGTAGCTTCAAGCTACAGAAAGCTGCGAGGTTTCGGAAGGCGCCATGCGCAAGGCAGTTAACGATTAATTAACCTCTTCATAATCCACGTAGTCCCCCCCTTTAAAATCACTCTTGCCTCCTTTTTTGTCTTTCGGGACGTAATCAATACTCACTTTTCCATCCATATTTGGTTTTGACTTGCGGTGAAAATTTCGCTGGGAGGGATCTTGCCCCAGGGCGACATAAAGTGCCCGCATCAGGTAACCGCCAACTTTGTAGGTCAGGTATGAAATAATAAATAATATGGCCAGAAATTTCAACATATCTACTGAAGCGCTTTTCTAATAATAACTTATTTACTAAGGTATAGGTTTCGTTCTGAATAGATTTTCATAAAATAATCATCCATCAGGTCATCGATAAAATAGATAGCTTCTCCCGTTGATTTCATTTCAGGTCCCAACTCTTTGTTTACGTCTGGAAATTTATCAAAAGAAAATACCGGTTCTTTAATGGCATAACCATTTTTTACAGGTTTAAAATCAAAGTCCTTTAACTTCTTCTCTCCCAACATCACTTTGGTGGCGTAATTTACATAGGGTTCTTTGTAGGCCTTACAAATAAATGGAACCGTTCGACTAGCTCTGGGATTGGCTTCAATAACATAAACCTTGTCGTTCTTAATAGCAAATTGAATATTGATAAGGCCTACTGTTTTCAGCGCCAGGGTTATCTTTATAGTGTGCTTTTCAATCTGGCGCATCACAAAGTCACCAAGATTATACGGAGGCAGTACGGCATACGAATCACCTGAATGAATACCCGCTGGCTCTATATGTTCCATAATCCCGATGATATAAACATCCTCACCATCGCTGATGGCATCGGCTTCTGCCTCTATTGCACCATCGAGAAAGTGGTCCAAAAGGACTTTATTACCAGGGATATCTTTTAAAATGTCGAGAACATGGGCTTCTAACTCTTGCTCGTTGATCACGATCTTCATACTTTGCCCACCCAAAACATAAGAAGGACGGACCAAAAGCGGGAAACCAATTTCCTTTGAAAGTTCTATTGCCCCTGCTGCATCATCTATCACTCCAAACGGAGGGTAGGGGATGTTGTTTTCCTTTAATAAAGTAGAGAAGCTCCCACGGTCTTCGGCAAGATCAAGCGATTCATAACAGGTACCTATAACCTTAATACCGAATCTGGTGAGTTTTTCAGCTAGTTTAAGTGCGGTTTGCCCACCAAGCTGCACAATTACACCTACCGGCTTCTCAAGCATAATAATATCGTAGATGTGCTCCCAAAATACCGGTTCGAAGTACAGCTTATCAGCAATGTCAAAATCAGTACTTACCGTTTCCGGGTTGCAGTTGATCATGATGGTCTCATAGCCACATTCTTTAGCAGCGAGTACTCCATGAACACAACTGTAATCGAACTCTATTCCCTGGCCAATGCGGTTCGGACCCGAACCAAGGACCACAATCTTTTTGTTGTCAGAACTTACCGATTCATTTTCCTCATCGAAAGTACTATAATAGTATGGGGTCTGTGCTTCAAATTCCGCTGCACAGGTGTCTACCAATTTATAGACTCGTCTGATGCCCAGATTGTTTCGATGTTCAAACACCTCACTTTCCAAACAACCCAATAAATGGCCTAGTTGACGATCTGCGTAGCCTTTTTCTTTGGCGGTTCTTAACAGGTCTTTAGGGATTGTATCCAATGTGTAAGCTTTTATCTGCTTCTCCAGATCTATCAGCTCTTCAATTTGCTGAAGGAACCATTTGTCAATTTTGGTCAGGTTCTGAATAGTATTAAAAGGGATGCCCATTTTAAAGGCATCATACACATGAAATAGTCTGTTCCAGGTAGGGTTTGCCAGACTGTCCAAGAGGTTTTCCCTATGAAGCATTTCCCGTCCGTCTGCTCCCAAACCATTTCGGTTGATTTCCAGTGACTGACAAGCCTTTTGTAATGCCTCTTGAAAATTCCTTCCAATCCCCATTACCTCACCAACCGACTTCATCTGCAATCCAAGGTGCCGATCTGAGCCTTTAAACTTATCAAAGTTCCAGCGGGGTATCTTTACAATTACGTAGTCCAGCGCCGGTTCGAAATACGCACTAGTTGTTTTGGTGATCTGATTCTTCAGCTCATTAAGATTAAAGCCGATGGCTAATTTTGCAGCGACCTTGGCAATAGGGTAACCAGTTGCCTTGCTGGCCAAAGCGGAAGAACGACTTACCCGGGGATTGATTTCTATGGCTATGATATCGTCATTCTCAGGGTTTACAGCAAATTGAACATTGCAACCACCAGCAAACTGCCCTATTCCATTCATCATGCGTATGGCCAGATTTCTCAGCTCCTGGTACACAGTATCCGGCAATGTCATAGCCGGAGCTACTGTTACAGAATCTCCGGTGTGTACGCCCATTGGGTCGAAATTTTCGATAGAGCATATTATGATTACGTTGCCCTGACTATCGCGCAGCAATTCCAATTCGAATTCTTTCCACCCCTTGATGCTTTGCTCAATCAGTACTTCATGAATTGGTGAAGCATGAAGTCCATTGTTCAATGCTTTCTCGAATAAATCAGGGGAATTTACAAACCCTCCTCCGGTACCTCCCAAGGTGTAAGATGGCCGTATCACCAGGGGAAACCCTATTTCCTGAGCGATCTCTTTACCTTGTAAAAAGGAAGTGGCAGTCTTTCCTATACAGACGTGTATCTCCAATTCCTGCATTTTCAGCCTGAATTTTTCACGATCTTCGGTGGTTTCGATGGCTTTAATGTCCACTCCGATGATCCTAACCCCATATTTTTCCCAGATGCCGGAATTTTCACAATCGATGGCCAGGTTTAGCGCTGTTTGTCCGCCCATTGTAGGAAGGACCGCATCAATGTCGTGATTCTTCAGGATTTCAATAATGTACTTTCGCTCTAAGGGTTTTAGATAAATGTGGTCTGCCGTCACCGGATCAGTCATGATAGTGGCAGGGTTGGAATTTATCAGTACAACCTCTATTCCTTCCTCTCGCAGAGATCGGGCAGCCTGGGACCCACTATAATCAAATTCACAAGCCTGACCTATAATAATTGGACCGCTTCCAATAATAAGAACTGATTTGATACTTTTATCTCTGGGCATCTATCTTTTTAAGATTTGCTGAGGTTGATGGATTATAAAAATTGGACAAATTTAGACTAAT
>PVMK01189112.1_pt2 | contig 154596 bp, 143 predicted proteins | sample 1853481 | NCBI WGS metagenome assembly PVMK01 (sample SAMN08533507, study PRJNA380276) | Marine sediment metagenome, whole genome shotgun sequencing project.
CTTGATTGAAATGGGAAAATTTATTAACATCCAGCTACTGAAAATCAATTTTGTAAAAAAATAAACGTCTTTTAAATTACTAACTTACTGATAATATACTGTTTAAAAAATGACCTTCATAGGGTTCAATCCTGCAACCATTTAAACCTCTATCAAGTTTTATAATAAACTTATTGTGAAGATCTTAAATGTTTTTTATTGCTTAAATGTAATTTATTATGCAATTTGCCATTTTCATCTGCTTTAATTTCTAAATATATTTTTTTATTGGCTTCATCAAAGGTTATTTTGCTAGGTATTTTATTTAAATCCCTTCTTTTAATATTAGATAAAGGAATAGAAATCCATAGCTCTGTATGATTGGAGTTATCTATTTCACCTTCAATAAAAAAATCAAAAGCGGTAGATTGCACACTGGTTTGAGGTAAACTAATAATGCTGTTTTTTACCTTTAAAGAACTTTCAATATCGGCAAATTGCACATCTTCGAACCTTTCTTTCCTAAAAATTTTATTGGCGGCATCTATAAGTGGTTTAAAGTTTTTCACTCTTAACTCTTTTATTTTATAATCTAAATCTGCTTCTATGGTATTGTATATTACTCCACTAGCATCATCTATTACTCCTTTGAAAAAAGCATTCGCATTAATAATCCCCGTTAATTCAGTGGGCGAATTTAATTTTGTATAACCAAAGTTATTAAAGGCTTTAAAAAGGTTCTCTATGGCAACATCATCCACATTTAAGTTTGTGTTGAAAAGGGTCTGTGTTGCATGGCTTAAATCAAATTGTGCTTTTAATGTCACTTTTTTGTTAAAGTAATAGCAATACACATTATTAAAATTTAATGTGTTAAAATCTTTAAACTTTAAATTGGCATTTACTTTTTGCAAGCTCACATTTTTATAGCTAAGATTATCAATTTGCAAGGATACTGTGGGATGAAATTTAGCATATAAATCCTTTAAAATAATTTTTGCATTATTTTGTTGAGAGGCATTTTTACGATTAGGGTTAAATGCGTCTACAAAATTGCTAAAATCTATATTGTTAGATGAAATGGTAATAGAAGACCTTACATTGTTATTTGCATTGGTATTATCAAATAGTTCTGTAAAATTTACCAGTTCTCCCTTTAAATGTACCGTTTGGTTGTTTGGCAATTTTAGTTCAAAATCATTTAAATAGGCAATTTTATTTTGCAAGCTTAACGAAATGTTATTGAATGGCAATGTTAAACCGGTTGGCATATACAACATGTTGCCTTCTTGTACATTAAAATCTATTTTGGATTTATCAATAAGGTCTTTTATCTTATTTGCCTCATTAGAAAAATTTACATGCAAGTTATAATAGGCATTTTTAAAAAAGAAATTCTCACTTTGTAAGATCTCTGCCCAATGTTCAATTTTTCCGTTTATATCTAAAAGTAAATCCAGGAATAAAGTTTCCTCATTATTATTATTTTTTCTAGGGTTCAAGTCAATAATAATTTCAGCTTTTGCTTTGCCATCTTTATAATTTCCACTTATTTCTTTAATATTTAAGGCATTATTTTGATACTGCCCGATTATCTTTATGTTATTAAATTGTGTGTCTGAAAAATCCAAGCGTTGTAAAGAAAAATTAAGATCAGGATTAAATTTTTTTGCCAAGGTGTTTATAGAATGCTTTACATCGGCAAGGTTTTTATTTTGACTTTGCTTTTTTTGTGCACCAAATAATTGTAGTAAAGAATTATAATTTATGTGGTCTGAAGAAATATTTAGTTTAGAAACTATTGGTTTATTGTAATCATCTTCTATTAATAATGTACTGAAATTTTTAATATTTCCATTGATTCGTGCACTTTCATTGGCATTAATTTTAACTAATAGATTTTTTATTTCTGCATTATTCTTATTTACTTCTAATATCAAATGCGGAAGATAAAATTGATTGGTGTTATGTTTACTTTTCACCACCAAATCAGTGCTTTTTATATGGATTTTAGAAAATTTAAAAACATCTGATATTGAGTAAACATAATCGTTTAAATTTCCGTTGATGAAAAATTTTCCATTAGTAAAATCATAATCCGGACTTTTAATTAAATCGTTCAAATATTCTATTTTACCTTCTGTTTTATAATCAAATTTTAGGTGTATGGGTTTTGAATATTCGTTGATCAAAGTTAAATTGGTTAATTGGATTGGGATATTATTATAAATGCCTGTTAAAACATTAAAATTATTGGTGAAATTCTTGTGGTTCTCAGTGATCATTTTATCATCATAAAATATTCTGTTTCTAAAAGTTCCATTAAATGCCACATCTTTTAAATGAATATTTTCTTTATGCAAAATAATTTCATTCTTTACCGCAGAGTAATCCAGTTCTACCAACGGATTACTTCCATGTTCAAAAATACCTTCAATTTTTGCTTTTACCGTAAAAGGTTTTAACACACTAAAATGTGCCAACTTGCTTTTAATATTATTTGTTAGCAATAGTAAGGTTTGATTATAATTGGCTTTGTCTAATGACAATTGAAACTTAAACCCATTCTCTTTGGTGTTAAAAAAAGCTGAAATTTTAAAATCTTGTTCGCCAATTACTAAGTGAAATTCAGGAACTTCTATGGTCTTTTTATCGGTATCTATTATAGGATGAATACTGCCTACGCACCTTACATTATTAAAAAAGGTCCCTTTATCTAAATTTAAACCCATTTTTTTCATAAAAATGTCTAAGTCTAATTTTGGAATTTCAAGAGTTTTAAAATCTATGTCAAAATCTATAGTATTTATATGTGCGGTTATTCTTTTGTTTTTTACTTTTTCCGTTTGTATATAATCAATGTTTTCTATTGTTATATTCACGTCATCACCAGTAATATTAAAATCTAATTTTTTATTTCCACTCTTATTGTTAGATTCAAATACATAGGTATTGGTATAATAGTTTCTATCAACGAAAATATTAACTTGACCTTTTTTAGCGGAAATAGATTTTATTTTTATTTCATTTTTTAATACGTCAATTATCGAAATAGTGGCACTAACTTCCTGTAAATAAACAGTTTTTCTTTTGTGTTGAGAATATAAAGAATCTACTAATTCTAAATTATAAATTTGTATTTCAATATTTGAAAGATCTCCAAAAGAACCTATATCAATAGAATCAAAAATTATTTTACCTTTTCTGTTTTCATTAATAGCATTTTCAATAATAGAAATTATCTCTTTTTTATGACTATCAATATAATACCTTAATCCAAATAGAAAAATTAGAATTATTAGCAACAAAGTGCCTAAAATAATGAGAGTTTTTTTTAATTTCCTTTTAATAGCTATTGGTTTTATTTATAAAAATAATTATAGATTGTTTATTAACTCTGTAATTTTGGATAAATGATGATCATCGTGCTCAGCAACAAAAAGAAACAGGTCCATAGTACGCATAGGTATTTTTAATCTGGGGTGAAGAGCATAATTATACACCTCCTTTTCGGATAATTTATGGAGTTCCTTCAAAGTTAAAGCACGAATATTTTTGAATTCATCAAGCAATTCATCAATATCTTTTTCATTGTGATTGGCCAGATCAGTCTTTTTGTTTTCCAGATCGACCGATCTCATTTCAATTTTATTATTTAAAATATCTTTAAGTCGCCCTTGCCAAACAGGCTCAAGGTCAATTAAATGACCCATATTTTCCTGAACTGACCATTTCCCATATTTCTTAAGGATTAAAGATTCGATTGGAATTTTATTGACCTTGTGTTTTAAGAGCAATGGTGTACCTTCTAACCTTTCCAGTATTGAAGGAAAGATATTCTGTTCAAATGAAAAATTGAATTTTCGGTCAAACCATTTTATTTGCTCCATTTGATATATTTTAAATTCAAATTTACAAAATCAGAAATCATTATCCATAACAATATTCTTGATTCTATACAACTTAATTACTAATTTGTATCCAATCTAAATTATATATTTGAACTATTGATCCTATTTGAGAAAATCTATTGAAATTTTGGTTAAATACTTATAACTGTTTTTTATTGCATTTTCAAGATTAATTGCCTTATCTATTATTGATGCAGCATAAGAAATTCCCAATTCGTCTAATAAATCTTTTTGGAGGGTAATACTTCCACAAAAAGCCGCTACTGAAATGTTTTGATTTTTGGCAGAATTTAAAACTCCTAGAATGGTTTTACCTGAAAAGGTTTGCGCATCTAATTTACCTTCACCAGTAATAATCCAATCAGCATCTATAATCTTTTTATCAAAATCGATCAGATCCTTAACAAGATCAATTCCCGATAACAATTCAGCATTTAAAAAAGCTATAGTTCCAGCTCCCATACCTCCGGCGGCACCAGCCCCTTTTATATTTTGGATTTCTATATTAAACTGGTTAAAAATTAAATGCGTAATATGTTCTAATCCTTTGTCCAAAATATTGACTTCGTTTGGTGAAGCTCCTTTTTGGGGGCCATAGATAAAAGCTGCACCATTAGGCCCAAATAGTGGATTGGTAACATCGCAAGCTACTTTAAACTTAATATCTTTTAATATTTTACTAATACCGGTATTATCAATGGTCTTAATTTTTGATAAATTTTTTCCAACAGGAATAACTTCCAGTCCATTATTGTCTAAAAACTTATAACCTAAAGCGGCCGCCATACCAATTGCACAATCGTTGGTTGCACTCCCGCCAATTCCGAGAATAATTGTTTTAGCTCCTTTTTGAATAGCATCTGCTATGATTTCACCTGTACCAAAAGTGGTGGTTTCAAAACAGTTCTGTTCTTCCGGTTTTAAAAGCTTCATACCTGATGCCTCGGCCATTTCGATAAATGCCGTTCTTTTTGATTCCAAATAAAGGTAACTGGCATCTATTCGTCTGAATAAGGGGTCATTAACCTCAACTTCAATACGTTCTCCATGTAAATGATAGTTTAAAATATCAATGGTGCCATCACCACCATCGGCTAAAGGAAGTTTTACAATTTCACATGTAGGCATCACTTTTCTTAGACCTTCTTCAACAGCATTGCAAAATTCAATTCCTGTTAAAGAGCCTTTAAACTTATCCGGTGCTATTATTATTTTCATTTCCTTTTTGGTCATCCTTAATCAATTGTTTATATGTGCCACAAATCCGTTCAGCTGTGAATTATGTGTATTTCATGGATTAATAATCAGATACTATCTCTTATTCTTTCTATCCATTCAATCAAGATAGTTTTTTCCTGATCAGTTAATTTGGTCTTTTTATGCATAAAAGTATACGATTTTAAAGGCATTTCATTATCCCGAATTTGACTAATGATCGATTTTAACTTACTTTTTTTTCTTCGATCTGAATAACTGTCAAACTCACTGAAGTTTAATTCCTCTTTTCCTTCTTTAATATGATGTTCTAACATTAAACCTGTCGGTTGAATTTTGCTGTACCAGGGATAGTTAGTGTTATTACTATGACAATCATAACAAGAAATTTTTAAAAGATCTGCAATTGTTTCAGATGATTTGTAAATTTCAATAAAATCTTTGCTAGTAATTATTTTATTTTGGTTAAGATTTACAGGTATAAATTGTATACCTGCAAATCCCAAAATTAAAATCAGTAAAACCAATTTTACTATTTTCATGTATTATATCTCGTTTTGTACAGAACCACAGGTCAACATTTTACTCCCATAAAAAGGGTTTTTAATATCTTTAAATTCACTTAACCAAATAGAACCTTTGTTATACATAGGGCAATAATCCTGGTATAATTTTCTGTCTGATCCAACTATCGCAATTAAATCGACCACATCTTTACTCAACACTTCAAAATGTTCTCTTTGATGATCAATGGGGCTTTTAATAATGTGCTCGGCATGTTCAATAGCGTCTTCAATTATTTCAGCCAATTCTTTTTGCTCATCGGCTGAAAAACCTGATGTATCAAATGATTGTAAAGCTTCCAACAAAACTTTTGATGTTTCTGCGGCTTTGTTGTTATCATCTGCTACTAAAGAATTTTTAACTAATAAATAGCCATCTATAATCATGGTAGACTTAGATGTCTTTTCACCCATATTGGTCATTTCCTTGTGGGATGTATCTTCAGAATCGTGTTTTATTTCAGATTCTTCTGCCATATTTTCATGATCATGACCATCGTTGTTTTTTATTTCAGATTCTTGAACTGCCTTTTCTGATTTTTTGTTTTCTGCACAGGAAATGATTGTAACTGCTAATATTATTACTGCTAACGCTCTAATTGATAATTTTAATAATTTCATGATAATTGTTTTAATAATTTTTATTTATTGTTATTGCTTTTTTTATTTACTGATAATTAAATCTTGGACTCCTTAACCAAACTATTAATAGGTTTTTTTAACTTCTCCACAGGTAAGCATACTTTGTCCAAAAAACGGATTCATTATTTCCTTTTCATAACTCAACCAAAAACTACCTTTATTGTTATCGGCCATAGAACAAAATTCCAGATACAAAGGCTTCCCATTTATAGTTTCAACACCCAACATATCAATGGCATCTGACAAAGCTTTGCCCAGTAGCCCAAAAGCTTTTCTTTGGGTTTCTATATTCGTATTGTTTTTAATGATTTCCATATTATTATTGATAGGCTTTAGAGATTTCATCCATATATTGTGGGCATCACCTAGTAACAATAACATATCAACCTTTTCTATTGATTTTTGCATTTTAGCAACTTGAACAACGGCTTGATCGGCCTCGTCATTAACCAAAGCATTTTTTAATTCGATATAATCTGATACAACCAAACCTAACTGCTGTTTAAACTTTTTATCGATTGCAGATTTATCGATCATGACCATATTGCTCATATCATCTTGATCATCAATATTTTGATCATCTCCCATATCCATACCTGCATGTGCACCTTTGCTTAGCTTCCCTCCTTCAGGGTTCATCATACTTTTTTGGCCTAATAATTGTGCCGAAGCATCTATTCTGAATACTCCATTTGTAGCTATTTCCTCACCTTCTTCCAATCCTTTTTCCACAATATAAAAATCACCCAGATCTGCACCGAGAATTACCTCTCTATATACAAATGAAATGGTTCTTTCATGTGGAACCTTTACATAGATAACAGCCCTTTTGCCTGTCCATAATGCCGCTGATTTTGGTATGACCAATACATCTTTAGCTGTCTTTAAATTTGCTTTAATTATACCATTAGCAAACATTTCCGGTAAAAGTTTATGATTCTGGTTTTTTACCTCAATTCTAACTTTTGCCACTCGTGTTTCTGAAGACACAAAGGGGTCAATATAAGTTATCTTACCCTTATATGTTTTTCCTGGTATTGCTTGAATTGTAAAGTCTACAACATCGCCAAGATGCACCCATGGAATGTCGGTTTCATATGCATCAAACATCACCCAAATCATGTCGATATTGGCAATATCAAATAGTTTCATTCCTTCCATGACATGATCGCCTAATTCCACATTTCTCTTCATTACATAGCCAGAGTAATCAGATAAAATATCCATTTGTTCATGTACTTTTCCTGAACTTACAATCGCATCGATTTGTGCATCTGACAATTTCCATAATTTTAATTTATTTCGTGATGCATTGTATAGTTGGGGATATATATCTTTTGATTTGATGGCTTCAAATAATTCTTTTTGTGCTGAAATCAATTCAGGAGAATATAACCGAACTATTTTTTGACCTTTTCTAACCTTCTCTCCGGTAAAATTCAAATACAAACGCTCAATTCTACCCGGAATATGTGATACTTGTGAATACAGCCTTCTCTCATCAGGTTTAACCGTTCCTAAGAGTCTCACTTCTTTTTTTGCGCTCGATCTCACAACCACACTAGTTTGAATATTTGCCAATTGAATTGCTTCTTCAGATAATACAATTTCATTGCTGGCTATATTTTCATTAGAACTGTTCGAATCGTCAAGCGGAATTAACTCCATACCGCAAATCGGGCAATTACCCGGTTTCCCCATTTTTATTTGAGGATGCATGGAGCAGGTCCATAGTTTTGTAATCGGATCTTGAACATATTCGTGTTCACCATCTTTATGAGCAGTTTCTTTATTATCACCTGAAGTCATATTTCCAATGATAATACCCAGTATTAAAATACCAGCAGCTATGAGATAATTTTTATATTTTTTCATTTTTAATATTTTTTACTTTTTATTTTGTTAACACACCCCCTGACCCCTCTCAAGAGGGAATCAATTATGAGTGGAAATTTAATTTCCCAATAAATAATTTAAAAATGCTACGGCTGCATTTTTATCAGTTATGGCCTTTTGTTGTGCTAATTTATACCCTAATAATTGCCTTTCAATTCGTAAAACCTCTTCGAAATCCTTTGAATTGGTCGAGTAGGATGTTATCAGCACATCCAATACTTTTTTTGCTATTCCAGATTGATTTCTGTTGAGAGTGATACGTCTGTCACTATCGTTAAAATTTTTATATGTATTTTCAAAAACAGTATTCAGAGTATTTCGCTTGTCCTCTTTTTTGGCCACTTCCGATGCCTGTAAATATTGGGCTTCCTTAATCATACTTTTATACTTGTTTCTATAAATAGGAATGGTAACTCCTATAGATGGGAATAACAGGGCATCCTTACCATTATTACGGACTGCCGAACCGGGATTTTCACCTACAATGATATAATTTATACCCACATTAAATTTGGGTAAACCTTGTTTCTTTGCTACAATCTCCTGATTCATAAAAGCATTCAATTTATGATCAATACTCTTTATTTCATGGTTATTACTGTAGATAGAATCAATTAAACTCAGATTTTCAAATGGCAACATGTCTTGCCAAAGCTCATTAGGAACTTCCACTAATACCGAATTATCTCTGTTTAATAAATTGTTGAATTTTGTTTGAAAAACCTTTTTGGAATCGATAAAAAATGCCAATTGGTTTTCAAGGTCATTCAATTCCAATTCTACTCTTAATTCATCAACTATCGAGGCATTCCCGGCTTCTATTTTCACCAAAGATAAATTCTTGAAAATTCTTAGGATCTCCATATTTTCCTTGGTAATCTGAATCGCTTTTTCCATAAAATAGAAATTGTAATATGCCGTCTTTACCTCAAAAAACAAGTTTGACTTGCTATTCTCAAAAACTTCATATTTGGCCCTGGCCATATCAGTTGCGACATCTGCTTGAGCTCCTAATAACCCAAACCAGGGAAAAGCTTGTTTTAAACCAAAGGTAGCTTTTTGCGGACCCAATCTTGTTTCCACCGGATTTATAAAATATCCGAAGGCAAATTGTGGATCAGGTAAATTACCTACCTGTGGCACTTTTTCCATCGCTGCCATATAATCATTGAATTTTGCTTCCAGCCCCGGATTATTTTCGGCTGCTATTATTAAATATTCATCTAAGATCTTTTTTGTATCCTGTGCTACTCCGTTTAACGAAAACAGCAAGAAAAAGCTTAGAAAAATTAATTTATATCTATAAATAAACATCTTGTTATAATTTATTGTTTTTTAAATTTATTTCTTTCCACATACTGTACAATACGGGTACAACAAACATGGTCATTACCGCTATAAGCATCCCTCCAAATGATGGTATTGCCATAGGTATAACTACATCAGCTCCTTTTCCCGTTGCGGTAAGTACAGGAATTAAAGCAATTATCGCTGTTGCCGCTGTCATCATTGCAGGGCGAACTCGTTTTGATCCTGCCTGTATAACTGAACTGCGAATTTCTTTTACAGTTTTAGGTTTTTCTTTATCAAAAACCTGTGTCAAGTATGTTCCCATAATCACACCATCATCGGTTGCAATACCAAATAAGGCAATAAATCCTACCCAAACGGCTACACTTAAATTAATGGTCTGCAACTGGAACAAATCCCGCATATGCACTTCTGCCATGCTAAAGTTTAAAAACCAATCCTGGCCATATAACCATATCATAATAAAACCGCCCGAAAAGGCAACAAATATTCCTGAAAACACCATCAATGAAGGCGCAAAATGCTTAAATTGAAAATACAGGATCAAAAAGATTACAATTAAAGAAATAGGAACAACTATCATCAATCGTTTAGATGCTCTAATTTGGTTTTCGTAATTACCAGTGAATTTATAAGTAACGCCATCGGGTAATTTAAATTCACCAGAATCTAATTTTTTAAGGATCATAGCTTGAGCTTCTTCTACAACATTTGTTTCGGCATAACCATCCTTCATATCAAAGATCACATATGAAGTTAGAAAAGTATCTTCGCTTTTTATCATTTGCGGACCTCGAACATAATCAACAAAAGCCAATTCACTTAAAGGAACCTGCTCGCCAGAAGGCGTAGGAATTAAGATCCTTTTTAGATCATCAGGATTATCTCTGAACTCACGTGCATACCTTACTCTTACCGGATAGCGCTCTCTACCTTCAACCGTAGAGGTTAATTGTTTACCACCCACAGCTACCGATAATTGCTCTTGCATATCTTTAACGGTCATACCGTAACGCGACATGTTTTGACGGTTTAATTTAATCTCTAAATAAGGTTTACCTACTACCCTATCGGCAAAAACTGTACTTGCTTCAACACTTGGCACTTCTTTTAAAATATTTTCTAAATCGTAACCAACTTTTTCAATAATCTCTAATGTTGGCCCATAAACTTTGATACCCATTGGGGCTCGCATACCTGTTGAAAGCATGATCAAACGCGTTTGAATTGGCTGTAACTTAGGAGCTGAAGTAAGTCCTGGAAATTTTGAATGTTTTAAAATTTCCTTCCAAATATCATCCGACTTTTTAATTTTCTCACGCCATTGTCTAAAATATTCACCGTCTTCATCTCTAATAAGTTCATCGGTTTTTATTTTTCTAAACGTATCTTTTCCATATTTATAAGTAGTATCATCTTTTAAAATAAAAGCACTATTTTTGTTTACTTTAAATCGTACTCTTCGTCCGTTTTCATCTAAAATATATTCAGGTATATAATTAATGGTATTTTCAAACATAGAAGTTGGTGCCGGATCTAAAGCCGAATTAACTCTTCCCCATTTCCCAACCGAAGAATCAATTTCAGGTATTGAATTCATATGCTTATTAATACTTGCAATAACCTCCATATTTTCAGTTACTCCTGAATGTGGCATGGTAGTAGGCATTAACAAGAAAGAACCTTCGTCTAGGGCCGGCATGAACTCATTGCCTAAACCGGGAAAGGATTTATCTAATTTATTCCAAACCACATTATCTTTGGCAAAATTTGGTATAAAACCGAATATCTTGTTAAATCCTAACCAAATAGTTATTCCAAAGAAGATTACTGTAATAGGAATTGCTAAAAATTTCCATTTATTATCTAAACACCAAGTTAATATTTTAGTATAAAAATGAACGATGGTCATTAATAATCCCAATACCACACCTATAACAATTATTACAAAAATAAAATTTACAAATGTTGAATTAGAAGCACCTAAAGGCATCCATTCTACTGTTAAAAAATAAAGTAATATTATTATAGTGATAGCAATATTAATATAATTGGCTACTTTTTTGGTATAGGGTAATTTTACACGACCCTTAAAACCATTCCATTCAGGAACTTGTGTCAAAATATTATTAACACCGAAAGCAATTAGTGCAAGAGCTATATAGCTTCCATAAACTATAAGAAATACAATTCCGAATCCAATTATAATAGAATTAAATATTCTACCTGATCTTTTTTTATCAATTCTAAATGAAAATAAAACCTGTGCCATTGCAGGAATAAATATAATTCCAATGAATAATGCCGAGATCAGTGCAAATGTTTTGGTAAAAGCTAATGGTCTGAACATCTTTCCTTCTGAAGCTTGCATAGAAAAAACCGGTAAAAAGCTGACAACCGTTGTAGCTAAAGCTGTTATAATTGCTGATGCTACTTCAGTAGCTGCAACATATATTACTTGCACCAAGGCTTTTCCTTTGGCGCCTTCGTTTTCTGGCATATCTAAATGCCGTATTATATTTTCGGTAAATACAATTCCTACATCCACCATTACACCAATGGCAATTGCTATCCCCGAAAGGGCAACAATATTGGCATCTACACTAAAGAATTTCATCAATATAAAGGTCATTAAAACCCCTATTGGAAGTAAACTTGAAATTAATATCGAGGCTCTCAGATTCAAAACTAAAACCAGAACAACCAATATACTGATCAAAATTTCATGTGAAAGTGCCGATTCAAGTGTGCCTAATGTTTCTTGAATTAAACCGGATCGATCATAAAAAGGAACGATAGTAACTTTAGACACTGTACCGTCTGCCAATATTTTAGATGGCAATCCCGGTGAAACTTCTTTAATTTTATTTTTCAAATTTTGAATGGTTTCCAATGGATTTGCTCCATTTCGAACCACAACCACTCCTCCAACCGCCTCTACGCCACTTTTGTCCAATCCACCGCGGCGGGTTGCCGGACCAAATTGAATTTTAGCAACGTCTTTTAAACGAATTGGTGTATGATCTTTAACAGAAACCACACTTTCTTCCAAATCACTTAAACTTTTGATATAACCCAAACCTCTTACCAAATATTCGACTTTGTTAAATTCAAGGGTTTGTGCTCCAATATCCATGTTGGAATTCTTAACGGCATTCATTATTTTTTTGATATCAACATTATGAGCCTTCATTGCATCCGGGTCGATCTCAATTTGGTATTCTTTTATAAAACCACCAATTGAGGCAACTTCCGATACTCCTTTTGAAGCCGTTAAATAATATCGAACGTAAAAATCCTGAATGGTTCTTAATTCTTGCGGGTCCCAGCCACCTGTTGGTTTACCGGTTTTAGGATCCCTTCCTTCCAAGGTATACCAATATACTTGACCTAATGCCGTAGCATCAGGACCCAGAGCCGGTTTTACTTCTGAAGGAACGGTACCGGGTGGTAAAGAATTTAATTTTTCTAAAATTCGGGTTCTACTCCAGTAAAATTCTATGTCATCTTCAAAAATGATATATATACTCGACAAGCCGAAAATAGAATTTGAACGAATGGTTTTTACACCCGGTATTCCCAATAAAGACGTAGTTAAAGGGTAGGTAATTTGATCTTCTACATCTTGTGGTGATTGCCCCATCCATTCGGTAAAAACTATTTGTTGGTTCTCACCAATATCCGGGATGGCATCTACAGGTACCGGATTTCTCTCAATCCAGGAGGTTTCCCAATTAAAGGGAGCAGTAACAATTCCGCCAATTATAAAAGCTGTAAGTAAAATAAATGTTATCAACTTGTTTTCAAGAAAATAACGTATGGTTTTGTTAAGCATTATTATTTAGTTTATTTGATTTTTAATGTTTGTGGTATAATTTAAAAATAGACCACAATAAATAATACCTGCATAAAATTACACAAGTTCATTCTAAATATAAATAAAAATCAAATAAGGAAGGTTTGATAAAGAACATTGATGTCCCTATCAACCAGAGGTGGAGAATAAATATTAGCCAAATTTAAATCTGCAGTATCTTCAAATAGATTTAAATAAGTATAAGTAAATGTTAATATGAATTGCAACTGATCCAGTTCCAAACTATTTAAAGCTTGTTGCTCATTTTGATTGCCTTGAATCAGTTCATGAATGTCATTACAACATTTCTCTTTTTGAATCTCGGCTTCAAATGGCTTATTTAAATCACAAACTTCTGATATCATACCACAAGAATCTGCTTCATTAAAATAAGAAGTACTTGTTACTTCGCCCATACATACATGCTTTTCCACTGTAAAAGACAGTGAGGAAAAAAACACCACAAAAGCAATTATAATGGCTAATATTTTATGTAATACTTGTAACATAGTGGCAAATGTAACATTAAAATTTACTATTTATTGTAATTAAACGTTAAATAATACTAAATATTCTTATAGTTTTTTATATAAATCGTAAGGTTAATGCCTATTCAAAAGGAATAGCAAATAAAACCATAATTAATACTTCATCAGACATAATCCAACTATTTCCTCCTACTTTGTAATCTCTTCTGTTGAGTTCAAAATCAGATTTAGTAAGCAATTCTTTGTTATCTTCATCAATTCGGATTGGAATGGTTATTAATTTAGTGGTATTCTTTATGGTTAAATTTCCTGTGACCTTGTAATTATTTTCTTGAAATTTTATAATTTTAGTCGAAGTAAAATTCATTTCAGGAAATTTGTCAACATCAAAATATTTTGCTTTCATCAGGTCTTTATCCCTTTTTTTATTACCTGTATCAAGAGATTTGACTTGTATTGTGGCATTGATAAAACTATTGTTTAATTCACTTTTGTTAAAATTACTGTTAAATAGTACATCCGTAAATACGCCTTCAACATAAAACCCCATATTTTTTATTTTAAAACTAACTATAGTATCATTGCTATTGTCAGAATAATATTCAGGATTCGTATTGATTAAACCTAATAATAAGATCGAAAGAATAATTGTTTTCATCGGGTATTTTTAACAATTACAAAAGAGGTCTAAAAATATTCAATTTACAAAATTAATACTGCTTTTTATATTATTAGCAGCAAGAATTATCATTACAGCTTTTATTTTCTTGAATGGGAGGACAAGGTATTGTACCATAACTACAAAAAACACAGCAATCTCCTTTGAATGGTTTTATAATTGATTTGCAATTATCACATTCATAAAAAAACTGACAGGCCTCGGTTGGCATTATTTCTTGTTTTTTATGATTGCAATTAGGACAAGTAATTACCGATTTTAATTCAATTTTCATATTTCTTTTTTGTTAATCATTCTACAACATGATAACCCGTTTTATTAATGGCATCTACAACTTCTTTTTTAGATGATTTGGTGTTGTCATATTTGATTTTTACTGTACCGGTTTTATAATCTGCTACGGCAGCCATATAACCGGAAAGGAGAGAAACTTCATGTTCAACATGTTGATTACAACTTTTACAGGTCATACCTTCTACTTTAAAGATAGATTCTGTAATATTCGTTTGTTTTTTTTGTGCAATTTCAGATTTATTATCGGAATAAAAAATATAAGAATAATGGGGAAAGGCTAACATTACAGCTGCAAAAACAGTAACCATACCTAAAAATTTTTTGGAATGCCAAAAAGAAGGTTTAACATCCTCTTCACAGGCACAATCTATTTCTTCTTGCTTCACAGGTTTTAGTTTTTGATACCAGGCAAAGGTCAGTACTAAAACAGTTATCATAATCAAATAAGGTCTATAAGGCTCTATCCATGAAAATGTAGATGCCACTCCACTAGCACCAGCAAATAAAGCTAAAACCGGGGTGATACAACAAAGTGATGCCGCAACGGCAGCAAATATACCTGCACCGATAAAATTTTTGTCTTTTTTATGATTTTCCATAATTAAATAGTTACTTTTTCAGAAACCAAATCCAGAATATGTTTTACAATAGCCTTGTTTTCTTCAGTTATAAAATAATAAATTGTTTGTTTTTCTCTATAGGATTCGATGATTTCAACATCTTTTAATTTGCGTAAATGTTGTGAAATAGCGGGAACACTCATTTGCAGAATATCTGCCAGATCGCAAACACAAAATTTTTCCTCATTGATCAACCACATTATTTTTAATCTTACCTCATTGCCTATCAATCCAATTACTTTACTTAATTTTTTAAATTCCGGTTTAAAATCAAAAAGCAAATTTTCATAACTGTTAATCTTTAACTGATCCTTTTCCACTCGTATGCATGATATTAATTTCATAGTATTTTATTTTTACAATCTCTTTGACGGCTAAATTAATGAAATATTACATTATTTAAGCAAATACTTAAATAGCTTTTTAAAATATTAATTCATTCCATCACTCTTCAGAAGGCTTTAGGGATGTTGCTACACCCTTACAGATCGAACAGTCCAGGTAACCATAAACTCAATTGAGGAAAATAGGTTACTAAGAATAAGGCAAGGATCATGACCAAAAACATAGGTATCAAAGGTTTTATTACTTTTTGAATGGTTGTTTTGGCTATTCCGACACCAACAAAAAGCACCGATCCAACCGGAGGTGTGGTCAAGCCTATACACAAATTGAGCACCATGATGATTCCGAAGTGAACGGGATCCATTCCTAATTTTGTAACAACAGGTAAAAATATGGGGGTAAAAATAAGAACCGCCGGAGTCATATCCATAAAGATTCCTACAAACAATAATATCAAATTAATGATCAACAGAATAATAATCTTATTATCACTAATTTGCAATAACACATTACTTATATCCTGTGGAATTTTTTCATACGACATTACCCATGACATGCTCATCGATGCTCCTATCAATAACATTACAATTGCCGTGGTTACTGAAGAATCAAGCAGTATTTGTGGTAAATTTTTAGTGTTTATCTCTTTATAAATAAATCCTAAGATCAAGGTGTATAGAACAGCAATTGCCGATGCTTCTGTCGCGGTAAAAATACCTGTAACGATTCCTCCGATGACAACTATCAATAAAAACAAACTTGGTACCGCATCTATAAAAGTTGTGAATACCTGTTTTATGGAACTTCTCTCTCCCACTTTATATCCTTTCTTTTTTGCCCAGATCGATGCAACGATCATTAAAAACAATCCGGTTAGAATACCGGGAATATAACCTGCTAAAAATAAGGCTGCAATTGAAACCCCTCCGCTGGCAAGCGAATAAACTATTAATACATTACTAGGTGGAATTACCAAGCCTGTGGTTGCCGAAGTAATATTTACCGCAGCACCAAATTCTTTGGAATATCCCTCTTTTTCCATTTCCGGACCTAAAATACTTCCCATTGCCGAAGCCGATGCCATTGCCGAACCTGCTATCGCTCCCATCATCATTGCTCCGATTACATTGATCAAAGCCAAACCACCAGGTAAGGAACCGACCAAAGTCTTCGCGAAAGCAATTAATCTATGTGCAATCCCTCCTCTGTTCATCAGTTGTCCGGAAAGCACAAAGAATGGTATTGCCAGTAAGGCAAAACTATCCAATCCGGCAGCCATACGTTGTGATATGGTTGTAAATGCAGGTATTGCGGAAAAACTCACCAACATGGTTAACAAGGATGAAATTGCGATACTCCAGGCTACAGGCGTACCCATTGCCAACAAGCAAATAAAACTTAAAACTAACACAATTACAGGAATATACTCTGCCATAATTATTTTTTTAACAAATCAGAGGTTTTATAAAATATGATCAGAGTTCCGCTAAGCGGCAAAACCAAATACACCAGTGCCAATGGAATTTGTAATGCTGGTGAATGTTGTTCTAAAACAAAGGTTAAGTAAACCAATCGAATACCTCCAATGCATAAAGCTAAAAAAACAAAAGATATGATCACCAAGTCAACGATTCTTGCTAGTGTTTTTTGATTTTTTTCGTTCAACTTTGATGGTAAGACATCAATTGCAACATGCATATTTTTACCAGAAACATAAGCTGCGCCCAAAACTCCAATCCAGATCATCAGATACCTGGCCAACTCATCAGTAAATGAACTAGGTGCACCTAGAATGTACCGAGAAAACACTTGCCACAGTACATTTACTACCATAATCGACATGATAATAATTAATACACTCCCCAGAATTTTATCCACTTTTTTCCTTAAATTCATCTTATTTTATTTTTTTAATCTTCTGAATCAAACTATATATTTCTTCATTGCTCTCATATTGCTCATACATGGTTTGTACTTTATCAGAAAACAAAGATTTATCCGGAATTATAATTGCAACTCCTGCTTTTTTCACTTCATTCAAAGCTTTTTCTTCGGCTAATGCCCATAGCTTTCTTTGATGTTTTACAGAATCATCTACCGATATCTGTAACCATTCCTTTTCCTGATCAGTTAGTCTTCCCCATGCTTGGGTACCAATGATCAATACGTCTGGCAATACTGTGTGCTCATCTAAGGTATAATATTTGCAAACCTCGTAATGCCTTGATAAATAAAAACTTGGAGGATTGTTTTCTGCTCCATCCACAACTCCTTGCTGTAAAGATGTATATAATTCACCCCATGAAATTGGTGTGGGTGATCCGCCTAAACTCTTAACCATTTCCATTGCTGTTCGACTTTCCTGTACTCTTATTTTTAAACCTATTAGATCATCCGGTGTATTAACCGGCTTTTCTTTGGTATAAAAACTTCTACTACCTGCATCGTAATAAGCCATCCCCTTTAACCAATATTTCTCACCATCATCTAATAACTCTTTTCCGATAGACCCATCAAGTACCTGAAATGAATGTTGTCGATCTCTAAATAAAAAAGGCAGACTCAAAACTTTCATTTTTGGTGCAAAATTTTCCATTACCGCAGCCGATACTTTGGTCATATCTAAACTGCCGATCTGCAATAGTTCTAAGCATTCACGTTCAGTTCCTAATTGCTGACTAGGATATAACTCAAGGGTCATTTTTCCTTCAGAAATACTATCTAAAGTTTCACCCATTTTGACCATGGCTTTGTGTACAGAATGATTGATATCTAAACCATGTGCCAGTGTTATGGTTTTAGACCTATCTATCTCACTACAATTTGATAGACAAATGAGTATAATAAACAGTAACAAAAATTTGCTGTGCATGCTTTATTTATTTTGAAATTCTTTTATGATTGTCAAGGTTTTTTCCACCTTTTTTTTCAAAGCTTCAAAATCATTAGTTGCTATTATCTCTTTGGAAATTAATTGGGATCCCATACCTACACATGTAACACCTGCTTCAAACCATCCTTTTAAATTTTCTTCTGTTGGTGAAACTCCCCCAGTTGGCATTATACTGGTCCATGGACATGGTCCCTTAATGGCCTTAACGAATTTCGGTCCGTAGATATCTCCTGGAAATAGCTTAACTATTTCGCATCCCAGTTCTTCCGCTCTAGCGATCTCGGTAAGTGTTCCACATCCTGCCGACCACAGTACTTTTCGCCTGTTGCATATTCTGGCAATATCTTCTCTCAAAACAGGTGTTACCACAAAATTAGCTCCAAGCTGCATATATAAAGAAGCCGCTTCCGCATCGGTTACCGAGCCTACACCAAGGATCATACCGGGTAATTCGGTCAAAGCATATTTATTAAGGTCTTTAAATATCTCGAAAGCAAAATCTCCTCTGCTGGTAAATTCCATTAATCGCGCACCTCCTTCATAACATGCTCTGATCACTTTTTTTCCAAGTTCAACATCGGTATTAAAAAATAAAGGAACCAATCCTGTTTCTTCCATTACTCTGGCAACTTGAATTCTTGAATATTTTGACATATAAATTATTTTGTATTAGTTTTTTGATTCTTGTAATTCATAATTTTATCTGGCCACTCTACCCGATGAATCACCTCCCATTAATTTTTCAACTTCAGCAATGCTTACCAAATTAGCATCTCCTTGAATTGTATGCTTTAAACAAGATGCAGCAACAGCAAAATTCAATGCTTTCTGATCATCATTTTTATAAGTTTTTAAACCATAGATCAAGCCACCCATAAATGAATCTCCACCACCTACTCTGTCAACTATATGAGTAATTTGATATTGTGGGGTTTGAATCATGTTCTTACCATCGAACATAACTCCTGCCCAGGTATTATGCGAAGCTGAAATTGAGCCTCTTAATGTTGTAATTACTTTTTTTGCTTTAGGAAATTTATTCATCATTTGCTTACAAACCGAGACAAAGGCCTCTGCATTAACATACTGACCCCTGAGTGGTAATGTCTATTCCTTCCGGTTTGATTCCAAAATGCTTTTCCGCGTCCTCTTCATTTCCCAGGATAATATCGCAATAGGAGGTCAATTCTGTCATGATCCTTTCTGAATCAACTCCATATTTCCATAGTTTTGCACGATAATTCAGATCCGTTGAAATTGTTATTCCTAACCTGTTGGCTACCTTCACTGCTTCCAAACAAACATCAGCGGCACTTTGAGATATTGCTGGTGTAATACCTGTCCAGTGAAACCAATCTGCACCTTTAAATACCTTTTTCCAATCGATCATTCCCTTTTGAATTTCGCTTATCGCGGAATTAGCTCTGTCATAAATAACCTTACTTCCTCTTGAGACAGCTCCAGTTTCGAGAAAATAGATCCCTAACCGATCTCCACCGAAAATAATATGCTCGGTATTCACTCCTCTTTTTCTCATTTCCATCAAGGCGCATTCCCCAAGATCATTCTTTGGTAATCGTGTCACAAAATCAACTGGTATGTCATAATTTGCAAGTGACACAGCAACATTAGATTCTCCACCTCCATAAACTGCGTCAAAGCTATTTGTTTGAGAGAATCTAAAAAAACCAGGTGGACTCAACCGCAACATGATTTCTCCAAAAGTGACTACTTTACCCATTATTTTTATTTAAAATTAAAATATTCTTTGGCATTATTATAACTGATATCCTGAACAATTTTACCAATCCACTCCATATCATTCGGTAATTCCCCTTTTTCAATTTCTTCTCCAAAAAGATTACATAAAATTCTTCTAAAATATTCATGCCTTGGGTACGATAAGAAACTTCTTGAATCTGTGAGCATTCCGATAAATGTACTTATCAATCCCATATTTGACAAGGTGTTTAATTGTTTTATAATACCATCCTTTTGATCCAAAAACCACCACCCTGAACCAAATTGTACTTTGGATTTAATTTTTCCATCATTAAAATTCCCAGTCATAGTTGCCATTACCTCATTATCGGCGGGATTTAAATTATAAATAATAGTTTTGGTCAATTGATTCTCACTGTCTAAAATATTTAAAAATGTGGATACGCTCTCTGCCTGAGGGAAATCTCCAATAGAATCCCAACCGGTATCCGGACCAAGTTCTTGCAACATTCTTTGGTTATTATTTCTTAAAGCACCTAAATGAAATTGCTGTACCCATCCAAATTCGTGATAGGTTTTTGATAAAAATAGTAAAATTGCACTTTTAAACTTCTCTTCTTCATCAGTGTTGATTTCCTGATTATTTCTTCTTTTATTGAAAATCTCTTTAACTTCTTTACTCGTAAACGGAACGCAGGAAATTTTACTAAGTCCATGATCAGATAATTTACATCCATTCTGGTCAAAATACTGAATTCGACTTTTTAATGCGTTCTTTAAATCACCATAGGTAGTAATAGAAATACCACTAACTTTTTCCAATTTATCGATATAAGAATTATAAGCGTCATCTTCTATTAAAATTGACTTATCCGGTCTGAATGATGTGCTCATAGTTATTTTTGCATCACTTTCAGCAAGATTTTGATGGTATTCTAAACTATCAATCGGGTCTTCTGTAGTACAGACCACCTTCACATTCATTTTCGACAATAAGTTTTGGCAGCTAAACTCAGGAGAATTTAATTTTTCTGATGTTTTATCATAGATCATTTCTGCATTTTTTTCGCTAAGCAGCTCATCAATTCCAAAATATCTTTGTAACTCTAAATGCGTCCAGTGATAAAGCGGATTTCTCAAAGTATAAGGCACTGTCTTTGCCCATTTTTTAAATTTTTCCTTATCGGATGCACTACCGGTAATAAATTTTTCATCTATTCCAAGATTTCTCATGGCTCTCCATTTGTAATGATCCCCATGAATCCAGACTTCGGTAATATTTTTAAATATCCTATCTTCTGCAATATCTTTTGGTGACAAATGACAATGATAATCTATTATCGGCATTTTAGAAGCGTAATTATGATATAGTTCTAGTGAGAACTTATTACTTAATAAAAAGTTATCGTTAATAAAATTATTGCTCATTACTTGGTCCTTATTTTTCTAATTTTATTTAAGCTTTTAACATTCACCTCTTTACGGTTTCAATATTAAAATCATATCAGTCTTCCCAATATACAATCTCATTGTTTTTTATAGGTCATATGTAACATTTATTTAAACATTTCCTTGTATAATTGAACTTTTAGTCTTGAATGTTTCATTAATTATAATTTTGGTTCCCAGCCAGATTCGTATTCTCTCGACCAAAGATTCATTGCTTCCCGATCAAATATTCTTCCTGTATTTTCATCTACCTCAAATGATTTTCCAATTCTCGATGATATGTTTGCATAATGTGTCAACATTTGAGTAATAGCTCCCTGTTCTATAGGCGAGGTTAGTTTATCCTTTCCTCTGATCGTTTCAAAAAAGTTAACCGCATGCCGGGTAGAAAGACTTCCACCACCACCAAGGGCAATTCCACCTTCTTCTCCATTGATCTTTTTTTCTTTGATCAATTTCCCTTTTAAATCAAATAAATTATAACCTCCACGATCAATAAATACAGAACCTTTAGATCCGTAGATCAAAGTTCCTCTACTTTTACCATATTTGTCATAGCCATTCCTACTCCTTCCATCCCATTGAATGATCTTTTTATTTGGAAATCTAAAATTGGCCTCCATGGTATCATACATATCCCATCCATCATTTACAAATTGGAATTTTCCCGAATACACATCAACATATTCAGGGTATTTTACGTCTAACGCCCAACGTGCAATATCTAATTCATGTGTAGCATTATTACCCATTTCTGCAGTTCCAAAATCCCAGCCATACCAATGCCAGTTATAATCCCAGGTATCATGCATATAATCTTTCCTTGGTGAAGGCCCCTGAAAGAGATCCCAATCCAAGCCTACAGGTGGATTAGCCTTAACGGGAACAGGCACTTCTCCTCTTGAATTGGTATAGAAAGCAATTGCTTTGTAGGTCTCACCAATAATTCCATTGTGAATATCCTTTATTATTTCAGCCGATTCTAAAGATGACCTTTGTTGATTTCCCATTTGAACTACCTTATTATATTTTTGCTGAAAAGCGACAACCAGCTCATTTTCATGGGGATCATGACTACAAGGCTTTTCCAAATAGACGTGCTTTCCTGCTTCCATAGCCATACATGCCCCAGGAGTATGCCAATGATCAGGAGTAGCCATAAATACAGCATCTAATTTCTTGTCATCTAAAACCTTGCGTATGTCATTCTCGAGTATTGGTTTATTGTTTATTTTACCTTCAAAACTTTTTGCTGCCTTTTCTCTTTGACTTTGCATCACATCACATAAATACAACAACCTTACATTACTTTCTTTTCTTTCTATAGATTCGATATAGCCACCTAATCGTCTCCCCAGACCCTGAATTGCAATATTGATCCGGTCATTTGCACCTATAATGTTTTTATAACTGCTAGCTGGCATGGCATTTAAACTATTACTAAACGCCAAACCTACAGCACCTGCCGAGGCTTTTTTAATAAAATCTCTTCTGTTTGAACTCATGGTTATTCATTTTTACTGTTAAGGTCTTTGATTTTTATATTTTTAAAGGAAACGAGATCTCCGTGATCCTGTAACAAGATATTTCCATTATCCGCTTCTCCAAAATTAATCCATTTTACATATTTGCTTTCTGATACAAGTTTGCGATAATCATCACTTTTACGCTCATACTCCAGCACTTTAACCCCATTCAACCAGTGCTCCACATGATTATTATCAGAGATTATATGTGCATGATTCCATTCTCCAATAGGATTAACTACCTTATTTTCTGCTTTGATCAGATCATACAAAGATGCCACAGTTCTACTCCCTTCATGACTCCCTTTTTTTGCATCGGGATGTTTTGCATCATCTAAAATCTGGTACTCCAAACCAATGGAAGAGCCCCCCTCTTTATTGAGATATGTATTGACAAAATACTTGATTCCACTGTTCGCTCCTTCGGTTAATTTAAAATCAACTTTTAGTTCAAAATTGTTATACTTTTCTTCAGTAACAATATCACCACCCGCTCTTGATTCTTCGCCTCCAGTGGCTAAAACAGACAATACACCATTCTCCATTATCCAGCCTGACTCCGGAAAACTTTCTAATTTTGCACCTTTCCAGCCATTCGAAGTTTTACCATCCCAAAGCATTTTCCAACCATTTTTAATTTCATCCGCAGTCAGTTCATTTTTAGTGTTTTTTGATTGTAAAGTCATTGGTTTAGCATATTTTTCAACATCTTTCGTGATGATTTTAACATTTTTCCAAGTCACTCGTATTCCTTCTTTGTCCTTATTATCGCCTATTCCATGAACCTGTAATCCTATAAATCCGCTTCGCGTCATCTCATCTACCAAATATGCCGCTTCAATCCCATTGATCCAGGTTTTAATGGTATCTCCAATTGCTTCAATTCTATACTTATTCCATTGGTTTTGCTTAAAAGCTTCTCTGGCATTCGGGTTTTCTTTTAGATCATACAACCAACCTCTTCGTGATTCATCGTATATTCCTGCACTATATGCTCTTTCTGAAGGATCTATTTCTACCTGATATCCATGTACTCTTCCTTCTAGATAATACAGAAAACTATTACTTCTGATTTGAATTCCTGAATTTAGCCGAGGATCTACTTTATATTCCAGTTTTAAAATAAAATCATCATATAATTCATCAGTACATAAAAAAGTATTCGGTGTATTAATTGTCGCACTACCTACTATTGTACTATCTTTAACTTCGTAATTTGCTTTTCCTCCTTTGATACTCCACCCTGTCAAAGTTTTTCCATCAAATAGGTCAACCCAAGGCTCCATTTGTTTTGTTTCAGCACAACCGATTAATATTATTCCGCTCAAAATGCCGCTTAAAATTATAGATTTAAAATTTTTAAAAATAAGGTTCATATTTATCTAAGATTTAATGATTTTTTAATTCCGTATTCCAGACCGGTTAATTCTGCTAAGCCTTTCATTCTTCCAATACATGAGTAACCCGGGTAATAATAATTATTGAGATCACCCATCATTTGAAATCCATGATCAGGCCGCATCGGTATAGCATGATCCTCTCTTCCTTCTTGCATTCTTCTGTTTTGTTCAAGTACAATGCTCTTTATTACTTCATACATATCAACATCACCTTCAAGATGGGTGGCCTCCTGAAAATTTCCTGATGCATCCCGTAAAGTACTTCTTAAGTGAATAAAATGAACCTTATCTGCAAAGCGATTGAACATTTCCGGTAAGTCATTATCAATCCTTACTCCAAAGGAACCAGTACAAAAAGTGAGTCCGTTATTCGGACTTTCAACAGACGTAAGTAAATCTATAATATCTTTTTCAGTACTAACAATTCTCGGCAATCCCATTAAGGAATAAGGCGGGTCATCCGGATGAATACACATCTTAACTCCCTGATCTTTCGGCTACAGGAATTATCTCTTTTAAAAAATAGAATAAATGTTCCTTTAGCTTATTTCTATCAATATTTTTATACTTATTTAATGCTTCTTTAAATTCGTCAATTGAATATTTTTTATCTGTCCCCGGTAAATTTGCAATTAATACTTCCGTAAGCGAATTAATTTGCTCTTCATTTAATTTATCAAAGTAATCCTTAGCATTTAATATTTGATCTTCGGTATAATCATTTTTTGCATTTTCTCTTTTTAAAATAAACAGATCGAAAGCTATAAAAGCCGTCAATTCAAACCGTAGTGTCTTAGCCCCATTTTCTAATTTATAATTAATATCTGTTCTTGTCCAATCCATGACCGGCATAAAGTTATAGCAAACAATATAGATGCCACAGGCTCCCAGATTTTCTAAACTTTTTTTATAATTATTTATATACTTTTGGTAATTACCTGTTTGGGTTTTAATATCTTCATGAATTGGAACACTTTCTGTAACTAACCATTTCAAGCCATTATCTTCAATGACTTTCTTCCTTTTTTGAATTTCTTCCTTGGTCCAAACATCACCATAAGGAACATGTGCCAAAGAGGTCACAATGTTCTGAACACCTACCTGTTTAATATCAGAAAAAGAAACATTGTCGTGTTCGCCATACCAACGCCAGGTCTTGATCATGCTCATTTTGTTAAATATTAATTGTTTTTATATTCTATACTCCGCTAAAAACATTGAATCCACCGTCTATTGGAATAACTGTTCCTGTTACAAAAGAAGCAGCATCACTGATCAACCAATGTATTGCACCATTAAGTTCTTCTGCTTCACCGAATCTATGCATCGGTGTATTTTCTAATATTTTTTTTCCCCGATCCGTATAGGATCCATCATCATTCAATAACAACTTTCTGTTTTGATTTCCAATAAAAAATCCTGGTGCAATAGCGTTTACTCTTAATTTATCGCCGAATTTCAGAGCGAATTCAATGGCCATCCATTGTGTTAAATTCGTAACTGCAGCTTTGGAAGCAGAATATCCAACAACTCTTGTAATCGGTCTTATGGCAGCCATTGATGAATAATTTACAATCACACCCTCACCTTTATCGGCCATTACCTTACCAAAAACCAAGGAAGGTATTAAGGTGCCATTCAAATTTAGATCAGAAACTTTTTTGAACTCATCCAATTTAAGGTCGAAAATTGTTTGATCTTCGGCAATAGTTGCTCCGGGCAAATTACCACCTGCGGCATTTAATAAGACGTCAACTTTACCCCATTTTAATACTATCTTTTCACAAACCTCTTCTACTTTTGCTCTATTTAATACATCACAAACAAAACCAATAACATTGTTATCAACCTTTAACAAACTTTGCAATTTATTATCTAATCTCACTTGATCAGACCCTAAGATCACAACCTTCGCTTTATTTTTTAATAAATAACTGGCAATTGTTCCGCCAAGAACTCCTGACCCTCCAGTGATAACACAAACTTTATTTGCGATATTAAAATTTTGTATCATTATGTATTTTAATATTTTATTTTACCGTGTGCGCCCACGAAGATATATAAAAATATTCTGCTGACAAATTATTTTAATAATTATTTATTAGTTTTTATACGTTATTCACAGGATAATTATATATTAGTAAATACCGTGTGCGTAAACAATAAATATCATTTTATTTTAATTTTTTGTTATATTTGACCTATTCATTTTTAAATTTGCCGTTTGAAAAATAAAAAAGCACCTATAAAAATTAAAGATATTGCCCAAATGGCGAAAGTATCTGCAGGTACTGTTGACAGGGTTCTTCATAACAGAAGTGACGTATCTCAGAAAACCAGAAAAAAAGTGCTTAAAATAATTGATGACCTAGGCTATAAAACGAATATTATTGCAAAAACCTTAGCTTCTAAAAATAAGATTGTTTTTTCTGTTCTCATTCCGAAATATGATAAATATAGTAATTATTGGAAAAAACCTCTAATTGGAATACTAAAAGCTGAAGAAGAACTTAGCACCTATGGAATTAAAATAAATAAACATTTTTTTGATCTTGCTGACACGAATTCTTTTGATACTGAATCGGTGATTTTGCTAAAAGAAAATCCAAATGCTGTGGTTCTCGCACCGATTTTCAAAAAAGAGGCTTTGAAATTTGCAGATAGTCTGAACTATAAAAATATTCCTTTTATTCTTCTGGATTCCAATTTGGATAAGAAAAACGATAGTATAGGTTATATAGGGCATGACTCATATCAAAGTGGTATTGTTGCAGCCAAATTAATTCACACGAGAATTGAGGGCTCAAGTAATATACTATTAGTAAACCTGATGTCAAATCCAAAAAACATGAATCATTTAAGTTTACGATCTGATGGATTCAGAACTTTTTTTGCAAAAAAAAATAAAATGGGTTCTATTGTTGAATTGAATGTGCACAAATTGGATGAAAAGTATATCGAAGAAAAAATTTCTCATGTTTTTAATGATGTTTCAAGAATCAAGGCAATTTTTGTAACAAATTCTAAAGTTCATTTAATTGCAAAGTTCTTAATAGATAAACAATTGGACCAAGAAGTTATTTTGCTAGGATATGATCTCATCGATAAAAATATTGAATATCTTAAAAATAATACAATAGATTATTTATTGTCTCAAAACCCTATAGAACAAGGGTATAACAGTATTATGAAATTATTTCAATCAACAGTATTAAAAGAGAAAACGGAAAAAATCATCTATCTCCCTATAGACATTATTATTAAGGAGAATTTGATGTATAGTTAGAAATTATATTACCCTGCGAATAGATTTATTTGCGAATAAAAACAACCAAATTAAATAAGCACATAATAAAAATTTAAATCTATTATCAATGAAATATAAAAGATGTATGAAAATATTTAGTAATTTAATAAAACTCAGTTTGTTTTTCTCATTTTTTTTAAATTTTGCTCAAGAATCTAAAATTGATAAGGCAGGACATCAGGGTAAACCTAATATCATTGTCATATTTGCTGACGATCTGGGCTATGGTGACCTGTCATGTTATGGACATCCGACTATTATTACTCCTCATCTGGATAAAATGGCAGAGGAAGGCCAAAAGTGGACAAATTTTTATGTTGCTGCTTCGGTTTGTACACCAAGCCGGGCAGGATTGATGACAGGAAGATATCCTATACGAAGTGGAATGTGCAGTGACAAATCACGGGTGTTGTTTCCAAATTCAACCGGAGGTTTACCATCAGATGAAATTACAATAGCAGAACAACTAAAAAAAGCGGGATATGTAACAGCTGCTGTTGGGAAATGGCATTTAGGCCATCTTAAACCTTACCTACCTACTAATAATGGTTTCAATTCTTATTTTGGTATTCCTTACAGCAATGATATGGATAGAAAAAACGTTGAAGGATTATCAAGAAAAGATATATTCTGGAACGCAAAGATCAAATATTTCGACGTACCAATTTTAAAAGATGAAGTAGTAATAGAAAGACCTGCTAATCAGCATACACTGACCAAAAGATATAACCAGGCAGCTGTGAAATTTATTAAAGAACATAAAGAAAAGCCGTTTTTTTTGTATCTCGCTCATAATCTACCGCATGTTCCTTTATTTGCCTCTAAAGATTTTATCGGAAAATCAAAAAGAGGTTTATATGGAGATGTTTTGCAGGAAATTGATCATGGTGTAGGTGAAATAATTAAGACGCTAATAGATTTGGGGATAGATAAGAATACTCTCGTTGTATTCACTTCCGATAATGGACCGTGGTTAAGTTATGGTGATCATGGTGGATCAGCAGGTCTCTTACAAGATGGCAAGGGAACCACCTGGGAGGGTGGAATGAGGGTGCCCGGAATATTTTGGTGGCCTGGTAAGTTAAAACCTGGGATCATTACAAATATGGGATCAACACTTGACCTTTTTACAACCGCGAGTAGTTTGGCAGATATACTACTTCCTATTGACAGAATCATTGATGGTAAGGACCTGAGTCGGGTTTTGTTTGGCTTAGATAATTCTGCTAGAGATAATCTCATTTATTATCGTGGGCAAACAATATATGCAGCTCGGAAGGGTGCTTATAAATTGCATTATATCACACAGACAGAATATGTGAAGGACACTAAAAAGGTAATTCACAAACAACCCTTATTATTCAATTTAGAAATAGATCCATCCGAGAAATACAATATCGCTAAGGATCATCCGGAAGTTATTGTGGAAATCAATAAAATGGTAGAACTCCATAAATCTGGAGTAATAACTGTTAAAGATCAATTGGCAGAACGTATTAATTAAAAGAATGAATTATAATATAAAAAAAACAGAATTACTATGAAATTTACCCTACTTGTTATAGCCGGAAGGATCATATTATCCTTATTTGGATATAGGAAATAGTAGACCTCCGAATCCAACATATATTATATTTCTGTAGATGATTTACGTTTAGAATTTGGATCAAGTTAAAAAGAAAATCGGATGCCGTGGAAATATATTATTAATTAGATGGCAAAACCTTTATAATTATGCGCCTTGTGTGTTTCCCTGAAATTAAAACTTGTATGGTTGGATTAATGGCTGCATCACCTAAAGACAAAGGGTTTTAGGCATTATTTGAAGGTTTTTAAATCAATGCCTTAGCGGTTTTTAAATGATATGGCAATTCTATATTAATTGTACTTTTACATTTGAAATTTATAAATAAGAAAAATGAAAATTGCTGTAATTGGTGCCGGAGGGGTTGGTGGTTATTTCGGAGGGAAAATGGCAGCTGCAGGATTTGATGTTACCTTTATAGCCCGTGGTAAAAGCTTAAGAGCCATCAAAAATAATGGTTTACAAGTTAAAAGTATCCATGGAAATTTCATCACACATCCTGCAGCAACTGATAATTTAAGTAAAGTTAAAGAATCTGATCTAATCATTTTATGCGTGAAATCATGGCAAGTATCTCAACTTGCCATTCAAATTCAACCATATATAACAGAAAAAACGGTAGTATTGCCTTTACAAAATGGAGCGGATAATGTGGATAAATTGATTTCTGTTTTAAAACCTCATAACGTTATTGCCGGATTATGTAAAATTGTAAGCAAAATTGAGGCACCTGGTATAATACATCATTTTGGCTATGAACCGGAGATTATTTTTGGTGAAATGGATAATATAAAAACAGAGCGTATCCAGAAAATAAAGAAGGTTTTTGATCAATCGGAATTTAAGAACACAATTTCTGAAAATATTTATCGAGATATCTGGAAAAAGTTTCTGTTTATAACAACTATTAGTGGCATTGGAGCACTTACGGAAAGTGTATTGGGAATATTACGGGAAGACACTTTTTTAAGGCAAAAAATGAGAGATACTGCTTTCGAAATTATCAAAATTGCAAATAAGAAAGGAATCGATCTCCATGAAGTTGATATTGAAAAAACCTTTGCAATTATTGACAAATTAGATTTTAATACTACCTCTTCCCTGCAAAGAGATATCATGGAAAGTAAACCCAGTGAGCTTTTAAATTTTAACGGTTTCATTGAAGAACAAGGAAAAGAATTAAACATTGCAACCCCTGTTAATTCATTTATTTATCATAGTTTACTTCCAAAAGAAAAAAAAGTAAGAAATCAGATTTAATGTTTCAATAGTGAACCATATCAATCAGAAACTGATTCTCCCATTATGTCAAAAATCGCCAAGAAGCTATTATCAAAACTATTCAAAACATTAATATTTGAATTATTTCTTTTAATATTTCCATCTTGTCTTAAAATATAATTTTCGAGAGAGCCAGATCGAGAATTTTGTCGCATTCCGTTATAATAAATGTTTTCTACAAAATCTGGAAAGGTGATATCTTTAATAGTAATTCTAAAAGTATCATGGTAAACATCAATAATTAAAAATGCTTTAAAATCATGTCGGGCATATTGCGGTAAATTATTACCATTAATCGTAAATAAATCTGTTAATGCAGACGTTCCAAATTTCAATATATCCAATCCTGATGTAAAATTTTCGCTTTTTAATTTATCATTTAGATCATCAATATCATTAAAGTAGTATTTGTTTTGCCAAACTAATTTATTTTTGATCACGTAAAAATTATCGATTGAATCTGTCTTATGGAATTGGGCATAGCCCGAAAACGTTACTATAATTAAGAGAAAGGTTATTTTCATAGTCTCATTAATTTTATTTATTCTTTGTGCATAAATTTCTTTTTGGCCAATAATTGAATTTCACTTTCAATATTATCATCATCAGGAACACAGCAATCCACAGGGCAAACAGCAGCACATTGAGGCTCATCATGAAAACCTTTGCACTCTGTACACTTATCAGGGATTATATAATAAACTTCATCATTAATTGGTTCCTGATTTTCATCGGCATTGAATGTTAGCCCATTAAACAATATAATATCTCCTGTTAACTTGGTGCCATCCGAAAAATTCCATTCTTCTGCTGCTTCATATATTGCCGTATTAGGGCATTCAGGCTCACAGGCTCCACAATTTATACATTCATCAGTTATTATAATTGCCATGCTTTTTTTAATTAAATTTGCATAGGCAAATATACTATATGCTAATTAAAATATCTGTTAGAACATGATTGTTGAAAAAAGAATAAATGCTTTTATAAAATTAGGTGGATTTTTAGGCCAATTCCAACCTACTGATATAATAAAAAATGATGATATTGATTATAACGATTTATTTTTTGATGCTTTTTATATGCAAATCAAAAGAGCAGTTGAATTTAACGGATGGTTCACCCAGGATAATATACTGAATGCGTTTTATGGATGGAGTAAAATTTTAAATATCAATAATATTAATAAATGGACTTCAACTTATAATCTAATTAATAATACTCCTAAGATAATTGGAGTAATCACTGCCGGCAACATACCTTTGGTGGGCTTTCATGATTTTTTATCCGTTTTAATTTCAGGACATCAAATTGCTGTAAAACAATCATCATCTGATAAATATTTTTTACCGTTAATCGCTAAATATTTGGAAAAAATTGAACCTGAATTCAAAGGAAAGATTTCATTTGCAGAAGATAAATTAAGTAATTTTGATGCGGTGATAGCAACGGGAAGTAATAATACAACGAGATACTTTGAATATTACTTTGGTAAATATCCAAATATTATTCGTCAGAACAGAAATTCGGTAGCCATATTAACTGGTAATGAGACCATGCAAGATTTACAAAATTTGGGTGAAGATATATTTAGATACTTTGGCCTGGGATGTAGAAGTGTGGCCAAAATATTTATTCCCAAAAATTATGATTTCGATAATTTGTTTAAAGCCATATACCTCCATAAAGAGGTAATCAACTATAAAAAATATCAAAATAATTACGATTACAATAAGGCCGTTTATCTAATGAGTCAATTTAAATTGATTGAAAACGGGTTTTTAATGCTTAAGGAAGATAGCAGTTACTCCTCGCCCATTGCTTCTTTATTTTACGAATATTATGATACCATGGATCAATTGAAACAAAAACTGAAAGATGAAATGGAATATATACAATGTATCGTAGGAGATCAGGAAATCGAAAACATAGTACCATTTGGAGAAACTCAAATACCACAATTATGGGACTATGCTGATGGAGTGGATACTTTAGAGTTTTTACAAGATCTATAAAAAGGTGTTGATTATAATCAACACCTTTTTATATAATATTTTATTCAAATTTTGTTTTTAGTTTTATATAATCCAATAATTCTCTTTTTACTGATTTTTCTTTAAATTTTCCTCCATATTCAGAAGTAACCGTACTACTGGCAACATCTTCAATACCCCTTGAATTTACACACAGATGTTTGGCATCAATAATACATGCCACATCTTCTGTTCCTAAAGCTTCCTGTAAAGACTGAACAATTTGCATTGTTAATCTTTCCTGAACCTGAGGCCTTTTGGCATAATAATCAACTATTCTGTTCATTTTTGATAAGCCGATAACTTTACCATTTGAAATATAAGCTACATGTGCTTTACCAACTATCGGTAACAAATGGTGTTCGCAAGTTGAATAAATTGTTATATTCTTTTCAACCAACATTTCGCCATATTTATAATTGTTTTCAAAGGTTGAAAGTTTTGGTTTGTTATCAGGATGTAAACCACCAAAAACTTCTTTAACAAACATTTTTGCAACTCTTAAGGGTGTGCCTCTTAAACTATCATCATTCAAGTCCATACCAAGAGTATGTAAAATATTTGCAAAATCATTTTGTATCAATTCAATTTTTTCTTCGTCGGATAATGAAAAAGCATCATCGCGAAGTGGATTTTGAGCAGAGCTCGATATATGATTATCACCCATTTCATCAATAATTTCATTTATTTTACCATTCTTTCCTTCAAACATGATCCTGTTAATTTAGTATGCAAAAATACAACTTTGTTGCGAATAATATTATTTTATTTCGATATTAGTCGAATTAATTCATCCGTATTACATTCAAATTGGTCACCTGAAATCATATTTTTCAATGTAAATTTATCATCATCAATTTCTTGTTCACCAATTAAAACCACATATGGTATTTCTCTTTTGTTTGCATAGTTCATTTGTTTTTTTATTTTCGCCTTGTCTGGATACAGCTCAGATTTAATACCTTTATCACGCAACTTCTGTATCACTTTTAAACTATAAAGAGATTCCTTTTCACCAAAATTAATAAACAAAACTTGAGGTTTTGACAATTGAGCGTTTCCAAACAGACCTAATTCCTCAAGTACAAGGTAAATTCTATCCAAACCAAATGAAATACCAATTCCACTAATATTTTTTAAGCCAAAGATACCTGTCAGATCATCATATCTCCCTCCGCCACCTATGGAGCCCATCTGAACTTTATCTGTTTGCACTTCATAAATAGCACCGGTATAATAATTCAGACCTCTTGCTAAAGTCACATCCAGCTCTAAAACAGCACTTTGCAATCCTAATTCCTCAATATTATCAACCATGAATTTTAATTCTTCCACACCTTTTAGCCCCTCTTCAGATTCGGAAAGCAAATTGCTTAACTTATTCAATTTTTCATCATTTGATCCGGTAAAATCAAATAAAGGTTTTACTTTGACAATGGCATCCTTAGAAATTCCCTTATAAAGCATCTCTTTAATAACACCCTCCTCACCAATTTTATCTAATTTATCCAGAGCAACTGTAAAGTCGATCAGCTTATCTTTAGCGCCAATAATATCGGCTAAACCTGATAATATTTTTCTGTTATTTATTTTAATAATAGTTTCTGTCAAACCAAGTTTAGTAAAAACTTCGTCATATAACTGAACAAATTCAACCTCCTGCCATAAACTATTACTTCCTACTACATCTGCATCACATTGATAAAATTCTCTGAATCTTCCTTTTTGCGGACGATCTGCTCGCCATACAGGTTGCATTTGGTATCGTTTAAATGGAAAAACAATATCATTTTGGTGTTGTACAACATATCTGGCGAAAGGCACGGTAAGATCATAGCGCAACGCCTTTTCTGAAATCAATGATGTGATTTTGGCTGAATATTTTTCTTCCAATAAATTATCATCTACTTTTTTTAAAAAATCACCTGAATTTAAAATTTTAAAAATCAATCTATCTCCTTCTTCACCATATTTCCCCATCAAAGTACTTGATTTTTCAAAAGCAGGGGTTTCAATTGGTTGAAAACCATAGGTTTCAAAAACTTGTTTGATGATACTGAAAATATAATTTCGCTTGGCAATTTCTAAAGGTGTAAAATCTCTGGTTCCTTTTGGAATACTTGGTTTCATTAATAAATTGAATTTTAAGTAATAAAATTAGATTTAATTTGTTTTGAATGATTGCAAATATCCGAAAAAAAATTCTTTATCAATTAACTTTTAAAGTTCAATATTTACAATTTCTTTACGGTTTTTTTATTTTAATCCTTTCATATTTAATTATATTGCATCTTATTTTATAATATTTCTATGAAAATATATATTATTGTCTTTTTTCTTTTTATCCTAAATATAGCTCATTCTCAAAATGAACTACACCTCAGGTTTGGCGATTCTGAAATTTCTATAGAAAATTTGCTTCAAAAATATATACAAATCCCTTCAATAAGTGGTAATGAAAAATATGCAGGTGAATTTATAAAAAAAACCTGTAAAGAAAACGGCTTGATCATTTCTGATTTTGGTTCAGAGAACGGTTCCTATAATTTTGCAGCATCCATTTATCCCTTATCTAAAAACAAACCGAATATAATATTCTTAAACCATATTGATGTTATCCCTGAAAATAATGAATCGGAAAATGGTGCATATTCTGGTAAAATCATTGCCGATAAAATTTTTGGCAGAGGTGCAATTGATAATAAAGGCGCTGCCTTGATGCAACTATACGGCATTATTCAATTTATAAATAATGAAAATATTGAAAGCTCAAAATACAATGTTACTTTTTTGTCTGTTTCCTGTGAAGAAACACAGTGCTCAGGGGGAGTTGCGTATGTAATTCATAATTATTTGGACCAATTGAATCCTGTAGTAGTAATTGGTGAAGGCCCCTCAGAGTTAACAACTTTGTTAAGGGGTGATAACAAATATCCTCTATTTGGTATTTCCATAGCTCATAAACGAGCCTTTTGGTTAGATTTAAAATTAGATTTGAAAACCAGTGCCCATGGATCGATCACACCCTTGGAATATGCCAATAAAGAAATGGTAGCTTCTCTTTATAAACTGACAAAGAAAAAGAATAAGGCAATATTTAATGAATTAAATACAAATTTTTTAAAGGCTCTTGCAGAGCAAAAAAATGGTTTGACGAAATTGATGTTAAAACATCCAAGATTTTTTAAAATGTTCCTGGTACCCCGAATAAGGAAACAACCAGAGTTATTTGCTATTTTTTCAAATACAATTACGCTTACAAACATCCACACTAATAACATTTCATATAATAAGGTACCTTCAAGTATAAGGGCTTATCTTGACTGCAGATTATTGCCTAACACAAACGAGATTGACTTTTTAAAGGACATTAAAAAACGACTTAAAAATGATTCCATAAAAATAAGAATCACCGAAAACATGCCACAAAGTGAACCATCTTCCATCAATAACCTATTTTATATAAATCTTGACAAATCAATTATTACAAAGTATCCCGGTTCCAAAACACTACCTGTTTTAATGCCGAATATTAATGATCTTGGTGCTTTTAGAGTTAAAAATATACCTGCTTATGCCACTATTCCGGTTTATTTCACTAAAGAACAAGTAGAAAGTATTCATGGGATAAATGAAAATATTTCTATTCAGTCACTTTATGACGGTGCAGATGTTTATTATAATTTTCTGATCAACATGAATGCAGAAGAGGAATTATATAGTAAATAACGAATGGATATTCGTTAATGGTTGACGGTTGACGGTTAAATTGAAAAAGGATGCAAATCAAAATTGATTACATCCTTTTATCTATAATTTATCTCGGGCTTAACGCCTTTTCCCTTTTTTCTGTTTTTTCTGGTGTTCCTGTTGTTCCTGCGCCTGTTTCATAGCACCATCTAATCGTTGACGAAATGCACTTTTTTTCTTCTCAGGTCTTTTTTTATTTTCCTGAATCTGCGCATGTATTTTATCTTCGTCAATTATAAAATGTTTAATTACAAGCATAATTGCCAATGTTAGCAAGTTGGAAACAAAATAATATAAACTCAAACTACTGGCAAAACTATTAAAGAAAAACATCATCATTATAGGAGAAAACCACATCATCATTTTCATCATTTTTTGCATATCCGGCATCCCTTCTTGCTGTGGCTGTTGCATATTCATTTGCTGGCTTTGCGTCATTTGCATATAAAAGAATATTGCAACTGATGCTAATATTGGAAACAAACTAATATGATCACCATAAAATGGAATTTTAAATGGTAATTTTAACACTTCATCATAGGCAGATAGATCATCAGCCCATAAAAATCCCTTTTGTCTTATATCAATGTTAGCCGGGAAAAATCTGAACAATGCAAAGAAAACAGGCATTTGAATCAATGCGGGTATACATCCTGAGAGCGGATTAACTCCCGCTTTTCTTTGTAAGGCCATAGTTTCTTGTTGGCGTTTCATGGCGTTTTCTTTACCCTTGAGTTTATCATTTATCTCCTGCATTTCCGGACGCAAAACTTTCATTTTAGCACTTGACAAATACGATTTATAAACAACCGGTGACATAATGATTCTAACCACAAGAGTCAATAATATAATTACAATTCCAAAATTGCCTATAAAAGAACTTAAAAAACTAAATACAGGAATAAAAACATATTTATTGATCCATCTAAAAATGCCCCAACCCAGACTAACGATTCGGTCTAATTGTTTTCCATCATATTTACTTAAAATATTATAGTCTACCGGGCCATAATACATATTCATATTATAATTTAATTCGCCATTTTTAGCCTGTAAGGGAATTGATGCCGCATATTGTTTTGTATAAACAGTATCAATATATTCATCTTTAACCAAGTTTTTTGAAATTAATATTGCCTTTTCAAATGGCTCATCAGTTAATAGTACGGATGTAAAAAATTGTTGTTTAAAAGCTACCCAATTCAACATATCTACATCTTCTTCATCCTCATCACTCATTGCATTCATATAGTCAAATTCTTCATTTTGAAGATATCGTAAATCCGTATATTGATTTTCGTACTTTACACTTTTTTCTGTTCTGAAACTTTTTAATTTCCAATCCAAATTAATATTTTGGCTTGTGTTGATTGCACTATTCATTCCTTGTGAGCGAATTGCAAAATCTAACATATAATCATCAGGTTTTAACTCGTATCGATATTCTAAATACCTATCTGAAGCAACCTTTAATTTCATCGATAATACCTGATTATCACCATTCATGGTTAAAGTTGGTTCAAAAAACAGGTCTTTTGTCTGTAAATTTCTATTATCCTGTGTGGCAAATGATATATTAAATGACGCATTTTGATCTTTTATTAAATACAAAGGTAATTTGTTATAGGTCACATATTTTTTCAAGAGAACTTCAGTTATCTGTCCGCCAAGGTTAGAAACCTTAATTACAACAAATTCGTTTTCAAGAATTGTTTCATTATCTTTAGCCGAAGGTAAACTTGCGCTATAAGCAAAAGCTCCCAATCTATTTTGTGTTTGTGCAAACGCCAAAGAATCAGAAGTCTTGGTTACATTGCTCTTGTCAGATTGAATCTCATTATTTTTTTGATTCGAAATTTGTTGAGCGTTTTGTATTGAATCCTGTAATTGTTCTGTTTTTTGCTTTGCAATTTCCTCAGGAGTTGGTTGATTGGTATAGAAATAATAAATCATTATTGCTCCGAGCAATACAAAGCCTATTAATGAATTTAGGTCAAATTTTTTTTCTTCCATTTTGATTTTTTTATCTGACTGAAAAAGAAGTGTTCTTCATTTTTTAAAATGTTCGGCAAATGTAGTGAAAACAAGGAAAATAAGATTTAAAATTATCAATTAATTATAATTTCATTTACCTCTAAGAACAGAATCAATATATAAGTCTTTAAAAAATTGAAATTTGAGTATTCTCTGAATTATCGGGAAGAATTTTATTTGCGATCAATTCGATATCCATGTTTATAAAATTATCAAAGGAAACATTTGCCAGCCAATCTTTTTCATTATTCTTTGACAAGATAATCGGCATTCTTTTTTTTGTATTATGTATTTTCTCCATAATCCCCTTCGCCTCTGTTGTAATGATTGTATATGTTTTTTTTAGTTCACCTGATAAATTATCAATCCATTCACTCCATAATCCCGCAAAAACAAAAAGATCATTATTTGGCAAACCAATTTCGAATTTTTGTTTTTTCCTTCCTTTGACATCTAACCATTGCCATTCGTAAAACCCATCTGCTATGATCAAACACCTGTTGTTAACATTATCCTTAAATGATGGCTTTTGACCAATAGTTTCAATCCTTGCATTTACAGTGTATTTTCTAATATTTTCATCTTTTGCCCACTTTGGGATCAACCCCCAATGAAAGTGTTCAATTATTTCCTGCTTCAAATTAGTTATGACAGGGGTTTTCGGAAACTCAAAAGCATTAATTTGATCTGAGGAGCGATATAAATTTAAATCATCAAATACAGCATCAAAACGAATTTCAATTTCAGCAGCTTTTCTTATAAGTTTCGTATTATAACACATAATTCAATTCTATAAAGCTAATTTACAAAATCATTTACTTTCCAATTTATCCTTAAATACAAACATCAATACAATTGGTACCGCCAAGATAATCACCATCAATTTATTTTGAACCAAAACCTGGGGAAACAAAATAATGGTCAATAAAAATCCCCCAATTGCACCTCCCAGATGTGCACTATGTCCGATATTACCCCATTGTTTTTTCATTCCGAACATAGAATACAATAAATAACCAACTCCAAAAATATATGCAGGTATAGGTATTGGAATAAAAAACAAATATAAATTCATTCCCGGATTTAGCATTATCGCAGCATACAATACACCCATAACGGCTCCTGACGCTCCAACAGCACTGTAATATGGTTCTTTTTTATGAAAACTTAAAGCAAACAAACTACCACCTAATAAAGACCCAAAATAAATTGCAAGAAATTTCGGGGTACCTACATAATTTATAACTGAATCTGCAAAAAAGTACAAGGTCAGCATATTAAAAAACAAATGAGACTGATCAACATGTAAGAAACCTGAGGTCAATATTCTAATTTTTTCACCACTTATAATCGGGCCAATTTGGAATTTGTATTTTTCAAAAAAGCCTCTATCATTAAATCCTTTAAAGGAAACTAACACATTAACGATAATGATTAAAAGTACCGGGATTGCTATATTCATTTTTTAAATTAATTATTAATTCGACGTAATTTCATAATTCAATTTTATCGTTTACGAATGTATTAATTTATGGGGAACCACTCGGTTCCAAATTAAAATATTTTTTAAAGTTTAAAGATAAAATTACCGATATTTGCATCGCTCATGATACATTTTTTAACCTTTATATTCGTTTATCCTTTAATAATGTTAATTTCAATATTACCATTTAGGATTTTATATATTTTTTCGGATTTTATTTATCTGATATTTTATTATATCATTGGATACAGAAAAAATATAGTTTTAAACAACTTAAAAATTGCTTTTCCTAATAAATCGGATGCTGAAATAAAGGTAATAAGCAAAAAATTTTTCCATCACTTTGTAGATATTTTCATGGAGATGTTAAAAACTTTTACCATCTCAAAAAAAGAAATAGCCAAACATTTTTATTTGACCAATCTGGATGAATTTGTTGATTTTACTGAAAGAAATCCAAACTTTATATTAATGAGCTCTCATTATGCAAACTACGAATGGATTCTTAGTTTGAATCGTCATTTTGATTTTCCTGTTTTCGGGGCATACAAAAAGCTTAAAAATCCATATTTTGATAATTTTATTAAACGATCAAGAGGCAGATTTAACACTAAATTAATTACAACAAAAGAGTTTATTCAATTATTTAAAAATAATAAAGAAAATAATATTTCTGGACTATATGGATTTTTAAATGATCAGTCTCCCAAACTAAAAAAATCAACTTATTACACAACCTTTTTTGGAAAATCTGTGCCGGTTTATACCGGTGCGGAAATGCTTGCAAAAAAATATAACTATCCTATGGTTTATTTAAGAACTGAAAAAATAAAACGAGGGTACTACAGAACAACAGTGCATGTTTTATCCGAAAACCCCGTTGAAATACCTGATTTTCAGCTAACAGATTTATTTATGAGAAATTTAGAAAAACAAATTGTTGAAAATCCCGAATATTATTTTTGGACACATAAACGATTTAAACATGCCAAATAAATCATTTCATTTTGGTTAAAGTTATTAATAGTAACCTTAATAATTCAAATCATAATTATGCAATTATGTTTATACATCAAGAAATTACAATAAAGTGTTCCGTTCAAAAAATATTTTTAACATTAACAAATTCAGTTCAATTTAGTAAGTTTACCGGGACCCCGTCAGAAATTGAATCTAATCCAGGTGGGAAATTTTCATGTTTTGGAGGTATGATCAAGGGATTTATTTTGGAATTGGATCCAAATTCAAGACTAGTACAAGCCTGGAGAGCTGGAAATTGGGATACAAGTATTTATTCTATAGTTAAATTTGAATTTTTGCAGATTGATGAAAATGAAACTAAAATAATTTTTGATCATACAGGTTTCCCAAAAGAGCATAAAAAGCATCTCGAAAAGGGTTGGTATGAAAATTATTGGGATCCATTGAAAACATATTTGGAAGTCTAAATATTTTCAACGAGCTCATGTAACTTGCTAATTGTATTCCAATTTCTGGTTGTTGCTGCTACTTTTAATTTTCGTTCAAAAAAGTTATTATTTACTTTGGATCTACCGTAACCATTTGTATAATACAAATATATTATACGATTTTTCAAAACCATGGACTCCGGAAAATCAGGATTGCTTTGAATTTCTCTAAACATTTCTTTAACAGGAGTTTTAGCAAGGAAAACCGTATAGATTTTTTTGATATCCAATGAAGTATCATCAAGCAAAGGATTGTTTTTAAAAACCTTGTTAAGGCTTTCTTTTGTTAACACCAGAACAGGTATTTCATATCTAAAATCCTTTAGTATTTTGACTTTTATTTGTCTTTCTAATTCGGAAATTGTGGATATAGAGGATTCAAAAATAACATTACCACTTTGTAAATAAGTTTGAATATTTTTAATATCTAAAGAGGACAAGGAGTCTTTTAAATCGGCCATTTTTATTTTGTTATAACCAGATACATTTATTCCCCGCAATAATGCTATATAAATACTCATAATTAAAACTGGATTTAATTACTTTGTGTTTTAAAGTTTACTTTTCAAACCATTGTGACACCAATTCTTTTTCACTCGATTCAAATCCCTCATATACAAACTCATTGGTTACTGCCTTATATTCATAATCTTTTCCCCATTCTTTAAAATTTTCTGCTAAAGCGACAATACTTTGGCAAATAAAATCAACCTCATCATTGGTTGTTGTTGGATGAATTGACATTCTTATCCACCCCGGTCTCTCAATCAAACATCCTTCATTAATTTTTGCTTGCAGTTCATGTGAATGTTGCTGATCAACATGCAAAAGAAAATGACCATAAGTACCAGCACATGAACACCCCCCTCTGGTTTGAATACCAAATCGATCATTTAATATTTTTACACCTAAATTAAAATGTAAGTCATTGATATAAAATGAAAAAACACCTAATCTGTCCTGATGCTGTTTTGCTAACATAACCAAATTACCGATTTCTTTTAGCTTCTTAAATATTACTTTATTAATCTCCTCTTCACGTAAATGAATATTAGCAATACCCATTTCTTCTTTTAACTGAATGGATAATGCGATGCGAATGGTTTGTAAAAACCCAGGAGTTCCACCGTCTTCCCTTAATTCAATATCTTCTAAATAACTATGCTCGCCCCAAGGGTTTGTCCAGTTTACGGTTCCTCCACCAGGATTATCCGGTACTAAATTATGATAAAGTTTTTTGCTAAAAATTAAAACACCTGAAGATCCGGGTCCTCCTAAAAACTTATGGGGTGAAAAGAATATTGCATCTAAATAGGCATCTTTATCTTCGGGATGCATATCAATTTTAACATATGGTGCCGAACAGGCAAAATCCACAAAACAAACACCGTCATTTTGATGCATGATTTTTGCTATTCTAAAATAATCAGGTTGAATTCCGGTTACGTTTGAACAGGAAGTGACCGAAGCAATTTTTAATTCTCTTTCCTTATACTTGTCTATAAGTCCTTGTAAACTATCAATATCAACCAGGCCTGTAGAATCATAAGGGATTATTTCAACATCTGCTATGGTCTCTAACCAGGAAGTTTGATTAGAGTGATGTTCCATATGAGTAATAAACACAATTGGTCTTTTTTGTTCAGGAATGTTTGATCTTTTAAAATTTTCGGGTAATTTTAAGCCTAAAATTCGTTGAAATTTATTTACTACACCGGTCATACCGGTTCCTTCAGTTATCAAGGCATCATTATCATTTGCATTAACATGAACTTTAATTATCTGTCTCGCTTCATGATAGGCCAAAGTCATGGCCGAACCTGAAAACGTTGTTTCAGTATGAGTATTCGCAACAAAGGGCCCAAGTTGGTTCAGCATTTTTTCTTCAATTGGGCGGTATAATCTTCCACTAGCGGTCCAATCCGTGTAAACCATTTTTTTTTCACCAAATGGGGAAAGAAATGACTGATCAATTCCAACAATATTATTACGAAACTTTTTGAAGTGTTTTTCTAAATTCATTGCTCTTAATTATATCAATTAATCTTTTGTATAGGCCAATTCTGAAATTTCATGCATTACTTTATTTGCCAGTAAATCCGCATCTTCTTGCGAATAACTTTCCGTATAAATCCTGATAATTGGCTCGGTATTAGATTTTCTTAAATGCACCCATTTTGATTCAAAATCAATTTTCACCCCATCAATTGTACTTATATTCTCATTTTTATATTTATCTGCTATTTCACTTAAAATCAAATCCACATTTAAATTTGGTGTTAATTCAATTTTATTCTTACTCATAAAATAATTCGGATAAGAATCTCTTAATTCTTTACATGTCATTTTAGATTTAGCCAGGTGCGTTAAGAACAAAGCAACGCCAACTAAAGCATCTCTACCATAATGAGACGCTGGATAAATAATACCTCCATTTCCCTCACCACCAATTATAGCTTTACTTTTTTTCATTAATTCCACCACATTTACTTCTCCAACGGCACTGGCCTTGTAAATTCCATTATGTTTATTGGTTATATCTCTTAAAGCTCTTGAAGAGGAAAGATTTGAAACTGTGTTACCAGCTGTTTTAGATAAGATATAATCTGCACAAGCGACCAAAGTATATTCTTCACCAAACATAGAGCCGTCATCATTAACAAAAGCTAATCTATCAACGTCAGGGTCAACCACAATACCCAAATGCGCCTTTTCAGTTACAACCAACTTTGAAATTTCAGATAAATTTTCAGCCAGGGGTTCCGGATTATGCGGAAATTCACCATTTGGCTCACAATACAGTTTAACACATTCTACACCCAATCTTTCCAATAATTTGGGAATTGCAATTCCACCAGTTGAATTTACAGCATCAACAACAACTTTAAAATTTGCATTCTTTACAGCTTCAGCATCCACTAAATCTAATTGCAAAACCTCATCAATATGTTTCTGGATATAATTTTTTTTCTTTTTGTAAACACCTAAATCCTCAACTTCAGCAAATATAAAATCTTCATTATCTGCTATTTTTAAAATCTCTATTCCATCTGCAGCATTCAGAAATTCTCCTTTTTCATTTAATAGTTTTAATGCATTCCATTGTTTTGGATTATGAGAAGCCGTTATTATAATTCCTCCATCGGCATTTTCCAATGGTACAGCAATTTCAACAGTTGGTGTTGTTGACAAACCCAGATCTGTTACATTTATACCTAATCCAACCAAAGTATTTGATACCAAACTACTGATCATTTTACCAGAAATACGAGCATCTCTACCCAAAATCACAGTAATTTTATCCTTATTTTGATTTCTATTGGTTAACCATACACCATAAGCGGCAGCAAATTTAACAGCATCAAGCGGTGTTAAATTTTCATTTACTTTTCCTCCTATTGTTCCTCGAATTCCGGAGATCGATTTTATTAATGTCATGTTATTAAATTGAGTCTTGCAAATATATGTTTAACTTGAAATATATCCATAAAAAAACCGCTCAAATCATAATTAGAAATGAGCGGCTAATATTATTATAAAATGTTAGGTTTATTTACCAGATTCCATTTTCCTTTTTAAATCGGCAAGACCAGAAATATCACCAAGCGTAGTTTTTTCAACAGCATCTGATTTCTTCTTCGCGGCTTTGATATTTTTCACTTCCTGTGCTCTAAAAATAGCTGAATGGGAAACTACAAGTCTTCTATACTCTTTATTAAATTCTAATACTTTAAAATCAACAGTATCACCTTTAACTATTTTAGATCTGTCTTCTTTTTCCATATGACGACCAGGAACAAACGCTTCAACACTATCTTCAAAAGTAATTATAGCGCCTTTTTCATTTATTTCTTTAACTGTACCCGAATGCACAGAATCAATAGTATAAGTTTCTTCGTGTTTATCCCAAGGGTTTTCTGTAGTTTGTTTATGACCCAGGTTTAATTTTCGTCCTTCAACATCTAATTCAAGAACTTCAACATCTAACTTATCACCAACTTTTACAAAATCAGATGGGTGTTTGATCTTCTTTGTCCATGAAAGATCTGAAATATATACTAAACCATCAATACCTTCTTCCAGTTCAACAAATACACCAAAATTAGTATAGTTTCTTACTGTACCGGTATGTTTTGAACCAACAGGATATTTTTTAGTAATATCTGTCCAAGGATCTGGTGTAATTGCTTGATCCCTAATGACATTTTTCTTTCTTCACGATCTAAAGTTAAGATCATTGCTTCAACAATATCACCAACTTTTACAAAATCCTGAGCAGAACGTAAGTGAGTTGACCAAGACATTTCTGAAACGTGAATCAATCCTTCAACACCATCACTCACTTCAATAAATGCTCCATAATCAGCAATAATTGCAACTTTACCTTTTACTTTATCACCAACTTTTAGTTTTTCATCCAAAGCTTCCCATGGATGCTTACTCAATTGTTTTAAGCCCAATTGAATTCTGGTTTTCTCATCATCAAAATCTAAAATAACAACATTTAATTTTTGATCTAACTCAACTATTTCACTTGGGTGATTGATTCTGCTCCATGATAAATCAGTAATATGAACTAAACCATCAACACCGCCAAGGTCAACAAATACACCATATGAAGTAATGTTTTTAACAACACCTTCTAATACCTGACCTTTTTCTAACTGACTGATAATTTCTTTTTTCTGTTCAGCTAAATCAGCTTCGATTAAAGCTTTATGAGAAACAACTATATTTTTGAATTCGTGATTTATTTTAACAACTTTGAATTCCATGTTTTTATCAACAAACTGATCGTAATCTCTAATCGGTTTAACATCAATTTGAGAACCTGGCAAGAACGCTTCGATACCAAATACGTCAACAATCATACCTCCTTTAGTTCTACATTTCACATAACCCGTAACGATTTCCTGGGTTTCATGAGCTTTATTAACTCTGTCCCAAGCTTTAATTACTCTTGCTTTTCTATGTGATAAAACCAATTGACCAGTACTATCTTCAAGCTTATCAACCTTTACTTCAACAGTATCACCAACCTTCAAGCTTGGGTTATATCTGAATTCATTTAAAGAAATAACACCTTCAGATTTTGAATTGATATCTATAATAGCTTCACGATCTGTTAATCGAATAACTGTTCCATCAATAACCTGACGTTCTTCAACAAAACCCACAGTATTTTCTAATGCTTTATCAAACTCATCTAGCTTATTTTGATCAATTGTCTCAATACCATCTTCGTATTTTTGCCAATCAAAATCATTTAAAAAATCTTTTGGATCAACTTTAGCTTCTACCGGCTCAACTATAGTTTCAGCAGTATTTTCTTTCTCAACTACTACTTCTTTTTCAACAACTTTTTCTTCTATCACTTCTTTTTTTGTTTCTTTTATAATTTCTTCCGTTTTATCTTTTTTAGCTTCAACGGGATTAGTTTCCTTCGTTTTTGTTTCTTTTTTTGCTTTAGGTGTAGCTTTCTTTTCTTTTGCTACTTCTTTTTTTGGAGATTCTTTTACTGCAACTTCATATTTTGCTTCTTCTCCTAATTCCTTAACTAATAAATAATAAAACAGAGCTCTGTATTTCTTTTTATTTGAGCTCCCTAATTTTTCACAAACAGCTTGAATTGCGGCATCTAAATTTTCGCCATCTTCAAGTGCAAGTTTTTTAATAAGGAAATTTTTCTTTACCGTTTCAAGTTCTGCTTTTTGTGAACATGAAACCAATTCTGAATCTTCTTTATAAATTGATGGTCCAAGACCTTTAGCTACCAATTTAAATAAATCTGTTTCAACTTTTATACCTAGTTTCTCAGCTGCCCCAGTGTATAAATCTATTTTTTCTTGTAGTTTAGACATAAGTCTATAATTTTGTATCTTATTGTTTTTCAGATTTTTACACGATAAAAACCAATAAGAGAGATTAATATAATTTTATATACCTTTTTCTAAATCTGTATTCGTTCAAAAGGGCTGCAAATATACACACAATTTATTGTATTAACAATAAGTAATTTAAAAAAAATATTTTGATAAAAAGTCGATTAAATAAGAGTTTTAAAACATTGTTAATTCGAATTCCTAAATTATTATTAGGATTGATTTATATTATAAAAAACCAGATTTCTTTCGATTATTATAAAATTGATCTGATTATTTGACTTTCGGAAATACCCTCCGCTTCTGCTTTGTAATTTTTTACAATTCTATGATGAAGAATTCCAAAGGCTACAGCTTGAACATCTTCAATATCCGGTGAGTATTTACCATGCAAGGCTCCATATGCTTTAGCCGCCAAAACTAAATTTTGAGATGCCCTTGGACCTGCTCCCCAGTCTAAATAATTTTTTACTATCTCCGGCGCATCGTTTTCTCCAGGTCTTGTTTTAGTTGCTAATTTTACTGCATACTCCACCACATTATCAGCAATTGGTATACGACGGATTAGATGCTGATATTCTATAATTTCCTGGGATGTGAAGATTGAATTTATCACAATTGATTCGTCATTAGTAGTGTTTTTTGCCACTAAAACTTCTTCTTCAAAAGAAGGATAATCCAAATAAATGGAAAACATAAATCTATCCAATTGTGCTTCTGGCAAAGGGTATGTTCCTTCTTGCTCAATCGGGTTTTGCGTTGCAAGAACGAAAAATGGCAGCTCCAATTTAAAATCATGTCCGGCTACTGTAACCGATTTTTCCTGCATGGCTTCTAATAATGCCGCTTGAGTTTTCGGAGGAGTTCTATTAATTTCATCTGCTAAAATAATGTTTGAAAAAATTGGGCCTTTTATAAATTTGAAGTGCCTGTTTTCATCTAAAATCTCACTACCTAAAATATCCGATGGCATTAAATCTGGTGTAAATTGAATACGTTTAAAATTAAGCCCCAAGGCTTCAGCCGTAGTATTAACCAATAAGGTTTTTGCCAAACCCGGTACACCTATGAGTAAAGAATGACCTCCACAAAGCACAGAAAGTAAAACAAGATTTACCGCTTCATTCTGACCAATGATAACTTTTGCAATTTCTTCTTTTAATCTTTGGAAGTCTTTTACCAGATCATTAATTTTAGTTACATCAGACATTTGAACATTTATTTTTTACTCCAATTGCTTTTAAATTCACATTCTGAATAGATATTATTTATTTTGATGTAAGTGTCTTTTATTTTTTCATTAGACCACTTTTCTATTGATTCAGTTTTTTTCTTTTGTAAGGCCAAATCCTGAATTTTCACATAATCAATAGCCAGCTCTGCTATATGTGATTCTGTTTTACTCTTCAATAGAATTATTTTAAACATTTTTTTTCCCTGTCTTGTTTCATCTTTGAATACATTAGTTATTTCTCCCTCTTTTAAATTACTCACTTTAGAATATAATTCAGGATCCATCCTGGTTAAATCAAAATGGGTATCACCCGAAACAGGATTCACCAAAACACCTTTATTCAAACGAGTATCTTTATCATTTGAGTATTTTAAAACTGCTTCATCAAAAGATATTTCGAGCCTTAATATATTTTCGCGATATTTTATTAAAGAATCTCTTACCCTGTCATTTGCAGCTTCATCAGCTTTTGGCTGCATTAAAATATGATAGACATCCCTTTGCTTACCCTTTATCTTATCAACCAGTAAAATATGGTAACCAAAATCAGATTTAAACGGTTCAGATATTTCCCCTTCTTCCAAACTAAAAGCGGCCTCTTTAAATTCTTTAACAAATGGGCTATTCCTATCAATAGTATAAAAACCACTATTTTGAGTTACTCCGGGATCGTCTGAATAAAGAATGGCTTTCATTTTAAAATTACCTCCATCTTCAACTTCTTTTTTAATTTCTTTTAATCGATCAATTACTTTTTTAACTTCTTCTTCACTTGGGTATACATTCAAAACAATTTGAGCCAATTCTATTTCTGCACCAATTTCTGGTAAATTATTTTCTTCTTTTAAACTATTAAAATATCTTTTAACTTCCTCCGGAGTAATATCTATATCAGATGTTAATTGCTGTTGCATTTTAGAAATTAACAAGCCTTCTTTTTCAACTCTATACAATTCATCTTTCAGGTCTTTCATATCATCAAATCCATATAGTTCTAGCATTTTTTCCGGTGATCCTAATTGTTGTGTAAAATAGTCTGTCTTTCGCTGAACTTGTTGCTGGATTTCACCTTCATTTACAACTACACTATCAATCACAGCATGATGTGCCAATAGCTTTCTATTCATAATCTGCTCTAACATTTCACAATCAGAGATTTCAATTTTACCTCCACTTTGTTGAATCAGTTCTTGTTTAAAAGCATCAATTTCTGAGTCGAGCACGATGTTGGTACCAACAACCGTTGCAACTCCATCAACTTTTACTTTCTCTTGCGCATTTAATTGTATACTTAAAACTATAAATACAAATAAAATTATATCCTTTATCATTTTAATATTGTTCAAATTGTTTTTTGTTAATGGCATCCGTTATTAGTGTTTGTTCAATTTTTCTCATTAATTCCAATTTTCTTTTATGCAAAATCATCTGTCGAATTGTAGGAATAACGTAACTTTTAGGTGCTACTTCGTTTCTAAGTTTAATTTTTTTTACGGCGACCAAATATACTCCTAATGAATCTTCTTTTTGAATAAATTGGTTATTTTTTAATTTATTTTCTTTTTTAAGAAATGGAAGCTTTTTTTCGACACTTTTAATACTTACCCAAATACTATCGTTAAAATTAAATGAATAAAATTCTAACTCTCTTTCTTCCAGTGCAATAACATCATCATTTTCATTTGATCTGAATAATTTAATAATCTCCTTTTTATCAATCAAATCCTTATTGAAGTGTATGTACTTTAATTGAATTAAATCCTCATTTAATTTATAAATATTCTTATTGCTATTGTAATATTCATCGATATCAATTTCTGTTAAAACCGTATCTAATTCTTGTTGTAGTACTGCTCTTTTATATTTATCAATTAATAATTCCTTTTTATAGGTTTCAACCAGGTTTTTAATTTCATTATTGGCGTCTTCAATATTAATTTTAGCCTTTTGCAATAGTATTTGCTCAGTAGCCCATGTTTTTATAATATTATTTCTATATAAGATACTATCTTCTTTTGATAAATTTTCTGGTATTTTACCTAACAGATCTTCCTGATATAGATAATTATTATAAACTCTTGCAACCGCGTTAATTTTATTATCTTGTTTATTACAAGAAACAAAAATTACAAGTAATATGTAAAATAAATATTTAATAAAATTTTTCATTTTTTACATCAATTACAATTCATCAAATTGAAGTTTGAGTTTTTTTAAGATTTTTTTATTAATCTTAATATGATAGGTTTGACGCAAATCCTTTACCCATTGTTCTTCCAGATAATTTTGATAATCATTTATAACCTCACCTCTGGTATCTTTAAGTTTTTTACTAACCGGAGCACTAATATCGGTCACCTTTATAATTGTAAACTGATTCTTCTTTTTAGTGAATATTTTTGACACTCCTATTGTCATTTTATATTTTTCAGGCAATTTACTGCTGCCTTCTTCTAATTTTCCACTGCTAAACAAAACATGAATTGTAGCACCATCGTTAACTAGACTTTTTATTTCATCGATACTTTTACCCTCTTCAAGATAATTTTTAACTAATTGAGCTTTTACATTATTGGTGCAGCTTGCAATAGTTAAATTACCTCTTTTTTTCCAAGTATAATTATTCTTATTCGCTTCAAAATAATTAAATAATCCTATACTGTCCTTTTCAGATTTTTCCCAAATATTTTGTTGCAGCAATTCAAAAAGCAGCAAGCCATCTTTGTATTCCTGGTAAATAATAGCAAATTCCTTATTGGTGTATTCCAGATGATTTTTATAATATTCAATAATTTTTTTATTTTTAAAATCTATAAATAACTTTTCAATTATTTCATTTTTATTTTTATTTATATAATTATAAAAATCATTTGATGTGTAAATTTCATCTTCAATAATCAATATTGTACTATCTGTTTTTTTTTCATTTATCTTAGAAGAGTAAAACAAGGCTAAAATTTCTTTATTTTCAGTTATCTCATACTTTTTGGCCAATTTATCAGCAAGGGCATTTTCAACATATTTCGATCTACTCCCATTTTTTATTTTGCTTTCTATAATATTATGTAATTCATCATAACTTTTGACAGGATATTTTTTCAACAACTTTAAAATATGCCAACCATATTTCGTTTTAAAAGGTTCTGAGAAATTTCCTTCATTTTTTAAATTAAAAGCAACAACATCAAAGGAATTTATCATTCTCCCTGAACCAAATTTTGGCAATACCCCACCTTTCTTTGAAGAACCCTGATCATCTGAATGTTCTTGAGCAATCTTGGCAAAATCATCTCCTTGTTTTAATTTATTATAAATATCAATAATTTTATTTTTCGCATAAATAGAATCTTCTGTGCTATTTTTTACCATAATATGTGCAACTTTAACTTCGCCTCGAGATTTTCTTTTATCGTTTACTTTAACTATATGATATCCGAATTGCGTTCTAAATGGTTTAGAAATCTTTCCAACTTCAGTATTATATGCTGCATTTTCAAAAGTATAAACCATTGAAAAGGCAGAAAAATAGCCCAGATTTCCACCATTTTTTACCGCTGACGGGTCTTCAGAAAATTGCTTTGCCAGTTGCTCAAAAGGAATACCACTGACTGCCTTATCACGAATTTCGGTGATTTTTTGATAAGCCAATAATGAGTCTTTTGGTGAGGCATCTGGCATTACCTTGACTAATACATGGCTCGCATCAACTTCATAAATTGTTCTTTCATATGCTTCTTTTATTAGTACATCAGTAACTTCAGAATTCTGTAAATAAGGTAATACCAATTGTTCTCTATACTTTAACAACTCACTTTTATAAGCTGAAGAAGTATCTAATTTGATATCAATTGCTTGTTTCAATTTTAATTTAAAATCAACAAAAAGATCAAAATAATCGTCAAAATCTTTTTGTTCATTTTCAATAACAATATCTTTATTCTTTTCAAAAACTCTTATAAACTCTGAGGTATAAACCTTCTCATCATCAATGCTGAAAAGTACTTCATCATTTAATTGAGCATTCAATATTGAAATAAACAATAATGTACCTATTACAATAACTTTTTTCAATTCCATAAACTCTTGTATAAACCGTTAACATAAACTCATGAAAACGGTCAAAAATATTTTATATTTTTTGAATCAGCTGTTAAAAATATCACAAAGAAATTATTCCTTCAACTTTAGACGCCTCTTTGTATTTAGCAATAATATCATCAGGTGTTTTCATCTTGACCAAAATGGTTAAACTGGTGTATTTACCATTTTTAGATGGTTTCGAATTTATAACAGCACCTAAATTATTGAATATATTTTCAATTTTACTAAATTTTTCATCATTTGTTGGTATGATAAATTTATACATATAATCGGTAGGAAAAGTTGTAGTCTCCTCCAAACTTAATTTTAATTTTTTATAAAAGTCAGATTCTTTACTCATCCCAATAATTTGTTTTATAAAGTCTACAAATTTACAATTAATATTTTCTTATTTTTGAAATTATTTTGAAGACTTATTAATAGCTTTACATGCAAAATAAAATTGTAATTACCGGCGGTCCAGGTACTGGAAAATCAACAATTATAGATGAATTAAATGGGTTGCAATATACCTGTATGCCAGAAATTTCAAGAAATATTACATTAGATGCCCGTAAAAAAGGTATTGACCAATTGTTTTTAAAAAACCCTCTTCTATTTAGTCAATTATTACTCGATGGTCGCGAAAAACAATTTATTCAAGCCAATTTAAACAATGTCGAAATTGTTTTTTTTGACAGAGGTATTCCGGATGTACATGGATATATGAATTATTTAGGAGTTGATTATCCTAAAAATTATATTGAAAAAAGTTTGGAACATAGATATAATCATATTTTTATGATGCCTCCATGGCAGGAAATATATATTACTGATAGTGAGAGGTATGAGAGCTTTGAACAATCTTTGGCTATTTATAATCATTTAAAAAAGACTTATCTAGAATTGGATTATGAAATTGTAGAAGTTCCGATAGGAACGATTTCAAAAAGAGTAAATTTTATTTTGAATGCCATTAACTTATAAAATGAATTCTGCTTTATTCTTATTAAAAAAAATTTGGAATTATCAAGTATTTCGCGACCCTCAGGGAGAAATTATCAATGCTGTAATTAGAAAACAAGATGTATTGGCCTTACTCCCCACCGGTGCTGGAAAATCTATTTGTTTTCAAATCCCTGCATTGATCAATGATGGTTTGTGCATTGTAATATCACCATTAATTGCTTTGATGGAAGATCAAATCAATAGTTTGAACAAAAAAGGAATTAAAGGTATTGCATTGACATCAAGATTAAACAGGGAAGAAACAATAAATGCTTTTGACAATCTACAATTTGGAAATTTTAAATTTCTCTACTTATCTCCTGAAAAATTACAATTGGAATTTATTCAGGAAAAAATCAGTCAATTAAACGTCAATCTAATTGCTGTAGATGAAGCGCACTGCATTTCAGAATGGGGACATGATTTCAGGCCCTCTTATTTAAAGATCTCTATTTTAAGAAAATTACATCCTGAAGCCAATGTTATTGCTCTTACAGCATCCGCTACTCCAAAAGTAATGGAGGATATGGTACATAATCTGGAACTCGAAAATGTAACTATCTTTAAAAAATCCTTTTACCGACAAAATTTAAATATTAAATTTTTTAAAACAGAAAATGTATTTGAGCAGTTAAATCAAATCCTTTCCAAAATTAATGAGCCAGTAATTGTTTATACAAATACAAGAAAAAGCTGTATCCATATATCTAACTATTTAAACCAGAATGGATTTAAAAGCATGTTTTATCACGGTGGACTACCCATTGATGTCAAATCTGAATCCTTAAAGAATTGGATGAATCAATCCATACCAATAATAGTTGCAACCAATGCATTTGGAATGGGTATTGACAAAGCTAATGTAAGAGCGGTTATTCATTTGAATATACCAAATAGTATTGAAAATTATATTCAAGAAATAGGTAGAGCAGGAAGAGATGGAAAGAAATCGTTCGCATATTTAATCTACAATAACAATACTATATTTGAACGGGAAAACTATCTGAGAAAAAGCATAGCCGATTCAAAATATTGCAAAAATGTTTATATTAAGTTAAATAGATTTTATCAGATTAGTCCAGGAGAAATTAATAAAATCCCATACTCTTTTAACCTGCAAGACTTTTGTTCAAAATACAATTTACCAATTGTAAAAACATTCTCTGCATTGAATAATCTTGAACATGAAAACATTATTGATTTGAATCAAAATACGATCAAGAAATCAAGATTAAAAATTATTGTCGGCAATAATTATTTATTTGAATATGAAAGAAGAAATCCTAACTTAGGTAAATTACTTAAATTAGTTTTACGTAATTATGGTGGAATATTTGAGCAGTTTATCCCAATAAACGAAAAATTATTAGCGAATAAATTAAATAGCTCCAGAACTGAGATTATTAGATTATTTCAAAAGCTCAGCACGGATAAAATAATAGATTATAATCAAGCCTTCAATGATGTTGAAATCAAGTTTTTGGTTCCACGGGAGGATAATTTTGTTTTTAATACTATTTCCAAAAATATAAGATTACGAAACAAGATAAAGATCAATAAGTCAAAAGCTATTATTGATTATATCGTCAATGATAAAATATGCAGAAATATTCAGTTACTTCAATATTTTGGTGAAAACAAAACGTCAAATTGCAATAATTGTGATATATGCTCAATAAACAGAACCAAAAACATTAAAATAAGTTACGATAAAATTGCTGAAGAAATTATTTTATTATTTGCTAATAAACAGCAAATAGATTCCTCTGAAATCTTTAATCAATTATCCTTTGATAAAAAATATATAATAAAAACATTGCAGTTATTGGTTGAAAAAAAAGCATTAACATTAAATTTGCAAAATAAATTTGAAAAAATAAACAATGAATAAATTGCGAATTGTATTTATGGGTACTCCTGATTTTGCGGTCGCATCGTTAAAAGCATTAATTCAGACAGATCATAATATCATAGCAGTAATTACAGCACCGGACAAACCTGCCGGCAGAGGTAGAAAAATAAATAAATCCGCAATAAAGAAATATGCTGAAGGTCAAAACATAAACATTCTACAACCTATAAATTTAAAAGATCCAATTTTTTTGGAAAATCTTGAAAAATTACAAGCAGATTTGCAAATAGTAGTAGCATTTAGAATGCTTCCAAAACAAGTTTGGTCTATGCCAAAATATGGCACATTCAATTTACATGCTTCTCTTTTACCTGATTATCGTGGTGCGGCTCCAATTAATTGGGCAATAATTAATGGAGAAAACAAAAGCGGTGTCACAACATTTTTTATAAATGAAAAAATTGATACCGGTGCAATTTTGTTGCAAAAAGAGGTTGATATCTTACCTACAAATTCTGCAGGTGAACTTCATGACATATTAATGGCGACCGGAAGTCAATTGATAATTGAAACGGTAGAATTAATAAAGAATCAAAATTATCAGTTGATAAATCAAATTAAAGCTGATCTCAAACCAGCACCAAAATTAAATAAAGAGAATTGTAAAATTGACTGGAACCAACCGATAGATACTATTTATAATCAAATAAGAGGATTAAGTCCTTATCCCGCTGCCTGGACTAATTTGATCAATGATGGTCGAACAATAGAAGTTAAGATTTATAAAACTGAAAAGCTAAAAGAAGCCCATGAATTTGAAGGTGGAAAATTATTTTTTACCAAGAAAGAGATCAAAATAGCTGTTAAAAATGGATATATCAATATTTTAGAATTAAAATTGGCTGGAAAACGTAAAATGGATGCTAAAAGTTTGCTTAACGGTTATACTTTTTACGAAAATTCAAAATTGGTGTAAACATTATAATTATAAGGATTTACGGTAAAAACTAAATAAAATGGGAGGTTTATCAACAATTTGATATTAATTATTAACAATATGATAGATTTTAATCCTTAAAACTTGTGCAAACCCGTATAAAATATATATTTGTTATGCTATTGAAAGGCAAAAAATGAATATTTAACCAATTTTAAAAAAATTTAAATTATGAACAAATCAGATTTAATTGAAGCAATGGCTTCTGATGCAGGAATTTCAAAAGCGGCTGCTGGAAAAGCTTTAGATTCTATGATGGCGAATGTAAAAGGTGCACTTAAAAAAGGAGATAAACTTTCTTTAGTAGGTTTTGGTTCTTTTTCTGTAGCAGCTAGAGCGGCTAGAGATGGTAGAAATCCTCAAACTGGTGCAACGATAAAAATACCAGCTAGAAATGTTGTTAAGTTTAAACCAGGTTCTGAATTAAAAAACGCTGTCAACTAATCGAGAATTTACCAATTATCAAATAGAAAACCCTCTTATTATAAGAGGGTTTTTTTATTAGTATATTTTTTGTACATTTAAAGTCATAATATATCAGAATGACAACGATTAAACCAACTAAAGGGAAATTATTAATAGCTGAACCATCAATTTTAGGTGACAGTTCATTTAATCGATCTGTTGTTTTATTAACAGAACACAATGAAAACGGTTCTGTTGGTTTTATTTTCAATAAACCATCTCCTTATATTATTAAGGATCTAATTCCGGAAATTAATTCAACCTTAAAAATTTATTATGGTGGTCCTGTAGCCGAAGACAATCTATATTTTGTTCATAAGGTACCAGAACTAATACCTGATAGTATCGAGATTGGAAATGGCATTTATTGGGGAGGTGATTTTGAAAAGGTTCAAACTAATTTAAAAGAGGAAATTCTTTCCAAGCATGATATACGTTTCTTCTTAGGGTATTCGGGGTGGAGTAAAAAACAATTGGAAGATGAATTACTAACTGCCTCATGGCTAATAATTGAAAACAAATTTAAAAACCTCTTTAAAATAGGTCATAATAATTTTTGGAAAAACGAATTGATCAAATTCGGTGGTGAATATAAAATTTGGGCCAATGCACCAAAAAATCCTAGTTTAAATTAAATTCTTCTTCTTTATAATTTTCAAACAATTGTTTAATTAATTTTGTTTTTACCGTTGCGTAATTTTTTTTTCTATATTTATATACTGACTGTATTTCGAAAATTGAATTTGTAATAAAAACTTCATCTGCTTTTAACAGTTCGAACGGCGATATGGCAGTCTCTTTCATAAAATAATCGTCGTTTTTGCTTAATACCTCAATCAATTTTTTTCTAATAATCCCATTAATACAGCCTTCAGATAATGCCGGAGTAAAAATTTCATTTCCTTTAATTAAAAAAATATTGGCATTGATTGTTTCAACAATGTTTTTTTTCTCATTGATTAAAATACAGTTTTGATATTTATTTTCAGAAGAATAAATACTTGAAAGAACATTTATTATTCTATTATTAGTTTTAATGGTTGATAATAAACCAGAAAAAACGGGAAAATCTTTGTATAATTCAATTTCATAAATATCATAATCAACTTCAGCTAATGAATCAATTTCAATGATAAAATTTATATCATTATTCAACGGTTCGTATAAGCCACCATCTTTTCTAAATACGGTTACCCTTATTCTCGCCTTCTCAGATATCCGATTCTCATTAATCGTTTTTAAAATTTCATCTTTATAAAAATTCAAAGAAAAACCCATCGGAATATTCATTCGAAGCATACGCATAGATGACATCAGTCTGAAATAGTGATCTTCAATAAAATAAATATTATTATTTTCATATTTTAACGTGTCAAAAATTGCATCTCCATATTTAAAGGCTCTATTTTGGTAGGTCAAATAAAAATCACTTTCAGATTTAATATGTCCATTAAGATTTATCATAATATTCAATTAATAATAAGCAAAAATAGTATAAAAAAAGCCTTGAAAATTCAAGGCTTTATATTTTTGTTAGATTGATCTATCCCCCAATGACATGTTTTAATTCGGCCACTTGATTTTCCCAAAACATCTTTGATTCTTCAACCTCATCTTCATCGGCAAAATCTACAACCAATAAGGAAACATCTTTGGTTAAAGCATCTACTTGTATTCTAAGCTCAAAAAAAGTTTCTGGATCTTCATCTTCCTCCCATTTAAATTTTACGAAAACATTTGTTTTTTGAGATATTCTTTCGGCGACTTCTTCAGAGTCATCCCAGATAAAAGTGAATTTTTTACCTCTGGAATTAACATTATCAGCAAACCAATCACCTAAAGCATCCGGAGTTGATATATATTGAAATAAAAAACTTGGTGAAGCATGTATTGGGAATTCTAAATCAATTTTAACTTTGTTTGGCATTATAAATTTATTTTGTTCGAGCAATATATATAATATCTTACTTTTAAAAAAATTTTTTATTCAAATTTTTTTTAAGGTTTACTTGTAACAATTGAATTTGTTTTTATATTTGCAAACTCAAAATTACCAGGTCATTTAAAATAGAAAATGAATCGATAAATTTTAAGATTTGGCGAGGTAGCTCAGATGGTTAGAGCGTCGGATTCATAACCCGGAGGTCGGCAGTTCGATTCTGCTCCTCGCTACTAGTAAATAAAGAAAAGTTAAGAATGTCATCTTAACTTTTTTTGATTAAGTACAACAAAAGTAGTTTATTTACTCGTTATTAATAGTTGTTTTCGTTTGAATTTCTTTGATAACAAATATTATTAAAAGCTTTAATTGTCTCTAATATTAATTCAATGAAATAAATAAAATAATTTTTATTATTGTTTATGACTGTTTTATTTATTCTAGATATATTGTTTCTAATTAAATTGGTTTAGTATCTTGTTGAATATCAACTTACTGTGAATATCTTTTTAATTACTCACATTTATAAAAGAGATTATCTTCATACTTTTATAACAGAATTTCTATAAAGGATAAACAAAAGCGATTTTGTTCATTATTTAATTTAAAACTAAAAAAAAATGAACAATATAATTATTGATGATTGTCTAGATCGTATCGAAAGGCTATTGACTGCGAATAAGGAAGTTTTTACTTTTGAGGAGACATGTGACTACACTGGGATATCCAGGTGCTATTTATATAAATTAACGGCTTCTGGAAATAATTTTGCATTCCAAACCCAAAGGGGGTAGAACTATGGATTTGGGGCCGATGGCTCATAACTTAGATGATTATGGATTCTTGGCAGATTGGGCATAGACCCCATTGAGGGATCACACTATTATAATCATGATGAGTATAAAAATGTACCGAACCCTCATTACATTTTTGAAGCTTGCTGAAAATGTTATTGAATCTCTCATTTTTTAGGAATTTTTTGGTCGTACAAGATTATAGACCTTTAATTATTTTTTTGATTATGTCCTTTTTACCGGAATCTTGCTCTAAATGTGCCCAAGACCAAAATATTACTCCTTTGGATGGAGGGGCAAGGGCAGCTTTTAAATTTTCTTCAAACTCTTTTTCGGAAAGAATATTTTTTAGATAGGCTTCTTTTACCTGTATGCTAGGTAAGATAGCGGTTTTCCCGGCTTTGCCATGTAGGTCATGAACAATCGAGGCAACCCATTTGGAATTTCTTTTCAACATATGTGAGTAGCACATGGGCGATATAAAATCAACATATTTGGAAAGTTGCATGGCATCCTGCCCAACGATTTTTTTATTTGCGCCACCAAAATCATCCTCTCGCCATGGAACAAGATGTAAGTTGGTAAGCAGATCTGGCTGAACGGATTTAGCAGAACTTACAATTTCATGCACCATCGAGGTAATGTTGGTCACTTTCCACTCGGTCCAGGACTCTCGATGTTTCTTTAATATCCAATCAGATTTTTCGGTTACGGTTTGTAGCGTGTCGGGTATTTCAATAGTTCTTTCATTTTGAAAATGGGCCAAGCTCAGGGAGTCGAAACTTGTATCAGGAATACTTTCCAAGGTTCTTCCGCTATGTATTTTTTCCCAATAGGCAAAATATCTTATAAAATCTATACTGATGCCATTTGGTTTGGTATCACTGACAACCTTGTTGATATAGGCTATTCTTTGCGCCCTATAATCTTTGTTGGCAGGGTTGGCGAACATGACCCATTCATCTATGGCTTGCATACCATCTTGGTCAATGGCATACCATTCGGGGTGTTCTTTAAGTGCTTCTGGATTGAAAAAAATGGGGAGGATGATAAAAATATCCACATTTTTCTCTTGTGCAAGTTTTCTAAAGGCAATATCATAGGCTAAAGCAACGCTTACATAGGCTGTATTTATACCAATGTCGTTCCATTCCTTGAACAAATTGTCATAGTTGTTCTGAGTATCATAAATTTTTACACCAATTAAAGGGCCATCCTTTATTTTGTCCCCTTCTTTACAGCCATACAGAAAAAAGAGGGTCAATAAAAAAAATACATGAAAGGCTTTCATAGGTATGGCGTTACTCGGGTTATATACTCGGCCAAGAATTTTCATTTGCGTATTTTTTCAAGTTCCTTTACAGCATTGATCATTGCTTTTAAGCATTCCAATGAGAATAGAAATAGGCAAAAGATTTTGTTTATTTGGTTTTTTTTTAAAACTACTTGAACAGTTGATAAATTATTAATTTAATGAGTTAAAGGTAATAAATTTAGGTACAACATAGGTACAACAAATTATGGTTATAATTGAATTTATTTATAACTAAAAATTATTAAATATCTGATATCTAATTGGTTTTAAGTAGTTTTAGATTAATCTGAAGATAGAAGTAAAATATTCATAACCCGGAGGCCGGCAGTTCGATTCTGCTCCTCGCTACATGAAAAGACTGTAATTGTACAGTCTTTTTTAATTTATTGAAGTATCACATTAAAATAGGTTATTATCGCTAGCAATAAGATCAAAGCAATAATAAAAACTATTTTAACAAATGTTTCTTTATTTTTTTCTGATTGGATCACAACTTATTGTTATTGTTTATATTACAATAACGATAAATCGTATATTTTGTTATAAATATGTCTAAAAATATGAATCTTGAATTCTGATTATCCTATTGAAATTTATATCAATTTTTTAAACATTACAAAGTGCCTTCCAATTTGTGGTATGCTAAACTCCTTTCCTATAACTGTGTATCCCAATTTATTATAAAACCCTAATGCAACAACTCTTGCATGACACCAGATTACAGCTGTACCCTTACTATTCAATATTTCTTCCGCTTTTTCCAATAATAATTTTCCATATCCCTTACCTTGAAAATCTTCCAAAGTTGCCATTCCACGAAGCTGGTACTGTATTCCTGAAAATTCTTTATAATCTGATTTCATAAAACTAACTATGCTTACCAGTTCTTTTTTTCTTAGATTATACGTTTCTTCTACAGTAATTTCCTTAATATGAATCATTTTAATAAATTATTAATTTCCTATAAATCGGTTAGGTTTTAAAAATCCTCATAAAGAATTTATATATACTGTTATTCATTATTGTTTACTTAATTTCTTACTTCCTTTATACATCTCATATTTTACAAATCTGCATTCAAGTTTCCCATTAAAAACCTTAATTTTTTTCGACGTCCGTAAACCAACGCTCTTTAGACCACCCATAAAATCAGAAGTTATAAACCAAACATCTGTATCTGGATACCCTTGTTTTAAGGTATTCCCAATTTCCTTATAAAAAACAGGGACATTTATTTCCAATCTTTCTCCATAAGGTGGGTTGAACAATATAAATGCTTTACCTTCTACTGTTTTTTCAGAATCAAAAAAGTTCTGTCTTTCAATTGTAATGAATTCCTCAAGAGAGGCATTTTGCACATTATTAATTGCTTTTCTCACCGCAGACGGTGCTTTGTCATAACCGATAATTTTTTTATCAGAATTTCTTACTTTTTTCATTAAAGAATCATGAATCATATCAAAAAGGTCATTGTTAAAATTTTTCCATTTTTCAAAAGCAAATTCTGGCCGATTAATGTTTACCGGAATATTATTGGCAATCATTGCAGCTTCAATCAATAAGGTTCCGCTACCGCACATTGGGTCAATAAAATGTTGTGTGCCATCATAACCTGATAGCAATATTAAACCGGCCGCCAATACTTCATTGATAGGAGCAATATTGGTATCACTTTTATAACCCCGTTTATGCAACGAATTACCTGAGCTATCAATAGATACTGTACAAGTATCCTTTTGAATATGAATATTGAATAACATATCAGGGTGCTTGATATCAATACTTGGTCGTTCATGATATTTTTGCCTGAAATAATCAACTATGGCATCCTTACTTTTTAAGGAAACATAGTGTGAATTTGTAAAATTATCAGAATGAACTGCTGAGTTTATTGCAAATGTTTTATCAACATCAAAATAGTTTTCCCATTTTATTCTTTGCAAATTATTGTAAAGATCGTCTTCATTTTGCAATTTAAAAGTGTGAATGGGAACAAGAATTCGAATTGCCGTTCGCAAAGCCAAATTGGCTTTATACATAAAACCTAAATCACCTATAAAAGTTACATTCCGAACGCCTTCTTTTACTTGCTGAGCACCAAGATTACGTAATTCTTTAGCTAAAATCGATTCAAACCCAAATAAAGATTTAGCCAACATCTTAAAATTTCCATCCATACCACAAAAATACATCAAAGATTTATTCTAATAAATAACTCTTGGTTATTTCTTTTTTCTTTATGCTAATTGTCTATTTTTGCTTGAATTTAGAAATATGGGTAAAAAAACTGAATGGTTTCAAAGTTGGTTCGATACAAAGTACTACCATCTACTTTACGATCATAGAAATGAAGAAGAGGCAGAATTCTTTATGAAAAATTTGATCAGCTTCTTGCATTTGAAAAAAGGAGATAAAATTTTAGACTTACCCTGTGGTAAAGGGAGACACACCATTTTTTTGAATACTCTGGGATTTGATGTGCTTGGTGCCGATATATCAAAAAACAGTATTAATTTTGCTAAAGAATTTGAAAACGAAAATTTAAAATTTCATATTCACGACATGCGCGATGAATTATCAGGAAAATACAATGCTATTTTTAATTTATTTACAAGCTTTGGTTACTTTAATGATGAACAAACCAATATTAAAGTATTAAAAAACTTTAAGGCTGCAATTTATAAAAATGGGCACATTGTTATCGATTTTCTAAATATTAAAAAAGTGAAAGAAGAATTAATACCAGATCAAAGTTTTATTAAATACGGTATTGATTTCCATATTACAAAAACCATAAATAATGGTTTCTTAATCAAAGATATTTATTTTAAGGCAGATAATATGCAACATCATTACACCGAAAAAGTACAATGTTTAAGTCTCGATAAAATGACAAAATTTGTTCAAGATTCGAATTTGAAGGTAAAACATTTATTTGGCAACTATAATTTGTCTCCTTTTGATGAAAATCGATCCGATAGACTAATTCTCATCCTGCAATGATCTATTTGATATTAATATTATCGGTTGTTTTTGGGTTTTCACTTGTTTTGATTCTTAAGCCAAAAACAAAACAGATTCAATTATTTTTATCATTTAGTGGTGCATATTTACTTTCCATCACTGTTCTACATTTGATTCCTGATGTTTTTGAATCGCAACAAAAAAATATTGGTGTATATATTTTATTTGGTATTGTTCTACAAACAGTGCTGGAATATTTATCTAAAGGAGCTGAACATGGCCATTTTCATGCCCATGAACTAAAAGATCATGTTCCTTGGTTACTTTTTATTAGTTTGAGTTTACACGCTTTTTTAGAAGGAATGCCTCTGGGATTGAATGGAGAAAACACATTACTATGGGCAATTGTTATCCATAAAATACCAATTGCAATCATTTTAGGTGTTTTTTTAAAAAACTCGAATTTATCAACCGGTAAGGTATTTCTTTTTTTAAGCATATTTGCTATTATGAGTCCGTTAGGAAGTTTGGTTGCCAATGAAATTTATCTATTACAACAGTTCGAAAATGAGCTAAACGCCTTAGTAATTGGTATATTTTTACATATATCAACTGCAATTTTATTTGAAAGTTCAAATAATCATCAATTTAATTTGAAAAAGTTTATAGCAATCTTAGTCGGCTTTGCAGTAGCATTTATCAGTTTATAATAAAAATAATTATAAGGATTCTTTTAACTTTTAGAATTTTTCAGGTACAAATGTTTGATTAGAAAATGGTGTGCGTATATATCCTTTCTCTTCTTTACGTGGTGGAAGAACTATTTTTTTATGATCTACTTCCTTATAATCGATCTTACTTAGAAGGTGGCTTATACAATTGAGTCTGGCTATTTTTTTATTATCAGCTGGTACAACATACCAAGGAGATTGTTTGGTATCTGTATATTTGAACATCTCATCCTTAGCCTGGCTGTATTCTAACCATTTTTCACGTGATTCCAAATCCATCGGACTTAATTTCCAGCGCTTTGTAGGATCATCGATTCTTGATTGAAAACGTTCTTCCTGTTCTTCATCGGAAACGGAAAACCAATATTTCACCAATATAATTCCTGAACGGATCAACATACGCTCAAACTCAGGGCATGTACGCATAAACTCATCATATTCTTCCATTGTACAAAAACCCATAACATGTTCAACTCCGGCCCTGTTATACCAGCTCCTATCAAACAATACCATTTCACCTGCTCCTGGTAAATGAGGTACATATCTTTGAAAATACCACTGACTTTTCTCTCTATCGGTTGGTGTACCTAAGGCAACCACTTTACATACTCTGGGATTTAAACTCTGAGAAATTCTTTTTATAACACCACCTTTACCGGCAGCATCTCTCCCTTCGAACAATACAACAACTTTTAAATTTTTATACTTTATCCATTCCTGCAATTTTACAAGTTCGACCTGTAGTTTAACCAACTCTTTATTGTAAATCTTTATTTTTATCTTTCTTTTGTCTCTTTTGTGGGGTTCTATATTTTTAGAGGCTTCATTAATTGTATTCATTATTTATTTTTTCTTATTTATAATATAGGATTGACCTCCTAATACTTTTACTATTAATAATTATGATTACTTAATTAGCAACTTCACTAATAAATTTAATCCGCATTAAACGAAGTTCTTCTTCATCATAATCTCCATCAAATTCATCCAAGGCCATTTGAATTTTATCGTTTTCTGCCTCCATAAAATATTCGTGAATCTCTTCTTGTTGATCCTCATCTAATAAATTATCAATACAATAACCTATATTAATTCTCGTACCTGAATAAATGATCCGCTCCATTATTTTAACAAGTTCCTCCATCTCAAGGCCTTTTGATTTTGCAATATCATCCAAGGGAATTTTTTTATCTGTATTTTGAATTATATATAATTTTAATCCCGATTTTATACCCGTACTTTTAACTATAAGATCATCTGGTCGAATAATATCATTTTCATCAACATAATTAGATATTAATTCAACAAAAGATTTTCCATATTTCTTTGCCTTTCCATCACCAACACCATGAATATTAGCCATTTCTTTAAGGTCAATTGGATATTTTAAGGTCATATCTTCCAAGGATGGGTCTTGAAAAACCACGAAAGGAGGAACACCTAATTTTTTTCCTACTTTTTTTCGTAAATCTTTAAGCATACCCATCAGTTGGTCATCTACTACTCCACCAGAACCTCTGGTATTGGTTATGATGCCAGAATCATCACCAATCGCATAAACATGATCTTCGGTCATCATAAAGGATACTGGATTATCTATAAAATCCAGCCCTTTTTTCGTAAGTTTTAAAACTCCGTATTGCTCAATTTCCTTTACCAACAAATTAGCAACAAATACCTGACGTATTAAAGCCATCCAATATTTATCATCTTTATCCTTACCAATACCGAAAATAGTTTGTTTATTTGTTTTATGCGAGATCAATAAAGCATTTTCTTTACCTATAAGTGTATTAATTATTTCTTTTGACCTATACTCTTCCTTAGTTTGTTTTACTACATCAAGAAGAATTCCAACCTCATCCCTTGCTTCTGTTTTCTTTTTGGGATTCCTAACATTGTCATCCATATCTGCTCCTTCACCATTAACTTCATCAAATTCTTCACCAAAATAATGCAATAAAAACTTTCGCCTTGAAATAGAGGTTTCAGCATAAGCAACAACTTCTTGTAATAATGCATTTCCAATTTCCTGTTCGGCAACGGGCTTACCCGATAAAAATTTTTCTAGTTTCTCGATATCCTTATAAGCATAATAAGCTAAACAATAACCTTCACCTCCATCTCTACCAGCCCTTCCGGTTTCCTGATAATAACTTTCTAAACTTTTGGGGATATCATGATGGATAACGAATCTTACATCGGGTTTGTCAATTCCCATACCAAATGCTATTGTAGCAACAACTACATCAATATCTTCCATTAAAAACATATCTTGATGCCTTGAGCGGGTCTTAGCATCTAAACCGGCATGATATGGCACGGCCTTAATACCGTTTACTTGTAATACTTGAGCGATTTCTTCAACTTTTTTTCTACTTAAACAATAAATAATACCAGATTTACCTTCATAATTTCTTACAAACCGAATGATATCTTTTTCAACATCTTTAGTTTTTGGTCGAATATCATAAAATAAATTCGCCCTATTGAAAGAAGCTTTAAAAGATCTGGCATTAGGAATACCCAGGTTTTTCAAAATATCTTCTTGAACTTTTTCGGTTGCTGTAGCTGTAAGTCCAATGATAGTTAATTCACCTATTTTATTAATTATATTTCGTAGGTTTCTGTATTCAGGTCGAAAATCATGACCCCATTCTGAAATACAATGAGCTTCATCAATAGCAAAAAATGAAATTGTTTGTTTTTTTAGAAACTCAATATTCTCTTCTTTTGTTAATGATTCAGGAGCTACGTATAATAATTTAGTAATTCCATTTTCAATATCACTTTTTACTTGTGCCACCTCACCCTTGTTTAAGGAAGAGTTAAGCACATGTGCGATACCATATTCTGTAGAAATCCCTCTTATCGAATCAACCTGATTTTTCATCAAAGCAATTAATGGTGAAACAACAATCGCTGTTCCATCAAGCATCAACGCAGGTAATTGATATATTAATGATTTGCCACCTCCTGTAGGCATTACAACAAAGGTGTTATTGCCTTCAATTAAACTTTCAATAGCATTTTTCTGTAATCCTTTAAACTTATCAAAACCAAAATACTTCTTTAAATTTTCATGGAGGTCAATTTTTGTCACTTTCATCCTCTTATTTATCTATTTTTTGAATATTTTTGCAAAATTAAAACCAAATTATTTTTAGGGGAATATTTAAATTACATTTGTAACAGTTATTACATAAAATGTAATTATACCATAAATATAATATAATATTTTTAAATATAAATACGATATATTGAATAAGGATAAAAACATATTAGAAACGGCTAAAAACACAATTTTAATTGAAGCTGACGCTATTAAAAGTTTAGTTGACCATTTGGATTCTGACTTTGAAAATGCGGTTCGTACCATATTAAAATCAGAAGGAAGAGTTATAGTTACCGGAATTGGCAAAAGTGCTAATATTTCCACTAAAATTGTGGCCACGTTCAATTCAACAGGAACACCGGCTATTTTTATGCATGCAGCAGACGCGATTCATGGCGATCTTGGGAACATTCAAAAAGAGGATGTGGTTATATGTATTTCTAAAAGTGGAAACACTCCTGAAATTAAAATATTGGTTCCGTTAATTAAGAATTACGGCAATAAAATAGTAGCAATTACTGGTAATAAGGAATCATTTTTAGGCACTAATGCTGATTTTGTTTTAAATTCATTTGTTGAAAAAGAAGCCTGCCCCAATAATTTAGCGCCTACAAGCAGTACTACTGCGCAATTGGTAATTGGTGATGCTCTTGCTGTTTGCTTGTTGAATTTAAATGATTTTAGTAGTAATGATTTTGCAAAATACCATCCAGGTGGTACTTTAGGGAAAAAATTATATTTACGAGTTAGTGAATTGGTAGCTAAAAATGATGTTCCAAAAGTTAATGAAAATACAACGGTAAAAGACGCTATAGTCGAAATATCCAAGAAAAGGTTAGGTGCTACAGCTGTAATTAGAAACGAAACTATAGTTGGTATAATAACAGATGGAGATATAAGAAGAATGTTGGAAAACAATTTAGATATCAATAAATTATCGGCCATTGACATTATGAGTACTAATCCAATTGTAATTAATTTCAATACTATGGCGGTTAAAGCCTTAGATATAATGAAAAAAAATAATATTACACAAATTTTGGTCACTGAAAACGATAAATATATAGGTGTTGTTCATTTCCACGATTTATTAAAAGAAGGAATACTGTAAAAATATTAAAATTGAAGATCAGAGTTGAAAATTTAAGTCAGACTACTGCTATTTTCTTTATGTCTAATTAAAAAAATGGAGTTTTAAATATTTTGAAATTTCCAAAAAATTAAAATATGAGTGAACAACAAAATGAAATGTCATTTTTAAATCACCTTGAGGTTTTGAGATGGACGTTGGTAAGATCATCTTTGGCTGTTTTTGGCTTTGGAATTATTGCTTTTTTAAACAAAGATTTTATTTTTAATAAAATAATATTGGCACCAAAAGATGCTTCATTTGTTACATATCGATTTTTATGTTCAGTTTCAAAAAGTTTTGGCACAAACGGTTTATGCATTGATGAAATCCCCTTCATCGTACAAAGCAGAACGATGGCCGGACAATTTTCGGCTCATATTTGGACCTCCATCGCATTTGGTTTTATTTTAGCGTTTCCATATATTATATATGAAGTATGGAAATTTTTAAAACCTGCTTTATATGAAACAGAGAAAAAAAATGCAAAAAGTTTTATTATCGTTACTTCTTTCCTGTTTTTCGTAGGTATTCTTTTTGGGTATTATGTAATAACACCCTTATCGGTTAATTTTCTTGGAAGTTATACGGTTGCCGACGAGATAAAAAATAATTTTGATCTAAGTTCTTATTCTGCACTATTAAAAGCTTCATGTCTGTCTTCCGGTTTTATTTTTGAATTACCAATAATTATTTACTTTTTAACCAAATTGGGATTGGTAACTCCTGAATTTCTAAAAAAATACCGAAAATATGCACTTGTACTGTTACTTATCTTAGCAGCACTTATAACTCCGCCAGATATTATTAGCCAGGTAATTGTTGCTATTCCAATGATAATTCTTTATGAAGTAAGCATAAAAATTTCTAAATTTATCATCAAGAAACAAAAAAAAGAAGAATCAAAAGCCATGACCAAATAATTATTGATGGAACAAAATAAATCTGTTAGTGAATACATATTAAAACACAATAAATACACAATTGTTTTGCGTGAATTAAGAACTATTCTCTTAGCTTTTCCGCTGGAAGAATCTTTGAAATGGGGAATGCCAACCTATAGTTTTGAACATAGAAATTTATTTGGTATTGGGGCTTTCAAAAATCACGTAAGTTTATGGTTCTTTCAAGGAGGTTTATTAATTGATAAACATAAATTATTAATCAATACTCAGGAAGGTAAAACAAAAGCTATGCGTCAGATTCATTTTGGCTCAATTGATGAATTGATAAAAAGGTCTTAGCCGAATATATCGGTGAAACACTTAAAAATCAAAAGAAAGGCTTGGTGATAAAGGCTAAAAAAAATACAAATCCTATTGTAATCCCAGATGTATTATTAAGTGCTTTTGATAATAATTCTGAACTAACAAAATGTTTTAATGAATTAACAACAGGAAAACAAAGAGAATATACCGACTTTATCATAAATGCTAAAAGGGAGGTGACAAAAACAAGCAGGTTGGATAAGATAATTCCTGTGATATTAGATAAAAGGGACTTACGACAAATACAAAAATTGTTAAAATAACAATATTAATATGATATTACGAGCAGAAAATATAACTAAAATTTATGGAAGCAGAAAAGTTGTAAACCGCATCTCAATTCAGGTGGAACAAGGTGAAATTATTGGTTTGTTAGGACCAAACGGTGCAGGTAAGACAACTTCATTTTATATGATCGTTGGGATGATCAAACCAGATGAGGGTAATATTTATTTAGATGATGAAAATATTACAAAAAAATCGATGTACAAAAGGGCTCAAAAAGGTATCGGATACCTGGCCCAGGAAGCTTCGGTATTTAGAAAGTTATCAGTTGAAGATAATATTTTGTCGGTTTTACAATTCACTCAATTATCTAAGGATGAACAAAAATTAAAATTAGAATCACTTATTGATGAATTCAGTTTAGGCCATGTAAGAAAAAATCGAGGAGATCTGCTTTCAGGTGGTGAACGAAGACGTACTGAAATTGCCCGTGCTTTAGCTTCTGACCCAAAGTTTATTTTGTTGGATGAACCATTTGCCGGTGTTGACCCCATAGCAGTGGAAGACATACAAAGTATAGTTGCTCATCTAAAGGATCGAAATATAGGTATTTTGATAACAGATCATGATGTTCAGGCAACTCTTGCTATAACAGATAAAACTTATTTAATGTTTGAAGGTGGCATATTAAAGGAAGGTACACCGAAAGAACTTGCCGATGATCAAATGGTCAGAAAAGTATATCTGGGTGAAAGCTTCGAATTAAAGGAAAGAAAAAAGAAATTGAATATATAAACCTGCGTTCTATTAATACTTAAACGCACAGTTCATTCAAAACCTCCTATATAAGCCGGTTTTTTGAAGAACTAATGAATTAATTTAAGAAAAACCAGATGAAATAGAGGTGGTTTTCTTTGGATCCTAAAGAAAAACCCTATCAACCTGGCGGTCAATAGGGCATACATACAAACAAATCTGAAAAATTTATTAAAAAATTTTTCCAGATGACTTTAAGCTTTAATGTTCACCTGTTTCTATTCCAATGATCTTTCCATTTTCATTTATTAATAAAAAATGTGACCAGTTTCCTTTTTCTACTCTAAACTTATACACATTGATTTTATTACTTTTAGTATAAGTTACTTCATTAGAGATTTTATAATCAGAATATTCTTTCAAAGATTCTTTTACCTTTTGAGGTGTTTTTGATTTGCTTGTTTTATATACCGTATCGGTATTTTTATTACCAATTTGAGCAAAGCTATTTTGCATACTAAAAATTGTAAAGCAAATAACTGCGATTATAATTTGTAAATTTTTCATGTGTTGATTGTTTTTTAAAATATTTTTCTAATGTTTTTGATTTTCAATAATTGGTTAACCAAATGTTGAAAAACTTAAAATAACAAATAACATCAAATACAAGATTATTTTTATTTTCCTCATAGCAATTAATTATATTTATTCTTCCGAAGAATAACTCTTTTTCATTTTTTGATTACCATCTTGGACTCCCCCTATTTGATTCAAAATCATAACCCAGGGTCAACATATGTGTCCCTCCATGATTTAACTCATTTGCTTCATTAATATTGTATTGAAAGGCATAACCTACGTATAATTGTTTATTTTTAAGTCCCAACATTGGCACAATTGCTAGTGGTTCAAAGCTTTGGTCGTTTAAAAATCTTGTGCTAAATCCTGCCCAATAATAACCATTGTCGGTCATTTTTTTCGCCTTAACATTCAAATCTGTAATCGATCGGGAGTCACTTTCAAACAACTTATAGTAAATTGATGGCTCAATTTCAAATTCGCCATCGCTCAATTCAAAAACATAACCTGTATAAATGTAATAATTACGCAATTTTTTAGGCTCCCCTTCATCAAAAACTTTAATGCTTTTATTCAAAATATTTGCGGCTGTAAAACTAAAATAGAAATGTTCAATTTCATATAAAAACGCAGCATCGAAATTCGAGTTAAAAGAAGAAAGGTCAGATCCTATATTAGGATCATCATTTGGATTTTCAAAATTAGATACATCCAGTTTAAATTGAGTAAATTTATAAGATAAACCAAAAGATATATATTGATTATTTGCATCATTTATAGTTAAGTGATGAGCAAAACTCAATTGACCTCCAATTTGGGATGTATTACCATTTTTATCTATATACAATATCCCTCCTATACCTGATTTTTCTAGCATATGTGCATCATAAGACAAGGTTTGTGTATTGGGTGCATCTTTTAACCCAACCCATTGAAAAACACTGCTAAACCTTATCCTGTTCATATCACTTGTTCCGGCATAAGCCGGCGAAATAATAAATGGATTTTCAACCAAGTATTGTGTATAAGGTGCCAGTTTAAATTCCTGAGCACTACTTAAACCAGTAATTAATAATATGGTAAAAACTATTATTTTTTTCATAATTTCTTTATCTAACTAAACTGAAATTCCCTTTAAACTCTCGATTATCTAATGCATCATTTAACCGTACTACATACCAGTAATCTCCACTTGGTAAAGGTTTACTTTTATAATAACCATTCCAATTGTGCTGATTACCTTCATAGCTCGCAATAAGCCTTTGATAGCGATCAAATATTTTAACACTGATATTTGGATATATCTCAATATTTATCGGATACCATGTGTCATTAATCCCATCACCTTGAGGTGTAAAGAAATCTGGTATTACTATGTCTAAAAATTCTAAAAATATGGTTTGCTCAACTACACAGCCTCTTTCATCCTTAACGTAAAATATATAATCACGGGTTTCTCTGGTTGCTCTAAGGTCCAAAACATTGTCAGCACTAAAATCATCCGGAGAATCAAAGCTGTATTCGTAACCCGGATTACCACCACTTGCAACAACAGAATATTCGTTGATATCGGTTTCAATTACTTCAAAAGTAATTGGAACATATTCTTCAACCATAACTTCAATTGGTACATCACTACATCCGTAATCATTATGCCTAACAGTTACAGTATGCATGCCCTTACTAATATTTTCAAATATTCCTGATGTTTGATTAATGTTTCCGTCAAGAATGTATGTAACGTCATTTTGATAAATAGGATCGACTTGTGCAATGATTATATTACTTGCTCCCTCACATGAAAAATCGGTTTCAGCTGATAATTGTAAATAGATCAATTGTTCAATATCTATTGTTTTTTGTGTTTCACATACGTGGAAAGCATTTTCTTTCTTTATCCACAGATCATATGTCCCAATTGCCAGGCCATTAAAATTTGGACTTGTTTGATAATTGCTACCGTCTAAGCTATAGGTAACCGTATACCCCTGATCATTGGTTAGATTAATGCTAATCTTACCGTCGGTATCTCCTAAGCAAATAATATCTTCTTGTGTAATCTCATATTCAATTTCCTGATCAAATCCAACGGCTACACTTGTTGTTGTGGTACACCCATTTGCATCTTTTACAACAATATCATATGTTTTTTCCACACTAACCGAAAATGAATCTTCATCCTGATAAGTATTCCCTCCATCAATACTGTATTGGTATGGTGCTACTCCGCCAGATCCGGCAGCCTGCAGACTTCCATTTAAAATAGACCCGTTACAAGTTGTGATATTGAACAATTTCACGGATGTTGCCTGTAAAAGTGTTGGTTCGGTAATGGTAAAATTTGAAATATCAAAACAACCATCTGCCTTTATTGATTTTACAGAATAGTTACCAATATCTATATTTGAAAACGTGTGACTACTTGAGCTTTTACTAATCGAAGAGATCATATTCGCACCTTGATATAACTCATAAGTATAAGAGTTTGAGGCTTCATTAATCGTAATATTCACGCTACCATTACTGTCCTTACACAGGGCATCAACAGGTGTTACAGTAACATCTAATCCAAATACTGTAACTGTTCTTATTGTTTCAGTACATCCCGTTCTACGTTGTGTTGCGGTATAAACTCCTGCACCAGTAACTGTTATTTCTTTAGTATTGCCAATAACATCACCATTAGCATTTGTCCAGATATATGTATCATACCCATCATCACCAGTAAACGTAAGTGAATTATTACAGAAGTACAATTCACTATCAAATGAACATGAACTGGTATCGACAAAAAGATCCATAGAGCCCACACTGCCTAATCCGCAACCGTTAATTCCATTTAAACCAGGTTGTCCTGTAATATTTTGTCCTGAAGTTTCACCATCATAATATGAGGTAATACTATTTTCCAATAAATTGGTACAGGCATCAGTATAATCAAAACAATCATTTGATGCAGTTACCTGGTATCTGATTGCATGAGCAGTTGATAGAGTTTCTCTTTCAACTAATGCGTCTGGTATATCAAATCTCAATTCTCTCGTAGCCTGATTGAAATTATAACTCACTCCTGCTGGAAGTACAATAGAGCTTTCATCTAAAGTAACATTTATTGGAAGTGTATTTAAAATATACGTATTTTGGGCATTATCCGTTCCAATATTCTGAAAAGCAATGTTATACCAAACTGTAGCACCCAAAGGTACAGGTGAGTTTAATGTAATCGGGTTGTTAGAAGTATCCTCAACACTGGTAACTACCTGTAAATTTGGTTCAATTATATTTATAGAAAATGTATTTAAAAAGGTATATATCCAATCTCCACCAATATTATTGGTTACTCGTACGGTAGCGCCAGTTTCATTATTTCCAATCAAACTGTTACCGGGATTTAAATCCGTCAGGTTTAATAATTTTTGATCCCAGCCTAAGGTATTGGTACTATTCAAATTACGATCTGTTACTGGTGCACCATCTTTTGTGATTTTACTATTAAAAAAATTATTTACATCATTTTCAGCATCAAATAAGGCTGTGAAACCAGCATTTGCGTCGGCCTTAAAAAGCATTTGATCTCCAAACCAACCTAGATCTCCTTCCAAAGCAGCAACACCAACTCTACCCTCAACAGGACCCGATGGTGGTGTTACAAAACCGGAATAATTGAAATCAACCTGATTATTAGGACTATCTCTAACAGCAGAAAAACCATCAAAAGTTGAAATATATTTTCGTGACTCAGTTGGGTCTTCATAAACGATAACCATTGACCAACCACCTGCTGCACTATTACCTTCAGAAGAGCTAATATTTGCAACAAAATAATTACCTGAAACATTTGAGTTTCCCGCAACTATACTGGTTACATCTTTATAGTATATTAAATCTATTGTATTATCAGCAGTTAAATCCTGATAGGATCCTCCGGGAATCTTAAATTTAATTTTTTCTGGTTCAAGAATTGTCGGAGCCGATACTGCTCCCCAATACAAACCAGCATAAACTACTCTGTTACAATTATTTGTTGTAAAATTTGCGCTACTTGAGTTAAATGTATTTACATTATTATCTATATCCACAAAAACCATATTAATAAAATTATTTTGTGTAGTTCCATTGTATGGTGTATCGCTGCTGTCACCCAAAATTGAGTTACCGATTATGGTTAATTCACCATTTATACCTGTTGTTTCATATCGCTTAACAAAAGGGGTTGTGGTTTGTGCATAAGATAAAAACGAGCCAAAAAATAGCACCAGGAAAAAAAGTTTCAAAAGAATTGATTGTTGTTCTGTTTTCATAACTATTATAATTTAAACGAAATCGCAATAATAATTTAATGACAAAACAGGGAGAAGATTAATATCATTATAATATAACAATCAAATAACCCTTTTAAATGAAAAAAATTGTGTTATAGCCAAATTATTTTAAAAAAAATTAATTTATGGTATTGAATTTTACTAAAATTATGGGAATCAAATAATTAATTGAATTATTAATTTTATGAAATCATTAAAATTTAAAAAATCTCATTCTCTAATATCCTTTTTGTATCAAAATACAGTTACATTTAAAATAAATATTAACTTTGATTTTTTTTAACCCCTAAAACAATTTTTATGAAAACATTGAGTATTAAAAAATTTATAATGCTAATATTTGTAGTTAGCATTGCCACATCTTATTCTATACAAGCACAGGTTGGAGGCTGGAAAGCTGATCTGATCAAAGATTCACAAGAGGCTTTGGATAAAATGATAAAGCAAAAACCAAAGCTCCAATCATTTAAAGATAAGTCATATGGTTATGCTGTTTTTCCTAAAATTACAAAAGGAGCCATAGGAATAGGTGGAGCAGCTGGCAAAGGAATAGTCTTTGAAAATCATAGTGCCGTGGGTGAATCAAGTTTGAAACAAGCAACTATCGGATTTCAACTGGGAGGTCAGCAATATGTTGAAGTTATATTTTTTGAAACTAAGGATGCTTTTAATAAATTCACTAATAAAAAAGTAAAATTTGACGGACAGGCTTCAGCGGTTGCACTGACGGCCGGTGCTTCGGTTGATGTGGCATTTAAAGATGGATTAGCCGTTTTTACACAAACAAAAGGTGGCTTAATGTATGAAGCATCTATTGGCGGTCAGCATTTTTCTTATAAACCAAAATAAAAAGTAAACAGTTGTAACTATTTGATAATAAGAATATTTATTAATTTAAATATTCTTATTTTTTTTTATGGTATTTTCTATAATTGAAATAAAAACATACAGAATAATTATAATTGGAATAGCAAGTATTTGCATAAAAAATAAAAGGAACAATGTTAGTATTAAAAAAATGTATTTGATCTTATTATCAATCCATGAATAATTTTTAAACTTAAGAGAAAATAAAGGTATTTCAGCATTTAACAGGTAACTACCAACTAAAGTGATAAGAATAAGTACAAATTTATTCTGAATGATATTTATAAAATATTGTTGATCAGAATAATGAAGAATCAAAGGAAGTGACAGTACAAATATGGCAAATGCCGGTGTAGGTAAACCAATAAACGAACTTGTTTGTCTTTCATCAATGTTAAAATTAGCCAATCTGAATGCCGCCGCTAAAGGAATAAGCAATCCAATAAAAGGTAAATAATAATAAAATGTTTCATTATAGTTTTGCCAATTGCCAATTTCACATGACAATTCCATAAACCATTGTTGTTTTGAGGCGTATAAAATCAATTGAAACATTACAATACCCGGAACAACTCCTGATGTCACCATATCTGCAAGTGAATCTAATTGTTTGCCAAACTCTCCCTGAACATTAAATTTTCTGGCAAAAAAACCATCAAAAAAATCGAAAAATATTCCTAAAAATACAAAAAAAGCGGCTTCAACCAATTTATCACTGACAGCCATTAATATGGCTATTATACCTGATAATAAATTTAATAAGGTAAATAAATTTGGTATCTGCTTTTTAATCATATCAATTTTTATTTAATTGTAAAAATAATAAATTTAACCGAATGTAAATTTTTAATTATTGTGTTAATAAAAATTTGATATCCTATTTTATTTTTTCCGCTTAATTACTACTTTAGCATCGCTACTTAATCCAAACTATTTAATGGCAAATGAAACTACATATACAGAAGATGATATCCGCTCGTTAGATTGGAAAGAACATATTCGTATGCGTCCGGGAATGTATATAGGAAAACTTGGAGACGGAACAGCGCCTGATGATGGAATTTATATATTGATCAAAGAAGTTCTCGACAACTCGGTTGATGAATATATAATGGGAGCAGGAAAAACAATAGAAATTTCTATTAAAAATGATCAGGTTTCCATTCGTGATTATGGAAGAGGAATACCATTGGGGAAAGTTGTGGATGTTGTTTCTAAAATGAATACCGGTGGTAAATACGATTCAAAGGCCTTTAAAAAATCTGTTGGGCTGAACGGTGTTGGTACCAAGGCGGTAAATGCCCTATCCTCCTTTTTTAGAGTACAATCCATAAGGGATAATAAATCAAAAATTGCCGAATTTGAACAAGGAACCCTTGTAAGTGATGTGCCGGAAGAGGAGTCGGGCTCAAGAAAAGGTACAAAAGTTACGTTTATTCCAGACCTTGATATATTTCCACATTTTAAGTTCAGAAATGAATATGTGGTAAAAATGATCAAAAATTATGTTTACCTGAATACCGGCCTGACTATAATCTTTAATGGTGAAAAATATAGATCTGAGAATGGATTAAAAGACCTGTTGGATGAGAATATTGCAGATGAATCAAAACTGTTCCCAATTGTGCATCTATTAGAAGATGACATTGAAATCGCCCTGACCTACAGCAAATCACAATACAGCGAAGAATTTCATTCTTTTGTTAACGGTCAACACACTACGCAGGGCGGAACCCATCAAAATGCCTACAGAGAGGCAATCGTAAAAACAATTCGAGATTTTTTCGGTAAAAATTACGATGCTGCTGATATTCGGAAATCAATAGTTACTGCAATTAGCATTAAAGTTATGGAACCTATTTTTGAAAGTCAGACAAAAACCAAATTGGGATCTTCAGAAATGGGTGGTGGTCTCCCTACGGTCCGTACTTTCATCAATGATTTTGTAAAACGAAGATTCGACAACTATCTGCACCGAAATCCGGAAACAGCTGAAAAAATTCAAGGTAAAATTCTACAGGCAGAAAAAGAGAGAAAGGAATTATCCGGAATTAGAAAAATAGCACGCGAAAGAGCAAAAAAAGCGAATTTACACAATAAAAAATTACGCGACTGCCGGGTTCATTTGAATGATATGAAAAAGGACAACAGACTGGATAGTTCTCTATTTATTACAGAGGGTGATTCAGCGAGTGGCTCCATTACCAAATCACGTAATGTAAATACACAAGCAGTTTTTAGTTTAAAAGGTAAACCATTGAATTCCTATGGTTTAAGCAAAAAAATTGTTTATGAAAATGAAGAATTCAATCTCTTACAAGCAGCTTTAAACATTGAAGACGGAATTGAAAATTTACGTTACAATAATATAGTAATTGCCACTGATGCCGATGTAGATGGGATGCATATTCGGTTATTGCTAATTACTTTTTTCCTGCAATTTTTCCCTGAAGTGATTAGAGAAGGTCATTTATACATCCTTGAAACACCTTTATTCAGAGTAAGAGATAAAAAAGAAACCTTTTACTGCTATTCTGAGCTGGAAAAGAAGGATGCCTTGAAAAAATTAAAAGGAAAACCTGAAATTACCAGATTTAAAGGTTTAGGTGAGATTTCACCAGATGAATTCATCCATTTTATAGGTAAAGATATACGCTTAGACCCTGTAATGATGGATAGGGATATGCCTGTTGAACAACTACTTGAATTTTATATGGGCAAGAATACGCCTGACAGGCAAAAGTTCATTATTGACAATCTTAAAGTTGAATTGGATATTGTTGATGATAATTTATAAAATAAACCCTTCGCACTAGGTAAGGCTGAACATGGAAAAAGAAAACGAAAACAATTTACAGAATAACGAACAAGGTCAGGATACAATTACCAAAGTAACGGGAATGTATAAGGATTGGTTCTTAGATTATGCTTCTTATGTTATTTTGGAACGAGCCGTACCTGGGATCGATGACGGATTTAAACCGGTACAGCGTCGTATTATGCAATCTATGAAGGATTTAGATGATGGGCGTTATAATAAGGTAGCGAATCTGGTTGGACATACCATGCAATACCACCCCCATGGAGATGCAAGTATCGCGGATGCCATGGTACAGTTAGGTCAGAAAGAATTATTGATCGATATGCAAGGTAACTGGGGAAATATTCTTACCGGTGACCGAGCTGCTGCATCGAGATATATTGAAGCAAGATTATCAAAGTTTGCACTAACCGTTGTTTTCAATCCGAAAACTACCGAATGGCAATCTTCCTATGATGGAAGAAGAAAAGAACCCATAGATCTACCGGTAAAGTTCCCATTACTTCTGGCCCAAGGTGCTGAAGGGATTGCTGTTGGCTTGTCTACCAAAATATTGCCACATAACTTTAACGAATTAATTGATGCTTCCATTAAAATTTTAAAAGGAAGGAGTTTTAATATTGTTCCCGATTTCTTAACTGGTGGAATAGCTGATGTATCCAATTATAATGATGGCAAAAGAGGTGGAAAAGTAAGAGTAAGAGCAAGGATCTCCCAACAAAACAAAACTACCTTGGTAGTTAATGAAGTCCCTTTTGGAACAACAACCTCAACATTGATTGATTCTATATTAAAAGCCAACGACAAAGGTAAAATAAAGATCAAGCGTATAGAAGATAACACTGCAAGAAATGTTGAAATTTTAATTCATTTACACAGCGGAATATCTCCTGACAAAACCATAGACGCTCTTTATGCATTTACCAATTGTGAAATGTCTATATCACCATTGTGTTGCATTATTCAAGAAAATAAGCCTGTTTTTATTGAGGTTAGCCAAGCATTGAAATATTCTACAGATCACACTGTTAACTTGTTGACTAAAGAATTGGAAATTCAACTGTCAGAATTGGAAGAACAATGGCATTTTTCTTCATTAGAAAGAATTTTTATCGAAAACAGGATATATCGTGATATTGAAGAAGAGACGACATGGAAAGGAGTGATTACAGCAATAGATAAAGGTTTACAGCCATATATTAAACATTTAAAAAGAGCGATTACTGAAGAGGATATCGTCCGTCTTACGGAAATAAGAATCAAGAAAATTTCAAAATTCGATATTGATAAGGCCAAACAGTATATTGAAGGTTTAGAAGATAAAATTACTCAGGTAAAGCTTGATTTAAAAAATATCATCGATTTTACTATTGCATATTTTAAAAATTTAAAATCTAAATTCGGCAAAGGAAGAGAAAGAAAAACGGAAATTCGAATTTTTGAAGATATTGTTGCCACTAAGGTTGTAATGCGAAATGCCAAATTATTTGTTAATCGCAGCGAAGGATTTATTGGCACATCACTTAAAAAAGACGAATTCGTTTCAGATTGTGCCGATATTGATGATATTATTGTTTTTAAGAATGATGGTAAAATGATAGTTACTAAGGTGGATAGTAAAACCTTTGTGGGAAAAAATATAATTCATGTTGCGGTATTCAAAAAGAAAGACAAACGAACAGTGTACAACATGATCTATAAAGATGGCAAAAGCAATGCTACTTTTATGAAACGGTTTTCAGTCACATCAATTACCCGAGACAAGGAATACGATCTCACAGCCGGCAATAAAAATTCAAAAGTGCTTTATTTTACTGACAACCCAAATGGAGAAGCTGAAATTGTTACCGTAAATTTACGGGCAGTTGGTAGCATTAAAAAACTGAAATGGGATATTGATTTTGCCGACCTTGCTATTAAAGGAAGAGCCAGCAAAGGAAATACCGTAACCAAATACTCGGTTAAAAAGATCGAATTGAAAGAAAAAGGCGTTTCCACTTTAAAACCGAGAAAAATATGGTTTGATGAAACAGTACAAAGATTAAATGTAGATGAAAGAGGTGATCTGTTGGGTGAATTCACATCCGAAGACAGATTGTTAGTTATCAATCAAAGAGGAGAAGTTAAAACAATTATCCCTAATTTGAATTCACACTTTGATGCAGATATGATCATATTGGAAAAATGGCAACCAAACAAACCAATTTCTGCGGTATATTTTGATGGCGAAAGAGAGCGTTATTATGTGAAAAGATTTATGATCGAACATCCCAATAAAGAAGAAAAATTCATTTCAGACCATCCGGGCACCAAGCTTCAGATTGTCGCTGTAGATTATAGACCAATTGCTGAAGTCATCTTTTCAAAAAGAAGTTTGGATAATGAAAAAATTAATTTTGAATCTTTCATTGCAATTAAAGGACTTAAATCTCTTGGTAATCAATTAACTACTGAAAAAATAAAACTAATTAATTTATTAGAACCTCTTCCTTATGAAGAGCCCGAAATAAATGATATGGAACTGATTGAAGAAGAAGTAATCGAAAATGGTATTGAAGAAAATGATACCCCTAAAAAAAAAGATAATGAAGATGGTCAAACTGCTTTATTTTAAATTATCGTAATTGATTCTTATTTTAAATCCCTTCTAATTAATGAAATTGAAAATAGTATGGACATAATTTCAAATTGGCATAAAATAAAACAACATTTTAATAAAAGTTTTCAGTCAAATTTTCATGTATCAATTGCCTCAATCACCTCAGAGAATATACCAACAACAACTCCAATCGGTTCTTTGTTTCTCAATAAAGATCAAACCGGGTACTATTTTGAGAAATACCCTACAAAATTACCCAGGTTTTCTAAAATAAATAAAAAAATATGCGTTCTAGCTGTTAATAGCAGCAATTTGTTTTGGATCAAATCTCTTTGGAAAGGCAAATTCAATTCTTATCCAGCCATTAAATTATATGGCTATCTTGGAGAAAAAAGAAAAGCTACAGAATTTGAAATTAAAAGGTTGAATAGAAGAATGATAATAACAAAAGGAATGAAGGGTCACAAATACTTATGGGGTAATATGACAATGGTAAGAGAGTTAACTTTTACAAGCGCTGAAATCATTAATTTAGGTGAAATGACAAATAATATAAATAATAATTCTTAAAGCAATGAAAACATCATTTACCCTATTTGACAGAACCTTACATTGGGCATTGGCTCTAACAATTTTGTTTATGTTACTTACTGTTTTTTTACGTCTAAACTGGATGGAAAAGAATCATGTTGCAGCAATTTTGATGGATAAATTAGCTGCCATTGATATTGAAATAACAAAGGATCAGGCGATTAAAATTGCAAAACAAATCAGAAAACCAATGTTTGATTGGCATGTAATTATCGGTTATTTAGTTAGTGGTATTTTTATTTTAAGAATGCTTTTTCATATAAAAAACAAAAAATCTTTTAACCCTACAACAACAAGAGAAAAATTTCAATTATGGGTGTATCGGATTTTTTATGTTTTATTGGCCGCAACCTTAATTACAGGGTTAATAATTGAATTTGGACCAAAAAGTCTGAAAAAATCAATAGAAGCAATACATAAATTAACTCTTTATTATATGATAGCCTTCTTATTCCTGCACTTTTCAGGAATATTATTATCTGAATTTACATCAAAAAAAGGAATAGTTTCAAAAATGATCGGCGGAGAGAAATAATTTTAAATTTCTGATTAAATAAAACAACAAAGTCCGAACTCTAATTTGTTTTTTCTTTTAAAAATTTAACAAGCTTTTGTACAGCCAATCCCCTGTGCGAAATTTCACCTTTCTCATCCAAATTCATTTCAGCAAAAGTTTTATCAAAACCTTTAGGCCGAAATATTGGATCATAACCGAAACCATCATTACCTTTTTCTACTTCTAAAATATCTCCTTTACATACGCCTTCAAACAAATATTGTTTTCCTTGTAAATTCAGCACAATAGCCGTTCTGAATTGTGCTTTCCTGTTTGATCTTCCACGCATTTCATACAGCATTTTATTTACATTATCGGCATAAGTAACCTTTTCACCGGCATAGCGTGCAGAATAAACCCCTGGTGCACCATTTAAGGCATCAACTTCTAATCCGGTATCATCGGCAAAGCAATCAAGCCCATAAATTTTTGTAATATAGTCAGCTTTCAATTTGGCATTGCCTTCAATTGTTTCTTCTGTTTCCTCAATTTCTTGAGTACAGTCAATATCCGATAAGCTTAAAATTTCTATCTCTTTAGATAATAAAGCTTTAACCTCAATTATTTTATTTTTGTTATTGGTAGCAAATACTAATTTCATCATCTTAAATATTGAATCCACAAAACTATAAATTATTAATATAAAAAATTAGACAGGTATGATTTAATCCTTAAATTTGTTATTCCTTTAAAATACCCTTTTTGATGACCATAGAAAATATAGGAAAATATATTGAAAATTATAAAAAGGAGGGTTTGAAATTATTTATTACATCTTCCTTTCAAACCCATAGTATACCTTTGTTGCATATTATTTCTAAGATAGATAAAACTATCCCTGTAATGTTTATCAATACAGGTTATTTATTTCCTGAAACCTTGATATTTAGGGATCAAATAGTAAAAGAGTTTGATCTAAACCTCATAAATGTTACTTCATCCATATCACGAATTCATCAAAAAGATTGCAATGGTAATTTTTTATTCACATCAGATCCTGATCATTGTTGTTTTATAAATAAAACACAACCTATGGAACCTATCCTTGCAGAACATGATATTTGGATCAATGGAATTAGAGCCGATCAAAATGCAAATCGTAGAAATATGAAAATTGAACAGAACGGCGCTTTTAATTGTAAACGCTTCCACCCTATTTTAGACTGGAATAATAAAATGGTCTATGATTATATTAAAGATCATAATTTACTTAGGCATCCTTTAGATGATAAAGGATATTTGAGTATTGGCTGTGAGCCCTGTACCCGTAAATTCGATCTGAACGATGAACGATCAGCTCGTTGGTTTGGCATGAACAAAACAGAATGCGGTTTACATACGGATCTCGTTGAGAAGTAAAAAGTTTAAACTTTTACTTCTAACTTTTAACTTTTTACTTTATAAAATGAACATATTAATCACCGGCGGCGCCGGATATATAGGAACAGAACTAACTTACGAATTGGAAAAAAATCCCAAAGTAAAGCAAATCATCATATACGATAATTTGAGTCGGAGTAATATTAACCTATTTATTGGCCGAAGAAAATTAGGTGATAAAATAAAGTTTGTTCAAGGTGATATTCTAGATACACGACTCTTAAAGCAAAACTTAAAAGGTATCGACGTGGTTTACCACCTGGCCGCAAAAGTAACCACACCCTTTGCTGATCAAAATCCTCATATTTTCGAACAGGTAAATCATTGGGGCACAGCAGAATTGGTCTATGCTGCTGAAGAAAGTGAAGTGAAAAAATTTATATATACAAGTAGCGCTTCAATTTATGGTGCTTCTAAGATTGAAGCCGATGAAAATACAATTCCCAACCCAAAAACCTTTTATGGAATCTCAAAATATCGAGGTGAAGAGCATGTAAATAGGTTGTTGATTAAAGATATAGAAACCTATATTATCAGATGTGGAAATATCTATGGTTACAGTAAAAGCATGCGTTTTGATTCGGTGATCAATAAATTCATGTTCGATGCCAATTTTAAAAATCGAATTTCGATCAATGGCAATGGTGAACAACATAGATCTTTTATACATATTGATAAAACAGCCAATATACTGGCGAATCTTATTTTTAGTAATTTAAAAGAAGGTAAATATGATCTGGTAGAAGACAACCTTGTAATCAATCATATTGCAGATACCTTTAAAACCCTTTACCCTGATATGGAAATGCTTTATGTGAACCAACAGTTAAAGCTAAGAGAGCTTAAAGTAAAGCCAAATTCAAAGCTTAATGCATTAACTAATATTCCTACACGAACATTGATGGAAGTTCTAACAACCTTTAAAAAGGAATTTACTTTTTAACCTGAGTTTTTAAGTGATTTATTAGTTTATCTATTTTGATTTCATTATTTTTGAGTATCAACTAACACAATTAAATGGAGCTAAAGAAAAAGGAAATTAAAAAAATATTAATTAAACTATTGCCGAATCTTCCAATAAGCGGTATAGAAGAACTTCTAAAAATATCTAGTTTCGATGTAAAGGAAAATAAAGAGATCATTTCAAAAAGTGGCAACCATGCTAAAAAAGTGATTTTAATTTTAAAGGGCTCAGTTAGAGGTTACATTATGAATGAAGATGGTACTGAAAAAAATGTTTTATTAAGATCTGCTGGTATTTTTATTGCTTGTGCAATTGGATTATTTAAAAATAAACCGCAAAGATATGACTTTGAAGCAATTGGAAAAACACATATTTTAATTTTTGATTTTAAAGATTTTGAAGACCTGGCCTATAAGAATCCAATTATTTTAAGGCTTTATTTAAGTATTTTAAAAGAAGCTATTTTAAGATTGACCTATAGGGTTGAATCTTTGATTACCAAAAACAATGAAGAGCGATACCTTGATCTACTCAAACTGGATCCCGTTTTTTTAAGATCGGCTTATTCCAAGCACGTTGCTAATTATTTAGGAATGACACCGGTTTCCCTATCGAGAATTATCAAAAGGGTGAAAAATGAAAATAAAAGAATTAATTATTAATTTAAAGACACTTTTTTGATAGTCTTTTTTGTAAATTAGTCATCCTTAAGAACTTAACATTTTAATTATGAAAAAATTAGTATTATTAGTATTTATTTTTACATTGATCTCTTGTGGCTCAGATAAAAAAGTAGATACAAAACAAGAAGAAGGCTCTACAACTACATCAACAGAAAGTAACAACACAGGGCATCCAACAAAAGTGTATTGGGGAGACACTCATTTACACACCGACCTTTCTATGGATGCCGGAGCATTTGGTAACCGTATAGGTATGGATGAAGCCTATAAATTTGCAAGAGGTGATGAAGTTACCTCGTCAACTGGGTTAAAAACGAGATTATCAAGACCTCTTGACTTTTTAGTGATTGCTGATCATTCTGACGGAATGGGATTATTTCCGGCTATAGTGGATAAAGAGGATTGGATTATGAATGCCACTGAAGGTCCACGTTGGAGAAAAATGTATGAAGAAGGTAAGAATTCTGAAATGGCTATGGATATTATCAAGAATTTTTCTCAGGGTAATTTTTCTTTTAAAACCAATGATCCAAAAATAATGACCCCGATTTGGGAAAAGGTAGTGGATGCTGCTGAAAAATATAATGATCCGGGAACTTTTACGGCATTTATTGGTTATGAATGGACTTCCCTTATCAGTGGAAATAATTTACACCGTGTTGTAATTTATAGGGATAACGGCGATAAGACCCGAGGGCATTTACCATATACACTTGAAGATAGTCCAGATCCGGAAGATCTATGGAAGAATCTAGCCATGTATGAAGAAAATACAGGGGGACAGGTATTGGCAATTCCTCATAATGGAAATCTTTCTAATGGAATGATGTTTATGGAAGAAACCATTTCGGGAGATAAATTTGATAAAGATTATGTGGATAGAAGAATTAGATGGGAACCATTGTATGAGGCTACACAGATTAAAGGAGATGGGGAATCACACCCTTTCTTATCTCCCAATGATGAATTTGCTGATTATGAAAATTGGGACTTTGGAAATTTAGATCTTTCTGCCTATAAAACAAATGATATGCTTCAGTATGAATATACTAGATCTGCACTTAAATTAGGTCTAAAGATAAAAAATGAATTGGGAACCAATCCCTATAAATTTGGATTAATAGGAAGTACAGATTCTCATACATCATTAGCAACTGCTGATGAAAGTAACTTTTTTGGGAAAGCATCAAATGTGGAACCCTCTGCTGAACGATTTGATCATATTTTTGTGCCTTCTGAAGAAGTTAATATAATGACCTGGCAAACCGTAGCTTCGGGTTATGCTGCCGTTTGGGCTCAAGAAAATACCCGAACTTCTATTTGGGATGCCATGAGAAGAAAAGAGACCTATGCTACTACTGGATCCAGAATGAAAGTACGTTTCTTTGGAGGCTGGGATTTCAAAGCAGAAGATATGGATGGTGATTTTGTAGCCAAAGGCTATCAAAATGGTGTTCCTATGGGTGGTGATCTTAAAAATACAGGAGATAAGAACCCAACATTTATGATATATGCATTTATGGATCCTGAAGGTGGAAGCCTAGATAGAATTCAGATCGTAAAAGGATGGGCCAATAGTGATGGCACACTAGGCGAAAAAGTGTATGATGTGAAATGGAGCGGGGATAGAAAAGTAGATGCTAATGGAAAAGTTCCTTCTGTGGGTAATACGGTAAATTTAGAAGATGCTACCTGGGATAATTCTATTGGCACTACCGAACTAAAAGCGGTTTGGACCGATCCTGATTTTGATCCGGCATTGGAGGCCTTTTATTATGTGCGAGTAATTGAAATTCCAACCCCTCGTTGGACCTTATATGATAAATTAAAATATGGCGCCAAATTAAGTGAAGACATACCTTTAACAAGTACAGAAAGAGCTTATACTTCACCTATCTGGTATAGTCCGAAATAACTTATTAAATTTATGAATAATACTAATAGCGGCAAAAATTATGCAGGTAAAATCATTACTACTACCTGCATAATTTCTTTTGGATATGCCATACTTCGATATCACATTGTTGGGTCAGTACCATGGAAAGATTTGCCCTTTTTTATTTTCAATAAGGGAATTTCCTTAGCCGCGTTTTTGCTGCTTATTCTGAATTTTAGCATTGGGCCACTTAAAAATTTAGGCACAAAATTCTCTGAAGGATGGTTAAATTCAAGACAAGTTTTAGGCATGACCGGATTTCTTTTTGTTATTATTCATGCACTCATCAGTTTTTTGATTTTTAAGCCTGAAATATTTGGAAAATTTTTTGAAGACGATGGTAGCCTAACTTTGTATGCAGGTTTAAGTATGCTTGGTGGGGTTTTGGCATTTGTTGTTTTATGGGCATTTAATTTGGCATTTAAAACAAATTTAAAAGATGATAAAGCATTTATGCGATTCATTACTTCTCGCAGGTTTCTTTTGTTGGCAATGTTACTTACCCTAATCCATATATTTTTTATGGGTTTTAGAGGTTGGATAAACCTATCAGGATGGAATGGGGGATTGCCACCAATTAGTTTAATAGCTTTTATCCTATTTGTTATTGGATATATCATTAACTTATTAGGCCGAAAATAATTAAACATGAAAAAAATATTCAAAGAACCTTTTTTCCAATTTATTGGTATTGGTATATTTCTATTTCTACTTTACGGATTGGTAAATGAAAAATCTGATTCGAAGAATACTATTATCATCAACGATTTTGATGTAAGTAGTCTTATTTCAAAATGGGAAATGCAATGGAAACGTCCTCCTAATGAAAAGGAATTACAAAGTTTAATCAATTCAAATATCAAGCAAGAGATTTTTTATCAAGAAGCATTAAAAATGAACTTAGACCATAATGATGAAATCATTAAAAGAAGATTGTCGCAAAAAATGCAATTCTTATCTAATGATATTGCGGCAATGATAGAACCTACAGATGAAGAATTGAAAGATTATTATAAAGAACATGGCGACAAATATTTGACACCAACCTCCTATTCTTTATACCAGATCACGTTTAGCCCTGACAAGCGTAAAGACAATTATAAAGATGCTGCTGAAACTTTAAAACAATTTCCTGAGGTCACTTTTGAAGAAATGAAAGATTGGGGTGATTCACTTCCTTTTAATTATTACTTCAATGATGTAAATGTGAATGAACTAGGATTACAACTGGGGTCAAAATTTCCTATTGGGTTGGAAAAACAAGAATTAAATAAATGGATAGGACCGATACCATCAGGGTTTGGTTATCATTTGGTATTTATTACAGAAAAGGTTGCTCCAGTTTTACTTGATTTTGATCAGATTAAAAAAGATATTGTTCGCGATTATGAATACGACAATCAAAAAGAAACAAATGAATTGATTTATCAGGAATTGAAAATGAAATATCAAATTGATTTTGATATTAAATCTGAAGATTTCGATCCTAAATACGTTGAATTTTTAAAAAATGAATTTAATAAGTGAATGTGATGTTAGTTGATTGTTATTAGAAAAAAATGAAAGTAGTCAATTTGAGATGAAACAGTAATTATAATGAATCAGAAATTTAAAAATAGTATCAATAAATTAATCTTCCCTATTCTTTTTTTGTTATACACATTAAATGGATGGTCACATGAAATTCGTCCTGCTTATTTACAGATCATTCAAACCAGTGAAAACACTTACGAAGTTTTTTGGAAAGTGCCGAGTATGGGCGATGCTGTACCTAAAATATATCCTGTTTTCCCTCCTTTCTTTACTGTTGAAGAATTAAAAAGCCCGAATCAAATACCGGGTTCAGTAATTTATAGTTATAAAATATCTTCAGAAGAAACTTTGCAAGGAAAAATACTTACCATTGAAGGTTTAAATAAAACCTTGATTGATGCTTTGGTTACTGTTACTTATTTAAATGGAGAAAAAGTTACTTTAATGCTGCAACCTGATAACGATTCTAGTATTATTCCAGGTGAGACCTCAACCTTCGATGTGATAAAAACGTACTCCAAATTAGGCATTGAACATATTCTATTAGGTATTGATCATTTATTATTTGTATTGGCTTTGATCATCATAACCAAAGGTGCCTGGAAAATTATCAAAACCATAACCGCATTTACTATAGCGCATAGTATTACTTTAAGTTTGGCCATTTTGGGAGTAGTAAATTTTCCACCACCACCGGTAGAAGCTGTTATAGCTTTGAGTATCGTGTTTTTAGCTATAGAAATAATAAGAGAAACTCAAGGTAGAAAGACTTTGACCGGAGAAAAACCATGGTTAATCGCATTTTCTTTTGGCCTGCTACATGGCTTTGGATTTGCAGGAGCATTATCAAATATAGGTTTACCTCAAAATGATATCCCTTGGGCTTTAGCATTTTTTAATGTTGGCGTAGAAATTGGTCAAATAGCTTTTGTATTGGTAGTATTAGTTTTTATCAAATTACTATCTTATAAAAAGGACTGGCCAATTTTTATCAAAAAAGTTCCGGCTTATGTAATCGGCTCCATGGCTGCTTTTTGGTTGATCGAAAGAGTTGTTGGTTTCTGGGGCTAGTGCCTACTTAAAAGATGAAAAAGAACGAACCTCGCCTGCCGTCGTGGCGGGAAAAATCTTTTCCTTTGCGAGGAGTTTGCTTAACAACGACCACTGAAAGCCAGATTAATTATGGACTCATTCTATTTCTTTTTACTCCTTGTTTTTTGTATTTAACTTTAGTTATTGTGACCTAACCCTGCGCACAGGCCACCTATACTAAGTAAGTATTTCTAAAATTTTTTAATAAAAGAACGTTTATCATGGACGTACATCCAACTTCCGACTTCAAACTTACCTTCATTCATGATGATACGGCTCATTCTTTAAAATAGTAAAGGCTCTATATATCTGTTCTACCACAAACAATCTGATCATTTGATGAGAAAATGTCATTTTTGAAAGAGATATTTTTCCTGTTGATTTTTGATAAACCTTTTCTGAAAATCCATAAGGTCCACCAATGACCAGGATCATTTGCTTAATTCCTGAATTCATTTTTTTCTGTAAAAACCTTGAAAATTCAATGGAACGAAATTCATGACCTTTTTCATCCAGAAGAATCAAATTATCATCAGATTTTATTTTTTTTAAGATCAATTCCCCTTCTTTTTCCTTTAGTTGATTTTTTGACAGGTTTTTTGCATTTTTTATATCCGGTATTAGCTCTATTTCAAACCTGATATAATGCTTTAACCTATTTTCATAAGATTGAACTAAAGCTTGCAAATTTTTATCATCGGTTTTGCCAATTGCCAGAAGTTTTATTTTCATTTATTTTTTCTTATAGTTCAAAAATAATGGATTCTTTGTTTTCTTCGATTATAAACCTAAAGTTTATTCTTATCAACTAAAAATATAACACTGTTGATACAAACTTACCTTCTTCTTATTGTGTATATTTAATCAAAAATAAATGAATTATTCTAATAGACAGAAAAATCTTATTTTTGTAGAATAATTTATAATATTTCAGTCAAAAATAAGAAGTAAGTTGCTTTAAAAGAATTTGATTTTAAAAACTTTATACTTTTTACTTTTGGCTTTTTATTTTAATAGCATTTCCATGATCAGTAAAGAACAGTTTAACAAAGAACTTGAGCTTATAATAAAAAACGGAATCAGAGAAGATATTGGTGAAGGTGATCATAGCTCTTTGGCCTGTATACCTGAAGGTGCTAAAGGGCAAGCAAAACTTTTAATTAAAGAAAACGGAATAATAGCAGGAATAGATTTTGCTAAAATGATTTTTGCCAAGGTTGATAAAGATCTGAAAATTGAAACTTTTTTGACTGATGGTGATCAAGTTGTTGTAGGTGATATTGCCTTTTTTGTAACTGGTAATTCACAATCTATTTTAAAAGCTGAAAGATTAGTGCTTAACTCTATGCAACGTATGAGTGCTATTGCCACTAAAACCAGAAAATTTGCTGATTTGTTAAAAGGTACTAAAACCAAAATCTTAGATACCCGTAAAACAACACCGGGTGTTAGAGCTATTGAAAAATGGGCTGTGAAAATTGGCGGGGGTGAGAATCATAGATTTGCCTTATACGATATGATCATGCTCAAAGATAATCATATTGATTTTGCCGGAGGAATTGATAAAGCAATTGAAAAAACTCAAAACTATTTGAAATCTAAAAAGCTAGAACTTAGGATTATTGTGGAAGCCAGAAGTTTAGAAGAAATTGAAAAAATTTTAAAACATGAAGGGATTCACCGTATTCTAATTGACAATTTTAATTATGAAGATACCGTAAAAGCAGTTACTTTAATTGGTAATAAATGTCAAACAGAATCTTCAGGTGAAATAACTTTGCAAACTGTACGTGCATATGCTGATTGTGGTGTTGATTATATTTCAAGCGGATCTTTAACCCACTCCGTTTACAATATGGATTTGAGTTTGAAAGCGGTTTAAATTAGTTGCCAATTTATAATTGTTGGCTTTTTGTTCAAGGCTTTATCAAAAAAACAATTAATTTATCAAAAACCAATAACTAAAAACCAGCAACCAGGAATGATTAACCGGTATTCAATTTACTTATTGCTATTTTTCAATAGTGGAACAAATCGAAAATGACCCAGTTCATGTTTTTCGAACTTATTCTCTCCTTTACGGATAAATAATGTCATAACTTGCGATCCTTCACCTACAGGAATAACCAATTTCCCTCCTATTTTTAACTGACTCAATAAAGGTTTAGGAACAATTGGTGCTCCCGCCGTTACTATAATTCCGTCAAATGGTGCTGCATCCGGCATACCCAAATAACCATCTCCAAACTCCAATTTTTTAGGTACATAACCAACTTTAGGTAAAAACTTTTTGGTCTGAATAAATAATTCCTTTTGACGTTCAATACTATAAACTTCAGCACCTAACTCAATTAAAACAGCTGTTTGATATCCTGAACCGGTTCCAATTTCTAATATTTTATCCTTTGGTTTAACCTTTAACAATTCAGTTTGAAATGCAACAGTATATGGTTGTGAAATAGTTTGTTCAGCGCCGATAGGAAATGGTTTATCCTGATACGCAAAATCAACGAAACTTGAATCCATAAATACATGTCTTGGAATTTTTCGTATGGCTTCCAAAACGTTTTTATCTTTTATTCCTTTTGATTCTATGGTTGCAACAAGTTGATTGCGCAGTCCTTTATGTTTAGCCAAATCTTTTAATATCATTGCGTAAAAATAGGTAATTATTTCACTAAAACTAAAGCTAAATTTTAACTTGTCAAAAGTAGAGCAAATTCATAAAAAAGTCAACCGTTTTTTTACATTTGATCTTCTAAAATTTGCTGGTACTGCTCAATTATTACGTCCCATTGACTTGTTGATAAAATGTAAATAAACCAAATTAATGAAATGGCTCCAATAACGATTCCAATAATCGAGGTAGTTCTACCAGTATTGGCGTTGTTAATTCCGTCGTATTGATCTGGGTATTCATTATGAATTGCAATCGCTTTATTGGCATTATTTAATCCAATTAAACCAATAATTATTCCTATAATATTAAAACAACAGCAAGCAGTAAAAATAGAAACTATACCTAAAATTAATGCGCTTTGGGCGTTTGGTAATTTTTCTTTATACATGGTAACTTGATATTTAAACGATTTTGATAATATAACCGGTTATTATTATGATGATGTTTAAAATGAACAACCATTTTAAAATAATATGTCCTTTTATAAAATTAAATTTTAAATGCAGGCCCAAAAAAAGTAACATAACAAGTAAAGTATAAATAGCAGGGTACATATAAAAAGCTTCCGAAAATTCACCTTTAAGCAAATGAATAATAGATCTTTGCATGCCACAACCCATACACTCTACCCCGGCATTTTTCCATTGGCATGAAAGCATATATTCTTCTAAAAAGTAAACCAAGCCCATTTGTTGTTCTTTTTTTAAATATATAAAATTTTTAACAATTGTAATTCAAAATGTACATTTGTAATATGGCAATTGATAATTCTTTTGAAATAGGCGATAAAGTTAGACTTATTAATGACACTTTAAGTGGAGTGATTATTGAAATTATTAATAATAAGGTTATCTTAAAATGTTCTGAAGGCTTTGACTATAGCTGTGATAAAAGTGAGTTAACTAAATATGGACATTTAGATGATCATTTCATTAATGATAAAATCAATGAATTTAAGTACGAAAAGGACTCATATAAAACAACAAAGAACGAAGTCAGGGTACATGATAACAATACACAAGGGAAAAAGAAAAAAAATATTATTTCTCCAATTGAAGTTGATCTTCATATACATCAATTGGTAATTTCTGAGAAAGGATTGAGTAATTTTGACATGTTAAATTTACAACTCAAAACTGCCAAAAAAAAATTAGAATATGCCATTAGAAATAAAAAATCAAAAATAGTATTTATTCATGGAATTGGTGAAGGTGTATTAAAAACTGAATTACATAACTTATTGAAAAAGTATCCTGTTGAATTTTATGAAGCCTCTTATAAAAAATACGGACAAGGAGCTACAGAGGTTTATATTTATCAGAATGGCTGAAATTAATGCTTGTAAATTATATTGCCCTTTTTCAACTATATAGCAGTTTCAAAAGTTCCGTAGAAGAAAGTATCATTAAAGATTAACGATTCTTCTCCACTTTTTAAAACCACATCATTCAAAACAATTATATGCTCCCAGGCTATAATTGTTATTCCATCAGTATCTAAAACAGGTTTGTTTTCAACAAAAATTGTACCTGATACGCCACGCCAATCCTTAAGAACTTTTGGCCCGGTTGGTGGAAGAACCGCACAAAAATAATCACTGGTCACTTCAGTTTCAAAAACTCTATCTGTAACTGTTATGGATCCGCTTTCTGTAACAGAAACAGGTAAAACAATTTCTTCATCATTTTTAATTTGCTTGTCGGTTAAAGTAACAATTAAAGTTTCTTTTTGCCCGTTTGTACTTAATCTGTACAAGGTAAATTCTCCACATACATTTATGGTTTCTTCAAATTCAAAACTAGCAATATTTAAATTGCCATCATCACAGGATAAAGCAAATAAAGTTATAATTAAAAAAAATGTTTTTTTCATATTTTAAATTTACGAGCAAAAGTAAAGGTTTTATTGACCAATTTAAAATGGAAATACATAATAAAAATAATTACTTTTGTTTTATGAAAAAAATATATTTCGATAACGCTGCTACAACTCCTATTGATAAGGATGTGATTTCGGTTATTACCCAATCAATGAAGGATAATTTTGGCAATCCGTCTTCAACACATCAAATTGGAAGGACTGCCAAAGCAATGGTCGAAAAATCAAGAAAAACCATAGCTGGTATTTTTAATTGCTCGTCATCAGAAATCGTATTTACAGCCGGTGGCAGCGAAGCTGATAACCTTATTATATACAGCGCTGTAAGCAATCTTGGTGTTAAAAGAATAATTAGTTCAAGTATTGAACATCATGCGGTTTTACACACAATTAAAGCTCTTGAGGAAGCATCTTTGATAGAAGTTGATCATGTTGATATAGATGAAAATGGTGAAGTTGATTACAACCATTTAAATATCCTTTTACAGAATTCACCACTTAAAACCCTGGTGAGCTTAATGCATGTAAATAATGAAATAGGCAATATTTTAAACTTGGAAAGAGTAATAGAGATATGTCAAATTAATAATGCATTATTCCATTCAGATACAGTTCAAGGTATAGCTCATGTAGAAATTGATCTTCAAAAAATACCTATTGATTTTATGGCAGCCAGTGCACATAAATTTCATGGACCTAAAGGTGTTGGATTCGCAATTATAAAAAAGGGATTTGGCATCAATCCAATATTACATGGTGGAGAACAAGAAAAGGGCGCAAGGGCCGGAACCGAAAATACGCATAGCATTCTTGGTATGGAAAAGGCACTTAGTTTAGCAATAAAGGATTATGCTCAAGATAAAAATTACATTCTTGATCTAAAAAAATATTTTATTCAACAACTTCAAAATAATTTTATCGATATTCAATTTAATGGGTTTTCCGATGATTTGGAAAAAAGTGCTTTCCATATTTTAAACGTAAGATTTCAAAAAGAGTACCCTATGATGCTTTTTAATCTTGATTTAAAAGGTATTGCGGCATCTGGCGGGAGTGCCTGTCAAAGTGGAAGCAGTAAAGGATCACATGTTTTAAATACTATTTTATCAGAAGAAGATGCGCAAAAAACATCTATTCGTTTTTCATTTAGCAAACATAATACTAAAGAGGAAGTAGATATCGTAATTAATGCTTTGAACGAAATTATTAAATAAAACATCATCTCTTTAAACAATGTATAAAAAAAACTCTCCAAAAAAAGGAGAGTTTATTATTTCATAATATTTATTAATTATCTTCGTCTAAATAATCAGGAACACCATCGCCGTCTGTATCATCATTGGTAGGGTCACCATCACCATTAGCATCTTCATCTCTTGTTAAAATACCATCATTATCGTCATCAATATCCAGATAATTTGGAATACCATCTTCATCCGTATCATCATTGCTAACATCTCCATTTCCATCTATATCTTCATCATTATTTATTACTGAATCATTATCAGTATCTGCAATCACAACGGCTCCAAGTTCAATAAAGAAATAAATAGTCTCATTACCTGGTATACCTGCAGTACCATTTTCACCAAAAGCTAAACCGGACGGAATAAATAATATACCTGTACCTGTATTTTCATAACTAAATGATTCATCAGGGAAAATTATCTTCTCTCCTTCTTGATAATGTGGCAAACCATATCGCCAACCTTCAATTAAGTTAGGCAAATGAAACCATGATTTTGTTGCTGTCCAGCTTAAATTTTGATCAAATAATATACTATCCAAGGTAAACCCTCTATACTGCATTTGAATCGAGTCATTTCTCGAGGGGCTTTTTCCAATCCCAAAAAATTCAGTATAATAATACTGTTTATACGAAACTTCATTATGAACAATATTTTCTGTTTCTACTTGATCAAATAACGGGATCTCATTATTTAAAATGGTATCAATCTCTTTTTCCGGTGTCAAATAATGACTTTGTAAAAACTCAATCAAGATTGCATCATCTATTAAGGCCTGTGCAACAGGATCATGTTTATCTTTATCATCATCACTACTACATGAAAAAGCTATAATACCTAATAATAAAACTAAAAAATATTTCAATTTCATAAATAAATTTTTGATGCGCAATTTACAATTTTATATTCTTTAATAGCAAATTGTGTATAGTTAAAGTTTGGTTAACTATATTACATTAAAAGTTCTGTTTACAGCGAATGTTTTTAATTAATAAATTATTTAACAAAATTAATTTTACGCATTCTTAAACTTAAAGGTGTAACTTCTAAATACTCATCATCTTTAATATACTCCATACATTCCTCTAATGAAAAAGCTCGTTTAGGAGCAATATTAACTGCAGTATCAGTTCCCGATTTACGCACATTCGTTAATTTTTTACCTTTCGTCAAATTGATTGACATATCTTCTTGTCGGTTATTTTCCCCTACAACTTGTCCTTTATAAATGTCCTGATTTATATCTATAAAGAATATTCCCCTATCTCCTAATTTATCAATAGAATAGGCTGTTGCCCTACCAGCTTCTGCAGAAACAAGTGCTCCATTTACCACATCGCTAAAATCGCCTTTATAAACTCCAAATTTATCAAAAGTATGATTTACAATAGCTTCACCAGAGGTAGCTGTAAGTATCTTATTTCGTAAACCTATTAAACCTCTTGATGGTATTGTAAATTCAAGGTGTTGCAGATCTCCTTTTGGTTCCATCACCAATAAATCTCCTTTCCTCAAGGTAACCAGATTAATTACCTTACTAGATGCGGTTTCAGGAACATCTACAACAAGAGTTTCATAAGGTTCATTTTTAACGCCATCAATTTCCTTAAAAATTACCTGAGGCCTTCCAACCTGTAATTCATATCCTTCTCTTCGCATTGTTTCTATAAGAACGGATAAATGCATTATGCCCCGACCAAATACATTAAACTTATCTTCCGAATCAGTTTCATCCACACGTAAAGCAAGATTTTTTTCCATTTCTTTGAATAATCTATCACGTAAGTGACGAGAGGTAACAAATTTACCTTCTTTACCAAAAAAGGGAGAATTATTTATAGTAAATAACATACTCATCGTTGGTTGATCTATTTCAATACGGGGTAATGCCTCTGGGTTCTCCAGATCAGCAATGGTATCGCCAATTTCAAACCCTTCGATTCCTGTAATCGCACAAATATCACCGCTTCTTACTTTATTAGTTTTAGCTTTACCTAAACCTTCAAAAGTATGTAATTCTTTTATTCTTACTTTTTTAGTAGATCCATCGGACTTGCAAAGCGTATAATCCTTAGCTTCTTCAATATCACCTCTAAATACTCTACCAATGGCAATTCTTCCTGTAAATGAAGAAAAGTCTAAAGAAGTAATTTGCATTTGCAATGTTCCTTCTCTGTATGGTGCTTCAGGAATATTTTCAATAATCGCGTCCAAAAGCGGAATTATACTATCAGTCTCATTTTTCCAATCGGTACTCATCCAACTGTTTTTGGCTGAGCCATATATTGTGTTGAACTCTAATTGCTCTTCGGTGGCATCTAAAGCAAACATCAGATCAAAAACTTTTTCATGAACTAAATCAGGTGTACAATTTTCTTTATCCACCTTATTAATGACAACAATTGGCATTAATCCAAGTTCCAAAGCCTTGCTCAATACAAATCTAGTTTGTGGCATTGGTCCTTCAAAGGCATCCACCAAAAGTAAAACACCATCAGCCATTTTTAACACACGTTCTACTTCACCTCCGAAATCGGCATGACCAGGAGTGTCAATTACATTGATCTTTACACCTTTATAGTTTACCGAAACATTTTTAGATAAAATAGTTATACCTCGTTCACGTTCGAGATCATTGCTGTCTAATAATAATTCCGTACGCACTTTACGGTCATCCAGAATTTTTGCCTGATCGATAATTTTATCTACCAAAGTTGTTTTACCGTGATCTACGTGTGCAATAATTGCGATGTTTCTTATTGATTGCATATCCTGTTTTTTTGAAAGTGCAAAAGTAGTTGTTTTATTTTGATTCGGAGATAATTTATTAGTTTATATTGGAAGTTTCATCCCAAAGAAAATGGAAATATAAATTCTTAGTAACTTAACTAAGAATTAACGCATTATATATTTTTAGAGTATTATTTTTATCACTTGAAAATACAAATAAATATATGGTATTATCGAAAGTTAAAATGGTAGTTACTGATATGGATGGCACATTGCTTAATTCAGATAGTGAAGTAAGTAATAATTTTTTACATCTGTATTCAGAATTAAAAAAACATAAGCTGCGTTTTGTAGCGGCAAGTGGGCGTCCCTATTCCAGTATTACGAATAAATTAAATACAATTAAAGATGAAATTACTATTGTTGCCGAAAATGGTGCATATGTTAAACATGGTAATAAAGAATTACTTTTAACCAATCTTCCTAACATTAGAACGGAGCAAATTTTATTACAATTAAGAAATATTAAAGGAGCATTTACCGTTCTATGTGGGAAAAAATCTGCCTATATTGAAAGTAATGATAAACGATTTATTGACATGTTCGTTGAGTATTATGCCAAATATAAAATTGTAAATGACTTGACAAGAGTTAACAATGATACCTTTTTTAAAATAGCTGTATATCATTTTGATTGTTCTGAATCGTACATTTACCCCGCTGTAAAACATTTGAAAAGTGAAATGCAGGTTAAAGTTTCAGGTGCAAACTGGTTAGACCTGTCAGATCCTTATGCCAATAAAGGCCATGCCATAAATTTTTTACAAGAAAGATGGGGAATTTCCAAAAATGAGACTATGGTTTTTGGTGACTATAACAATGACCTGGAAATGATGGATCAAGGTTTTTTTAGCTATGCCATGGAAAATGCTCATTCTAATATTAAGAAAGCTGCTCGTTTTAAAACGAAAAGTAACAATGAAGAAGGTGTAGAATTTATATTGGAAAAGCTTTTGAAAGCTAAAGAATCATCCCTTAACAAAAAGTAATATCTACTTAATTATTCCTGATGGTATAATATATCAAGAATATCTTTTTCTATTCTTGATGGTTTAAGTGTTTTAGAATTAATTAAACACCAGGTGGTTTTTGTTTTTACTAATAAAGTATCGCCCTTGTAAATATGAACATTTCTTATGGATCTAACTCCCTTTGATTCACCAACCCAGGTATAAACGGTAATTTCATCGTTTAAAAATGCCGGATTAACATAATCAATTTCATGCCTTGTTGCTACCCAAAAATATTTTTCATCAATCTCAGCATTAGTTAATTTTTCCCAGTGTTTCTCTGCTATATCGTTAACCCACTGCAAATAAACCACATTATTTACATGGTTTAAGTTGTCAATTTCATTCGCTTTGACTTTAATTGTTTGATGATAAGAAACGGAATTTTCTGGTACTTTTTTAATCATGATTAAAAATTAAATTATTTAGATCTGCTTTTCAGAACTTCTTCAATGTCAGTCAGCTTAAACCCTTTTGCCTGTAATAGAATTAAATAATGGAAAAGCAAATCAGCACTTTCACTTAAAAACAAATTATTATTGTCATCCTTAGCTTCAATAACAACCTCAATAGCCTCCTCTCCAACTTTTTGAGCTATCTTATTGATTCCCTTTTTAAATAAAGAAGCCACATAAGAATCTTCAATATCCGCATTTTCTTTTCTTTCTTCAATAATATTTTCCAATTTGGATAAAAAACCAAATGATGATTCATTTTTATCGCCCCAACAGGTATCTGTTCCCTTATGACATGTTGGACCCTCAGGACATACAGAAACTAAGAAAGTGTCAAGATCACAATCCAATTTTAAATCTATTAAGTTCAAAAAATTACCGCTCTCCTCTCCTTTGGTCCATAAGCGCTGTTTGCTCCGACTGTAAAATGTTACTTTTTTTGTTTCAAGGGTTAATTCAAGGGCTTCTTGATTCATATAACCCAACATCAAAACATTTTTTGTTATAATATCTTGAATTACGGCAGGGATCAATCCAGTATTTTTATCAAAATTTATTTTCATAACCTAACTTTTATACCTTTATTATATAATTCTTTCTTTAATCGATCAATTTCAATTTCCTTATAATGAAATACACTTGCAGCCAAAGCTGCATCAGCTTTTCCATCTACAAAAGCATCTGCAAAGTGTTGAATTGTTCCGGCACCACCACTTGCTATTATGGGTACGTTGACCAATTCTGAAATTTGTTTTAAAGCATCATTGGCAAACCCATTTTTTGTACCATCATTATTCATTGAAGTGAATAATATTTCACCTGCGCCTAGCGCAACTGCTTTTTTTACCCAATCAAATAAATTTAACTCAGTTTCTACTCTTCCCCCTACCAAAAACACCTTCCATTCATCTTTGATCAATTTTGCATCAACAGCCAAAACTATGCACTGACTCCCAAACTTATTTACCAAATCACTAATCAACTGTGGGTTCTTGACCGCTGATGAATTGATAGAAACTTTATCTGCTCCGGCTCTTAATAGTTTTTTGACATCTTCAACCGAAGAAATCCCGCCACCAACTGTAAATGGAATATTTACTTTTTTAGCTACTTTTTCCACCAAATCAATTAAAGTTTTTCTCCCTTCTTTGGTTGCTGTAATATCTAAAAACACTAATTCATCTGCCCCCTCCTTTGAATACCTATCGGCTAATTCAACAGGGTCTCCGGCGTCTCGAAGCCCTACAAAATTAATCCCTTTAACTGTCCGTCCGTTCTTAATATCCAAACAAGGTATAATTCGTTTTGTAAGCATCTTAATTTTTGTTTTTTACATTTAAGTCTACGCCGTCATAAAAACCTAAACTTTTGTTCTTTAAAATTTTAGTCCATAAAGATATTTGACCTGTATGATACGAATAATGTTCTACAACATGTATGATTATACCTATTCCGGAAAAAGTAAATCCTTGAACCTCTCGTATTTCTATTAAATTTTCACCACTGATATTCTTGATTATAGCTTGTGCTTTTTCCAGAATTTGTACCAGTTTATTATATAATTGTTCCTTATTATATCCGGTTTTAATAGAAAATTCTTTATCACGATCTCTATTATCTTCGGTATTTGACAATGATGATATCGCATATTGCTCAATATTACCACAAAGATGTAACAATAAATTACCTATACTATTAGAGGATTTATTTGGCTTTTGCCAAACTTCTTCTTCAGACAATTTATCTAAACATATTTTTATCCTATCGGTATTTTCCTGCATTCGATAAATAGAATTTGATAGAAATTCGTTAATTATTTCTTTTTCTAAGAGTTTCATGTCGATAAAATAAATTGTTCTAATTGTTTTAAACTGATTCTATTCTCGTAAATGGCTTTACCAATAATAGTTCCTTCACAACCCAATTTCGCTAACCCGGGCAGTTCATCAAAACTAGAAATTCCTCCCGATGCTATTAATTTTATATCAGGTATTATTTCCAGAATTTTTTGATACAAAGAAAAAGAAGGTCCTTCTAACATACCATCTTTAGCAATATCTGTACAAATAATATATTTTATTCCAATCTTTTGATATTTTTGAACAAATGGAATTAACTCTTTATCAGATTCTTCTAACCAACCACTAACTGCTATTTTTTCATTATATGCATCTGCCCCAAGAATGATTTTATTATTACCGTATTTATAGAGCCAACTTTTAAATATAATCTCATTTTTTACTGCAATGCTACCTCCGGTTATTTGATTGGCTCCACTTTCAAAAGCAATATGCAAATCTTCATCAGACTTTAGACCACCCCCAAAATCTATCTTTAAATTGGTTTGGCTGGAAATTTTCTCCAAGATTTTATAATTTACTATATGTTTGCTTTTTGCCCCATCCAGATCAACCAAATGCAAATATTCAATTCCCGAATTTTCAAATTTTTTGGCAACTTCAACGGGATCTTCATTATATACTTTCTTTGTATTGTAATCACCTTTGGAAAGTCTAACACATTTGCCATCAATAATATCAATTGCCGGTATTATTCTCATAATAATTTAAGATTAATAAAATTCTTTAAGATTTGTTCACCCCCATCACTACTCTTTTCAGGATGAAATTGACATGCATAAAAATTATCCTTTTTAATAGCTCCGGCATAATTCAATCCGTAATTGGTACTAGCAATCGAATATTCATTTTCCGGTACATAAAAGCTATGCACATAATACATATAAGAATCAGATCCTACATTTTCGAACAACTCACTTTTCAACTTGGTAATAGTATTCCAGCCTATTTGTGGAACCTTTAAATTATCAGAAAATTTAAGTACATCAATTGGAAATATGTTTAAACATTCCGTTTCATTTTCTTCTGAATAACGGCACATCAACTGCATTCCTAAACAAATACCTAAAACCGGTTGTTTTAAAACCGGGATAACCTTGTCTAATCCAAATTTTTTGATCTCCGTCATGGCACTTAGCGCTTCTCCCACGCCAGGAAAAATTACTCTATCTGCAGATCTTATTATCTTCTCGTCATTTGTGCAAATTGAGACATATCCAAGTCTTTCTAATGCAAACTGAACAGATTTTACGTTACCCGCTCCATAATCAATAATTACTATTTTCATTTATTATTTCTATTATAAAGTCCCCTTGGTAGTGGGCAAAATCATTTTATCAACATCACGTTTTACCGCTACCTTAATTGCTTTTGCCAAAGCTTTGAAAATGGCCTCAATTTTATGGTGCTCATTCAAGCCTTCAGCTTTAATATTCAAATTTGCTTTAGCACCGTCAGTAAACGATTTAAAAAAGTGATAAAACATTTCTGTAGGCATATCACCGATTTTTTCACGTTTGAATTCAACATCCCATTCCAACCAATTCCTGCCACCAAAATCAATTGCTGTTTGTGCCAAACAATCATCCATTGGTAAAGTAAATCCGTAGCGTTCTATTCCAAGTTTATCACCCAGTGCTTTTGCCAAAACCTCTCCCAATACAATCGCAGTATCTTCAATAGTATGATGCTCATCAACATTTAAATCACCATTCACCTTAATTGTTAGATCCATATTACCATGTCGGGCAATTTGATCTAACATATGATCAAAAAATGATAAGCCTGTTTTGATATTACTAATACCAGTCCCATCTAAATTCAAGCGAATGAAAATATTAGTTTCATTGGTTTTTCTGGAAATTTCAACAACTCTTTCTTTTAATTTCAAAAATTCATATATCTCTTTCCAATTATCGGTTTCTAAAGAAATAAATTTATCCAATGCTTCCCTTTCTACAGAAATCTCATCATTACCCAAATTTGTTTGATTATTTATAAATATTGCTTTTGAATTTAAATTTTTTGCCAATTCTATATCAGTTAATCTATCACCTATTACAAAGGAGTTTTGCAAATCGTATTCATCGGTAAAATAAGAAGTTAATAAACCTGTTTTTGGTTTACGATTTGGTGAATTATCATTAGGAAAACTCCTATCTATAATTTGCTCTTTAAAAATAACGCCTTCGTTTTCAAAAGTTTTTATGATAAAATTATGCACCGGCCAAAAGGTATTTTCAGGATAAACCTCTGTTCCCAATCCATCCTGATTGGTCACCATAACCAATTCAAAATTTAACTCAGTCGCAATTTTTGATAAATAGGTCAATGCCCTTGGATAGAGCACCAATTTGTCAAAACTATCTATTTGTTCGTCCGCCGGTTCCTGTATTAAGGTTCCATCTCTATCAATAAATAATACTTTTTTCATGAATCAAGTAGTTTTAAAGTGTGAATTAATTTAACTATTTCTTCTTCGGCTCCACAAGTTATTCGCAAACAATTCTTACACAATGGCACATTTGTTCTATTTCTTACTACAATACCTTTTTCTATTAGTTGCCTGTATCTTTTATTGGCATCATCGACTTTAATTAACACAAAATTCGCATTAGTTGGGTAGATCTTTTTAATAAAATTGATCTCTTTTAAATTATTTAATAATCCTTTCCTGACAAGTTTAATTTGGTATACCTGATCATCTACTTCTTTAATGTTTTTCAAAGCATCAATGGCTTTTTTTTGTGTTATTTCATTTACATTATATGGCGCTTTGATCTTATTTAAAACTGAAATTATTTTCGCATTAGCGTAACAAATTCCTAACCTTATCCCAGCTAATCCATAAGCTTTTGATAAAGTTTGAGTAACGATCAAATTAGAATAGTTTTTAATTTCATCTACCCAGCTTTTGGTATTTGTGAAATCAATATATGCTTCATCAATCACAAGTAAGCCTTTAAAATTCTGTAATATTCGTTGCACATCATTTTTTTCCATCACATTTCCTGTTGGGTTATTCGGTGAGCAAATGAATATCAATTTTGTATTCTTATTGATTTCACTAAAAACATTATCAATATCTATCTGAAAATCTGTTTTTAGTAAAACTTCTTTACATAATACGTTATTCGTTTGTGCCAATACCTTATACATTCCATATGTTGGTGGCATAGTAATAATATGATCCTCTCTAGGTTCACAAAATGCTCTAAAAATTAAATCCAATACTTCGTCACTTCCATTACCCAATAAAATATTTTCTACTTTAACTTTTTTTTGTTTTGAAAATAGCATTTTCAGATTGTATTGATATGGATCCGGGTATCGATTCAAACCATTATAAAAAGGATTTTCATTCGCGTCTAAAAATATCATATCCTGACCTAACTCCCTAAATTCATCTCTTGCAGATGAATAAGGTTTCAGGTTCTTGATATTTTTTCTGACCAAATTATTTATATCAAAATTCTTATTCATTTTTTATACTATTTAATCTTAAGGTCACGGCATTTTTATGTGCCTGTAAACCTTCCGCTTCTGCCATTAATTCAACAGCCCGGCCTATATTTTGTAATCCGGTCTTCGTTATTTTTTGAAAGGTGATCGTCTTTAAAAATGAATCCAGATTTACACCACTATAATTCTTTGCAAAACCATTTGTAGGGAGTGTATGATTAGTACCCGAAGCGTAATCGCCTGCACTTTCGGGTGTATAATTTCCAATAAATACAGATCCTGCATTTTGAATTTTAACTAATATATCCGATGAGTTTTTCATGCATATAATAAGATGTTCAGGAGCGTATTCATTTATCAGATCTAAAGCTTCATTTTCAAATTCTAAATAAATTAATTTAGAATTAGATATTGCTTTTTTAGCAATTTCTTTTCTTGGTAAATTACTTAATTGTAACTTTATTTCTTTTTCAACTGCATCTAAAAAATCAGAAGTTGTAGAAACCAAAATAACCTGGCTGTCAATTCCATGCTCAGCCTGTGATAGTAAATCAGATGCCACAAAAGATGCATTAGCTGATTCATCTGCAAAAACTAATAATTCACTTGGTCCGGCAGGTAGATCTATGGCCACATTATATTTTATAGCTATTTGTTTGGCTACCGTAACAAATTGATTTCCAGGGCCAAATATTTTATAAACATTCGGAATAGATTTCGTGCCAAAGGTCATAGCTGCAATAGCTTGAATTCCTCCAATTTTAAAAATATTTGTTATACCGCACAAACTTGCCGTATATATTATTACCGGGTCAATATTTCCATTTCTATCAGGAGGAGTACACAATACTATTTCTTGGCAACCGGCAAGCTTTGCGGGAATGGCCAACATTAAAATAGTTGAAAATAATGGAGCTGAACCGCCAGGTATATACAAACCTATTTTTTGAATTGGTCTTTTTTCTTGCCAACAAGTTACACCTTCTGTTATTTCTATCTTTGTAATTTTTGATATTTGTGCTTTGTGAAATTTCTCAATATTGCTCTTTGCAAGTTGAATAGAATCTTTTAACTCAGTCGAAATTTTATTTTCGGCCTTTTTTATTTCCTCGTAGGAGTACAAGAAATTATCAAGTTCTACATTATCATAGATTTTCGCATATTTCTTTACGGCATTATCTCCATTTAATTGAACATCTTTAAAAATATAACTTACTGTTTTTTCAATTTCTGCATAAGTCTTTGTAGGCCTTCTTAAAATTTCAGCCCAGTTATTTTTAGGCGGATTAATTATTTTTTCCATCATAAAACCATTTTTTCAATCGGAACTACTAATAATCCTTCAGCCCCAATAATCTTTAATTCGTCAATTACTTCCCAAAATTTATTTTTTTCGATTACGGTATGAATAGAACTCCAACCCTCTTCTGCCAAAGGTAAAACTGTTGGGCTACGCATTCCGGGCAAAACCTTAATGGCGTCGTCTATCTTATCATTCGGAACATTCATCAATATATATTTAGAGTTTCTGGCTTTTAAAACCGATTGTAATCTGAATTGAAGTTTCTTTAATATTTCTTCTTTATCGGAAGAAATTTTAGGCGATACAGCCAATACCGCTTCCGATGTAAACATAACCTCAACTTCCTTTAAATTGTTCTTAAATAATGTACTTCCGCTACTTACTATATCGCAAATAGCATCCGCCAGGCCAATATTCGGTGCAATCTCAACAGAACCTGAAATTTGATGTAATTCGGATTTGATTCCCTTTTTATCTAAATAAGCATTTAAGGTATTTGGGTATGAAGTTGCTATTTTTTTACCCTCCAAGTCATTGATTGATTCATACTTAAAGGTCTTAGGAACAGCCAATGACACCCTACACTTTGAGAAATTTAGTTTTTCCAAAATCTTTATGGTATTTCCTTTTTCTACCAGTACATTTTCTCCAATTATTGCAATATCCACAACTCCATCAATTAGATATTGTGGAATATCACTGTTACGTAAAAACATAATTTCCATAGGAAAATTTGAGACCGTCGATTTTAACTGATCTAAACCATTACTTATAGAAATTCCGCAATCTTTTAATATTTTTAAGGAATCTTCATTTAGTCTGCCAGACTTTTGAACCGCAATTTTTAATTTATCCATTTTTAATTATATTGGTTCAAGTACTAAAAATAGGCATTAAAAAACCCGTTTGAAGTACTCAAACGGGTTTTAAATATTTTGACATTAATCATAACATTTTCAGTTCGCTTGAGTGCAAAGATGAAAATGGCGATGATGTAATGAGTTGAATTTCATTTTTTGTATTAATAAGTGGCAAATGTAAATATATTTTTTAATAAATCAATATTTTATTAAATATTTTTCAATTTAAACCATCTTTTCTTTTCGCATGTTCAAAACCATCATTCCACCATTTCTTCATTTTTTCTTTTTCAAAAATCAATGAATTCGTTGTTAGTACAATTGGAGTATGATAAATATTAAGTTTAACATTATGATGCTTTGCTGCCAATTTTCCCAATGAAATATTATGAATTTCAATGTGATTTTGCATAAATTCAAACAGGTTGGTCATTAACGAAAATGGGTTTTTAGATGGCATTCTATTCAATTGTGTAATTTCAGTTTCTAAAATTATTGCATCAATTTCTGTAGCTCCCATTTTTATTGCTTCTTCAATCGGTACTAAATTTGCAAATCCTCCATCAGCATATTCGCAATGATCTTTTATTAATAAACTCATAAATGGCACATAATTGGATGATCCCCATATCCAATCTCTAAAATCGTCAAAACTGACATTACGCAAAGATTTAAATTCAACTTTATTTAATGATAAATTTGAAACAGTAACTATTATATCTTTTTTAGATTCTCTAACCTTTTTTAATAATTTATCTGTAATTTCCTTATCGATCAGTTTCTTCAAATTATAGCTTTCTCCAAAGGTCTTGCTGCCTTTGATTAAATTTAGTATTGTATTAAAATGGTTGATGCTAACGGTGTTGAAATTATGTACTTTCTTAACATTAAAAGGACAGCTGCTAAAAATAGTCTTTTGACGAACATTGGTATAGATACGTTTTAATTCTTTAATTTCGTTCAAAGCCAAATGAGTGACCATCAAACTTCCGGTAGAAGTTCCTATAAACAGATCGTATTCTTTTTGTTTTTCTTCTAATAAATACTGAGCAACTCCACCGGCAAATGCTCCCTTACTCCCACCACCAGAAATCACTAATGCTTTCATATCTAATATTTTTCTCTAAAAATAGTCTGATATATTTAAAAAAAATTACATTTGAAAAATTTTATTTAAAAACGATGGGTAAATACCTCACACTATTTATTTTTTACTTTTTATTGATCACCCAATTAATAGGACAAAGTGTTAATACCTTGAATGTCAGTTTCAATGAATTTGAAATTAAAAATACTAGTATTAGAGCAATTGAAGTGGTCAATGATAGCACTATTTGGTTTGCTGGGTCAAAAGGGAAATATGGAAGAATAATGAATGGGCATTTACAAATAGATTCAATTCAATTAAATGATAAAATTCTAAATTTCAGATCGATAGCATTTAACGGAAAAGATATATTTTTCTTAAGCATTGAAAATCCTGCGGTATTATACAAAATAGATCCTTTAGATCACAATTTAGCTAATCCAAAAATTGTTTATTCAGAGAAACATGGTAAAGTTTTTTACGATTCTATGACTTTTTTTGACAAAGTTAACGGTATCGCAATCGGGGATGCTACAGATGATTGTTTATCGATTATTAGAACCAATGATGGTGGAAATACTTGGCAAAAATTGAATTGTAATAATTTGCCCAAAATATTTGAAGGAGAAGCTGCATTTGCTGCGAGCAACAGCAATATAGCAACCTATGATAAAACTGTGTGGATAGTTACCGGTGGAAAGAAAGCACGGATTTTTAAAAGCGATAATTATGGTAAGGATTGGAACGTTGTAGATTCACCTATTACACAAGGTGGAAAAATGACCGGAATTTTTGCTGTAGATTTTTTTGATAAAAACAATGGTATTATCATGGGTGGAAATTGGGAAAAGAAATCTGATACAAAAAAAACCAAAGCAACAACGAATGATGGAGGGACAACATGGAAACTTATTGCTGATGATCAAATTCCCGGTTATATCAGCTGCGTACAATACATCCCAGAAACAAACGGAAAGGAAGTCATTGCTGTTTCAACCCAAGGAATTTATTATTCAAATAACAAAGGAGCTTTCTGGAGTAAAATAAGCGAAAAAGGATTTTACGGCATCCGATTTGTCAATAAAAAAACAGCATGGCTTTCGGGAAATAATAAAATCGCTAAAATGCAAATTCATTAAACATTATACTTAAAAATGAAATACATCATAACAATAATCTTACTGATATCAACCTTTATAAGTTGTCAAAAAAATACAATTGAAGATTCTTTTGATTGTAACACACCCCTGCATTTCACGAAATCCAAAGAATATAGTGATGTATTGAAAAAATTTAAAATAAAAATTCCAAGTAATTGGAAAACAGAACTATACTTTGATGAATATCAATCAGAACTTTATAGTGCAGATACGACAAAACAATTATCAGAAACTTATATTGTCGATATCACCTGGCATCAGGGACAACTTGATTTTAATAAGGAGTTTGAACAAAACTTAAATGAAAACATTACATTAAAAGAAAAACTTATACATGTAAAATCAGGTCATGGATCCTTTTTAAATCACCAAAGTTATTACTATATAGCCGTTGGAGAAAATACAGATATAACTTACCATTATTTACAAATATTTCTAAAGTACAAGAACGATGAGTATTATACTTTTACTTCTAAGATTTACGGGAATGAATTTGTCAACGAACGGATTTGTGCATCTATTTCACTATTTAAAAATATTAGGTTCATAAAGTAATATTTTATACCGTTTATGTTAAAATAATTTCTCTTTAAATTCGTTTAAAATAATTAAATCTGTCATACAGATCGAATTTTTTACTTTTTTAATTAAAATACAATTGCTATGAAAAAAATAAGTATTTTATTTAATCTTGTATTATTGTTTATTGCCATATTCTCGTGTGAACAACAAATGGAGATTAACTCATTAAAATCAATTGATTCAAATATTTCAATTGACAAAAACAGCCAGATCAATCTGGAGCCAACAACTTTATCTAAAGAACAAATTGAAAATAATAGTTGTGGTGAAGTTAAAATTACAACACTTTTTGCGGGCCAAAATTTAGATATTGGAAACATTATGATTTACAATGATGAAGCCAATCTTTATGTTACTTATGATGTAGAGAAAGGGAACTGGTGGTTGGAAGAAACACATTTATTTGTTGGCAATTATAGTGATATTCCTTTTACAGGAGCAGGTAATCCAAAAATTGGTCATTTTCCTTATCATGGAGATCATGACCAAACACAAAACTACACATTTACTATTCCTATATCTGAATTGGATGATTGTTTTGTAGTTATTGCCCATGCATCAGCAGTTCAAAAGGATGATGATAAAAATACAGGCTCTGAAACTGCTTTTGGATTTGGAGAAGAAGAATTTGATGGAAGCCGTTGGGGCTGGTATTTTGAATATTGTCAACAACAATGTGGTGAAAATGACAATGACGATTCTAACGATGATTCTAATAATAATAATGATGCTAATGAATGTTTAAATGCTTTTGCATACAATGCATCAAAAACAAAGTGCTTTACTTACACAGATAGCAATTTGATAACACATGCCACTTGGTCGAATCAATTTAATTTTTATGAGCAGAAAAATCAACATTTTACACTTCCTTTATACGCGGCAGTTGATAATTGTGGTATTGATCCTATAAGCAATACTAATACTTTAGAAGTTGGATATGTAGATATTTATTTATTCACTGAAGGCATTGGAGATGGCATGCAAATGTTTACTACGGTTAAATATATTATAAATAATGATGCCTATGAACTATCGAATATCAATTTATATTTAAGTAATACTGTCAAACCGAATGATTTAGATCCATCAAATGGTTATTATAATTATAATGAAACCAGTGATTTTTGGAACTCTAGTGAAAATTCTTTAGAAAAATTACCTTGGCCAGGAACTTATAATGCGTGGGATACATATTTCATACCTTATGCCATGGTGTGTAAGGTTAAATCTACTAACTAAACTTGTATTAATATAAATTGAAAAGAGGTTGTTAACAAACAATCTCTTTTTTAGTTTATTATAAAATAGATTTAATATTTTTGGCAAAAATTTATAATGCAAAATACAATAGATCGTTTTATCAAATATGTTAGTATCGATACCCAATCTGATCCAAACAATACAGAATTTCCGAGTACAGATAAACAATGGGATCTAGCCAATTTATTGGTGGAAGAACTAAAAACCATTGGTATGAAAGATATTTCAATAGATGATAATGCCTATATAATGGCCACTTTACCGAGTAATATTGAAAAAGAAGTTCCAACAATAGGCTTTATTGCCCATTTTGATACCAGTCCGGATTATACGGGAACCAATGTAAATGCCCAAATTCATAAGAATTACGACGGAAAAGATATAATTCTGAATAAAGAGGAGAACATTATTCTTTCACCGGATTATTTTGATGATCTATTACTATATAAAGGGCAAACTTTGATCACAACAGATGGTACAACATTGCTTGGTGCAGATGATAAAGCCGGTATTACCGAAATAATGTGCGCTATGGAATATCTGATACAACATCCTGAAATAAAACATGGTAAAATCAGAGTTGGTTTTACTCCTGACGAAGAAGTTGGAAAAGGAGCTCATAAATTTGATGTGGGAAAAATTTGATGCAGATTGGGCATATACAATGGATGGAAGTCAGGTTGGTGAGCTTGAATACGAAAATTTTAATGCTGCTGGGGCTAATGTTATTATACATGGTAAAATTGTTCACCCGGGTTATGCCAAGGGAAAAATGATCAATTCCATGTTGATCGCTGCAGATTTTATAAAATCTTTACCACAAAATGAAATTCCGCAGGAAACAGAAGGATATGAAGGATTTTTTCATTTACATGGGATGAATGGAAATGTTGAAAAAACAGAATTGCAATACATTATTCGTGATCATGATATGGACTTGTTTGAAAAAAGAAAAAATCAATTTTTGGATATAGCTGATAATCTGAATAAAGAATTGGGCACTGATCTGATACAAGTTGAAATTAAGGATCAATATTATAATATGCGTGAAAAAATTTTACCGGTTATGCATATTGTTGATATTGCCGAAGATGCTATGAAAGAACTTAATATAAAACCTATGATTAAGGCTATTAGAGGTGGTACAGACGGTTCTCAACTTTCGTATAAAGGATTACCATGCCCTAATATATTTGCAGGTGGACATAATTTCCATGGCCGCTACGAATATGTACCGGTTGAGTCCATGCAAAAAGCGACTGAAGTAATTATTAAAATAGCTGAACTAACAACAAAAAAATATACTTAAAAATCAAAAATAATGGAAAACAAGTTTTTAATTTCCTTGACTAAAAAATACGAAAGCCCGCTGTTTGTATATGATGCAGATAAAATAATAGAACAATATCAGCGCTTAACAAATGCCTTTTCATCGGTAAACAAGTTAAAAATTAACTATGCGATGAAGGCACTTCCAAATATTAGTGTATTAAAATTATTTAATACTTTAAATTCAGGTTTAGATACGGTATCTGTTCAGGAAGTACAATTTGGATTAAAAGCCGGCTTTGATCCTCAGGATATCATATTTACTCCTAATGGTGTTTCCCTTGAGGAAATTGAGCAAGCTAAGGACTTAGGAGTTCAGATCAATATTGATAATCTCACCATCTTAGAACAATTTGGGCAAAAATACCCTAAAACTTCTGTTTGTATTCGTTTGAATCCACATATTATGGCTGGTGGTAATAGTAAAATTTCGGTTGGACACATCGATTCAAAATTTGGAATTTCTATTCATCAGTTACCCCATATTCATAGAGTTGTAAAAAATACCGGAATGCTTATCAATGGAATCCATATGCATACCGGTTCTGATATTTATGATATTGATGCATTTTTACGCGCAACAGAAATATTATTTAATGCCGCAGCTGATTTTGAAAATCTGAAGTATATTGATTTTGGTAGTGGATTTAAAGTACCATATAAAGAAGGTGATAACCAAACCGATATTGAAGAGTTGGGTTTTAAACTTTCAAAACGATTCAATGAGTTCTCAAAAAAATTAGGTAAAGACCTTACCTTAATGTTTGAGCCCGGTAAATTTTTAGTGAGTGAAGCAGGTAAGTTTTTAACAAGTGTCAACGTTGTAAAACAAACAACATCTACTGTTTTTGCAAGTGTTGACAGTGGTATGAACCATTTGATCAGACCTATGTTTTATGATGCTTACCACCATATTATAAATATCTCAAATCCGAAAGGCAAAAAACGCTTTTATACTATAGTTGGATATATATGTGAAACAGATACATTTGGCAGTAACAGAAGGATCAATGAAATAAAAGAAGGTGATATATTATGTTTTAATAATGCAGGAGCTTATTCCTTTTCAATGGCCAGTAATTATAACTCTCGTTATAGACCTGCTGAAGTATTAGTTTATAAGGGTAAAGATTTTTTAATTCGCGAACGTGAAACTATTGAGGATCTGTTACGTAATCAAATTGATGTAAGTTTAGAATTGTAAAATTTAAGCAATATCTATTCTAAAGACGCTATATCAAAATTTTGATCTACAATCGATTTGATCTTGTTATTCAAATATTTAACTGAATTATAATTTGAATGCTCAAGGGTAATGATAACCAGATCAGAATCTATATATTGCGTAATGGAAGTACTGAAACCATTCCATTTACCATTGTGATAAATCACTTTTTCAGATTCTTTATCATTTATCCTAAAGCCAAAACCATAAGGTACTTTTCTACCATATTTGGTTTCTCCTTTAGTATACATTTGCTCCAAAGTGTTTTCTGATATTATTTTTCCTGAATTTAGAGCATTGATCCATTTTAGAAGATCTTCAACCGTTGAATACACATTTTTATCACCTACAATGGCATCATTGACAGATCCCGAAACCTTGGCATGCCATCTTCTTCTGTAAACCCGATAACCTGAAAGCTGATTTTCACTTATTGGATCCCGTTCAAATCTATATACAAATGAGTTATTCATTTGCAAGGGTTGAAAAATATTCGTTTCTAAAAATTCACTATAACTATTTCCTGATACTTTCTCAACCAGTGAAGCTAATACAAAATAACCCGTGTTAGAATAATCAAAATTTCTACCGGGACTAAAGAATAAAGGAAGATTATATTCAGCCATTAGGTCCATCATTTCATTATTATCAGGAGCCTTATCCTTATTCCACTTATGCTCGGCCAGCCAGAAATATTTTGGCAATCCTGAAGTGTGATTTAAAAGGTGTCTAACAGTTATTTCCTCATAAGGAAATTTCGGAAAATACTTTATTATGGTATCATCCAGACTTATCAGGCCTTTTTCATAAAGAATCAAGATAGCTGTGGCTGTAAATTGTTTACTAACGGAAGCTAGTTGAAAGGATGAATTTTTATCAATCTTTGTTTTTTTCTTAAAATCGGCATATCCATATTCATTAGAAAATATCAATTTCCCGTTTTTCGCCACTAAAACACTTCCATGAAAATCCTGCCTTTTATTGATTCGTTTTAAAACAGAATCCAATTTTTTTGATACATTTTGTGTAAGAGATTCAGGAAAACTTAATATATGAAGTTCCTCTTTAAAGTTCAAAGCAACTCCCTCTTTAAGTCTGTCAATACCGATAGAAGTAGAAACACTAAAGCTGTTGAAAACTATAAAAATAAGCAAAAGAAAATACTTGATATTCGTACTACTTTTAAAATTCATTAATATTCTTTTTTATTTAATATCGGATAAAAGTAAGAAAAATCATCAACATAGCAAAAAATGACTTTTCAGTTTCATTTATAGTGATCTATTATACATATAACAAAACCGTATTTATTTTAGTTCCAATAAATACCATTTTGTCAATCTATAAACGTGTAAAAATCAATTTTATTTAAATATTATTTACAATTAACACAATTGGATTAATTGAAGTCTGAAGTTTTTTTGAATTAAGCCAGACCAAAATTCCTGAAAATTATAAAAACCTATTATTTTTATTTTTAATTTTTTAGATTGATTATTAATTAATAAAGTCTGTAACTCCTCAATTATTCAATAAGTGCCCATTGGTTATTTATTTTACTATTTATTAGCTTCGATCCAATTGATAATTTTAACTTCCAATAGAGCTAAAGGGATACAGCCTGTTTCTAAAATTTGATCATGAAATTCCCTAATGTCAAATTTTTCACCCATTATAGATTCTGCCTTTTCTCTTATTTCTAGTATTTTCAATTGCCCTATTTTATAAGATAGTGCCTGGCCCGGATTTGCCATATATCTTTCAATTTCACTAATTATACTTGCTTCGGGTTCAGCCTCATTATCCAATGAATATTGAATTGCTCTTTCCCTTGTCCATCCTTTTGCGTGAATTCCTGTATCTACTACCAATCTGATAGCTCTATGCATTTCTGCACTTAACATTCCAAAATATTGATATGGATCAGTATACAAACCTAATTCTATTCCTAAGGATTCGGTATACAATGCCCAGCCTTCACCATATGCACTATACCAAAGAGTTTTTCTAAAATCAGGTAGTTCTTCATTTTCCTGAGTTAAAGATATTTGGTAATGATGTCCCGGAATAGCTTCATGTAAAAACAAAGATTCATCACTAAATGTATTATACTTTTTTGCGTTTGGTATTGGAACATAAAATGTTCCAGGTCTACTACCATCCATTGAACCCGGGTTATATTCAGCACTGGCAGAAGCTTCTCTAAATGCTTCCGTTTGTTTTACCATAAAAGTTGTTTTGGGTTTATTACTGAATAGTTTCTCTAACTTTGGTTCCATTTTTTTATGTATCCTATTAAAATTATCTATAACCTGTTCGGGTTTTGAAAAAGGCATTAAATCTTTATTATTACGCACATAATCAAAAAATGAAATAATATCGCCTTCAAATTTTACCTGAGTTTTAACTTTTTCCATTTCAGTCAAGATCCTGGCAACCTCGTCTAAACCGATCTGATGAATTTCTTCTGCAGTTAATTCAGTAGTAGTATACTTTTTTATAGCAAAATTATAGTATTCTTTTCCATTTGGAATTGCCGCTACTCCACTTGATGCTCTTCCCTGATTCAAGTAATCGGTACTTACATAATCATATAAACTCTTGTAGGCCGGTATAATATAATCTTTTAGCATATTTTCGTATGCAACTTTCAATTCAATCTTTTCTTTATTTGTAAAGGATTCAGGAAAATTTTTAACCGGGCTGAAAAACAAGTGCTCATCCAAATTATCATTGGTTAATTCTTTTAGTTGAGGAATAACCTTTACTATTAAAGAATTGGGTAATACATACCTGATTTTTACTCCTTCCTTCATATTTTCTTTTGCAGTAAGTAGCCATTTTGTATAACCTTCTAATCTTTCCAACCAATTGTAATAATCTTCGACAGTTTTAAACGGTTGTGCGCTTGTTCCACTTGCCAACTGACCTACTTTAAGATTTTTTGACCACATTTGATCAATTGGAATAAGTTCTTTACGAAACTTTAATTCTTCCAAATTGATTTCACAATCCCATAACATTACATCCAAGGTCATCTTTTCAATATCGCTTAGTTCTTTTTTATCGAAGCTTTGCAGTTTTGCTTTGAATTTATTGTAATAAGCAACTGAACTGTCTTTATATTTTTGTGATAAGAAATTAGGGAAGCTGTTATTAAATCTTCTATCTCCACTAAAAGTTGCTTTGATTGGGTCAAGCACAAGGCCTTCTTCATAATATGCTAAAAGCATTTGATCAAATTCATTGCTTATATTCACCTCCATTTTTTCCATATTATCCTGATTGTCATTTTTACACGAAGCAAATAATATAAAGATAAAGCTTAAGGATATAATAATTTTTTTCACGGGTAAATTTAATTTTAATGATTTACTTTTTTCAATACTTGGCAGATTTACCTTTAGGCATATTATTCAGGATAAATTGTCTTAGGTCATCGTTGGCAGATTTAAGATCATCTTTACGTAAATACATCATATGACCACTTCTATATCCTTTAAAACTCAATCGATCTTTCATTTTACCACTTGGATCAATTTGCCACATGGTATATTTGGCATTGAAGTATGTTGTTGCACCGTCATAATATCCTGATTGAAACATCACCTCTAAATATGGATTTTCTGCCATTGCTTTCCGTAAATCATCTCTGGTATTATTATTTCTATCATCCCAAGGGTGAACATTCCCAAACATATTATATTTAATATCTGTTTTAAAATTTAGATGTTCACGTAAATAATAATTTATAGCTGGAGTGAATGAATGCAACCAAGAAGTTAATTCCGCGCTATAATCCGGACTGACACCGGCATCGGTTTTATCTAAACCTAAATATCTGGAATCTAACCTTCCAATAGTATTACCTGTTTTATCTCTTAATAATTCCTTCCAATAAAACGAAGTTGGTACGTCCAGATTATGCTGTAAAATTGATTTTTTTGATATCCCTGAATAATATGCCATTTTTTCAGCAATTTTATTCTTTGCTTCAGAATTTAAAGAGCCACCTCTGGCCAGGGCCGGCATAACAATATTTAAAGTATATTCTTCAACCTCCGGCAATACTTCCAGTAAATCTTTTTGTTGCAATTCACTTGGCAGTGCTTTATGATGCCATGCAGCTGCAGCAAAATAGGGTAAATTCAGTGAAGAAGATATTGGGCTATCTGACTGGAACACATTATAATCTGCAGGAGAAACCAATATTACACCATTGAGATACATCCATTGTTTCTCCTGTAATTCTAAGGCTAAACCTGATACTCTTGTTCCACCATAACTTTCTCCAATCAGATATTTTGGGGATAACCATCTTTGGTTTCGGGAAATAAATGTATTAAGCCATTCTGCCAAATATTTTATATCGGCATTAATGCCAAAAAACAAATCTCTTTTGACCTCTTCACCACTTTCCGGAATTGTTCTTGAATATCCCGTATTAACCGGGTTTACATAAACAATATCCGCTATATCCAAAATAGAGTTATGATTATCATGAATACCGTAAGGTTGCATCGGATAACCTTCTTCATCAATATTTAAAACTTTAGGACCGGTATATGCTACATGCATCCAAACGGAAGCCGACCCCGGACCGCCGTTAAAAGAAATTAATAAGGGTCGTTTATCCATTTTAACAGATGTGTTCTTTTTATAATATGTATAATACAAGGTTGCTATTGGCTTACCATTTTCATCCCAAACAGGTTGTGTACCCGTGGTAGCGGTATAATTTATCTTTGTTCCTTTTATCGTAACTGAATGATTGGTAACAATAGTTGTATCTACAGGAATAGTTCTCGATTGAGATATTAAAAGATTCGAGTAAACGCCAATTATAAAAAGTAAGACTAGCTTTGTTTTCATTGTAAAAATAATTTTAATTAATAATTTATTGTTGAAAGTCTATTCAGGATATTCAATTCTTAAGTGATAAATATTGTTCAACTTCTTTTTTATCACTTTCTTGATAGTTTGAATTTCTTTAAAAGTAATGTCCGAATTCATAAATTGTCCGTTACTCATTTGGCCATTAATAATCTTTTCAACTAAATCATCAATTAAAAGAGCTGTTGGATCCTTAATACTTTTTGAGGCAGCTTCACATGCATCACTCATCATTAATATTGCAGTTTCTTTTGAAAATGGTATGGGACCAGGATAAGAGAAATTCTTCAAATTGGTTTGTCCCGGAGTCAATTCTTCTTGTTTTTTATAAAAATAATAAACCGTACTGGTACCATGATGGGTTCTGATAAAATCAATAACTCTATCCGGTAAACCGTTCTTTTTAGCCATTTCAATTCCTTTTAGAACATGGTCAATTATAATACTTGCCGAATCATTCGGAGGCAATTCATTGTGCGGATTTACACTGGTTGTTTGATTTTCAGTAAAATACATCGGATTAATCATTTTACCTATATCGTGATATAATGCACCTGTTCTTACCAACATGGCATTAGCCCCTATTTCATTTGCCGAGGCTTCCGCTAAATTGGCCACTTGCATTGAATGCTGAAAAGTACCAGGGGCTTTCTCATTTAATTCGCGTAATAATTTAGAATTTGTATTTGATAACTCTAACAAGGAAACATCCGAAACCAAATTGAATACTTTCTCATAAATTAAAATCAGGAATAAAGATAAAAATGACAATACACCATTTAAAGCAAACATCACAAAATAAGACCATTTTAAATGTTGGGCATTCCCCTCCTGAATTATTGAAAAAGCAAAATATGCTAATATATAAACCAAGGTAATTTTAATTATAGAGAAGAATAAATTTGCCCGGCGATATAATTCTGAAACTGTTAAAATAGTAACAATACCAGCAATAATTTGCAGAAAAATAAATTCAAAACTATTTGGTACTATAAACCCAAGTATCAATACGGTTACTACATGTGTTAATAAGCCCAATCGAGCATCGAAAAAAGCCTTTAGAACTATAGGTAAAATTATTATAGGGACGACATAAATATAGGATAACCAAAATTTTTGAACAATAGTAACCAATAAAATGATCAGTAAAATATTAAAAAATATAAAAGTGATTTTAGTATTATTCTCAAATATTTGATTTCTATATCTTTGTAAAAACAACATCAGCATCAACAATACCAATGCAACTAATATTGTATAACCAAAAACTATCCAGTAATAGTTGGATTTACTCCAAAGTTGCGAGTCATACTCACTTTTTAATGAAATTAAGATTTCATATTTTTTCCCCTCAACAACATCTCCTTTTGAAATAATACGCTCATTTTCAGAAACTAATCCTTTTGTTACAGTAATATTTTTAATTTCCTCATCTATTACTCTTTGTGTTAATTCTTCATCATAAAAAATGTTTGGTTCGAGTATTTCAAAAAACAAGGTGGTAAATTTGTTTTCCAGATCCTTATATCTACTTTTCGAAAAATATTGCTGAAGACTTGGAACCAACATATCTGTTGTAAACAAATTATCGGATAAAATATCCTGGGCCTCATTTCCAATTCTTATGGTAATTAAAGTGTTTTTCTTTATTTTTTCATTATCCGATTTATTTAAAAATCCGGTTTTATAAACTTTTTTTAAAAAATTCAATCCAAAGGATTTTAATCTGTTTTTATTTATCCCAATTGCAGCGGAATCTTCTAAAATAATTGGAATTTGCTTATTATATTTTTCTTTTATTTTCTCAAAAACCTCCTCATTTTCAATAAAGAACATCTGTTTATTAGCCTCTATTTCTTCAATTTCTTTCTTTACTTCAGCTTCAGTTTTTAAAATTGCAAAATCAAATGGCGCGTATAGATTTTCATATTGCCATGGTTTTCCTTTTTGAATATTATATTTAAACTGACCACCTTTAGGAAAAAGGTACACTATGGTAATAGTAGTTACTACAAAAAGAACGACCTTATAAATCAGAGCGTGATTCTGGTAAAATTTATTGACAATATCCCTCATAAAATACAATTGAAGCCCAAATGTAAAAATTTAATAACTAAAATTGCATTATTTATTTAACATATCTTCTAAGCGGATCGGAGTTTTTGATTTAATCCATTTTTTATAGGTAGTATAACCTACTTTCTTTTGTAAAGTCTTGGTTTTAATCAAAATGTTTTCGATGACAATATTGGGCATTATCTTTTTAGATCTAATTTCAGTTTCAATTTCTTCTATTTTTTGTCGAACTTCAGATTTTATTCTTTCGTTATAATTCACTAACCATTCTTCGAAAATGTCATCTTCCTGTATATGTTGATCAATTATTTTATTGGTCATTAAAGTTCCATGTTTTTTTGATTCTTGTATGTTACCTCTACCTGTAACGGCATTTCCTATAGCAAAAACATTGGTAAAACCATCAACTCTGTATCCATTTTTGTTTTTCATTTTTAAAATTGAATTATCATAAGGTAAACCACCAATTTTTTCTGGTAAACTCCCAATAGAAGAGATCAACATAGAGGTATTTAATACAAATTTCTCTTCTTTTACAGCAATTAATTTTTTATTAACCATTTTATTTTTGTGAAAGGTAATAGCTTCTAATTTTCCATTTTTTTCAACCATTTCAATTGGTGAACTTAGTGGAATAAAATTAAATAAGTAATTTTCTTTATACTTTTTAAGTAATTTTTCTGATACGACTCTGGCCTTTTCGACACTTTCTGTCGAATCATCTCTAGTAGATTTTAAAGGCATATCGGCAGCATTTCTTCTATATACTAGAGTCATTCCTTTTAAATTTAAATCCTCTAATGACAAATTAAGTTCATTCAATACCTTAGATATTCCTTTTCTTTCCATAATAAACAGATCAATATCAATATCTTTATACTGTAACAATGCTTTTTGAACCAACTCTATCATACCCAATTTCATAACATCTAGTGACGACAACCCACCACCTACTACAACCGCTTCATCTTTTATATCATAGATATTACCTTTATAATCAGGTTCATGTTTATGATTATACCAGTACACTAAAGCATTTTGATAAACTAATCCATTATTAACAAATTTGTCGATTTTATCAACTGGAAGATTCCTGTCTTTCCATGCTCCATTGGCTAAGATTATTACTGTAAAACCCCATTGATTAACTAAATCATCAAATGATATATCTCTGCCTAATTTAACTTTTGGAACAAACCTTATATTTTTATGATCTAATTTAAGATCAATATTTTGCTCTTGTTTATTTCTCAAATTGACATGCCATTTGGGTAAGCCATCTTCGATTTTACCATAAGGCAAATCGTTCATTTCAAAAACCACTACTCTAAAACCTTTTTCAGCTAAAATAAAAGCAGCCTCCGAACCGGCTATTGACCCTCCGATTACTGCTATATAATGATTTTTACTGTTTTTGTCTATCATAAAAAAAAATCCTCATAATATATAATCATTTTTTTGATTATATGTGATATATATTACATAGGATTTCTTTATTGGCCAATCGAATAAATTGGTTTAATTTAATTACTTTCGCATACAATTAGTTCAAAAAAAATAATTCCCGATAAATATCGGAACAAATAATTAGAAATGAGCAAAGATGTAGTGATTGTATCAGCTGTAAGAACTCCAATAGGGAGTTTTTTAGGATCCTTATCTAGTATCCCCGCACCTAAATTAGGAGCAATAGCAATAAAAGGAGCATTAAATAAAATAAACTTAGACGGTAATTTAATTGATGAAGTTTTTATGGGAAATGTTGTACAGGCTGGTGTAGGACAGGCTCCTGCCAAACAAGCTGCACTTTTTGCCGGTTTACCAGATTCTATTCCATGTACTACGGTTAATAAAGTATGTGCATCGGGTATGAAATCTATCGCATTTGCCGCACAGGCAATTAAATGCGGAGATGCTGATATAGTTGTTGCAGGCGGGATGGAAAATATGAGTATGATACCTCATTACATGCGAGCTAGAAAAGGACAGAAATTTGGTGATATAAAAATCGAAGATGGTTTATTAAAAGATGGATTAGTAAATGTTTATGATGAAAAACACATGGGTACCTGTGGTGATGCCTGTGCCATCAAATATGATTTTAGCAGAGAAGATCAGGATAATTTTGCTATTAAATCGTACGAACGATCTGCAAAAGCATGGGAAGATGGAAAATTTATGGAAGAAGTAATACCCGTTGAAATTCCCCAAAGAAAAGGTGAACCTCTTATAATTACGGAAGATGAGGAATATAAAAACGTGAAATTGGATAAAATTCCTGCTTTACGTCCGGCATTTACCAAAGATGGAACTGTAACGGCCGCTAATGCATCGACATTAAATGATGGAGCTGCAGCATTAATATTAATGAGCAGTCAAAAAGCCAAAGAATTAAACATAAAACCTTTGGCTAAAATTAGCAGTTATGCAGATACTTCTGAGGCCCCTGAATGGTTTACTGTTGCACCGGCTAAAGCACTGCCCAAAGCTTTATCGAAAACGAATATCAATATTGGCGATGTAGATTATTTTGAATTAAATGAGGCCTTTTCTGTTGTTGGGTTAGCTAATATCAAGCTATTAAAATTAGATTCTGAAAAAGTAAATGTTAACGGTGGTGCTGTTTCTTTAGGCCATCCTTTAGGTTGTTCAGGAGCAAGAATTATAGTTACATTATTACATGTTCTAAAACAAAATAATGCTAAAATTGGTGCAGCCGGCATTTGTAATGGAGGTGGTGGCGCAAGTGCAATGGTCATTGAAAATATTTCTTAATTCATATTATTAAAATATCTTTAAAAAAAATAAATGAACTTCGGAATTTGTACTTTAAATAGTGTTGCTATTCGTAAAGAGCCTGACCATTCCAGTGAAATGGTTTCGCAAATATTGTTTGGCGAAACCTTTAAAATTATAGATTCTCAAAATAGTTGGATAAAAATAATCTTAGACTATGACTATTATGAAGGCTGGGTTTTTGAAATTCATATTCTTGAACTTGAAATCAATACTTATAATGAAATTATCAATAATAATTTGAATATTAATATTGAACTTGTAACTTTTATCTCAAATTCGACAAGCTATTTGCAAACAATAACTTTAGGTGCTTCTTTACCATTTTATAAAAACAATAAATTTAAACTTTTAAATACCGATTTTGATTTTGACGGAAAAAATAAAATTGGGAAATTAAATAAAGAAAATATTGTAAGTACTGCCCGGATGTATTTGAATACTCCTTTTTTATGGGGAGGGAGAACTCCCTTTGGAATTGATTGTTCAGGATTTACACAAATGGTATATAAAATTAATGGCTATTCTTTATTGCGCGATGCTAATCAACAAGCAAGTCAAGGGGAGGTATTGAGTTTTATTGAAGAGAGCGAACCTGGTGATTTGGCTTTTTTCGACAATGAAGAAGGTGAAATTATTCATGTAGGAATAATTTTAGCCGATAATTACATTATTCATTGTAATGAAAAAGTGAGAATTGACCGCTTAGATCACAGTGGTATTTACAATGCAGATACCAACAGGCATACCCACAATTTAAGAGTGATGAAGCAAATTTTTTGAGTATTGCTACATTCTTCAAAAGAATGAATTGCTATAGAACAAAAAAAGCTGTCAATTAATCATTGACAGCTTTATAAAAATATTATTCAACCTTTATTTTAAAGAATCATATTTATCCTTCATTTCTTTGAATTTATCATCCATATCTGTATTTTCATATAAACTCATTAAAGTTCTAACGGTATCAATATCATCACCCTTTAGTTCATAAGCTTTTTCATAAACAGGTATTGCTTCCTTGTATAAAATAACCTGTCTCGCTTTAATTTCATCATATTTTTTAAAATCAGCTAAGTTCTTATTCATTTCTTCAACCAAATCCTTATCCGCTTCTAATAAAGCTGAGCCCAAATTAATATAAGCATCTACATAATCAGGATTCAAATCTATAGCTTTACGATAATGTTCTATAGCTTTATCAAAATCTCCATGTTCTCCGCTTATCACACCCAAATTGAAGTATAATGAAGCATTGGTAGGATCTAATTTAATAGCCTCGTTCATTAATGTCGCAAACTCGTCTTTGTTTCCCAATTTGATATGTAAATTAGCTTCGGTTAATATCAGATTAACATCATTTGGAGCTATTTTTCTTGCATCCTTTACTGCTTCAATTGCTTTATCTGTATCTCCTTTTTCAACATGAACAAAAGCTATATTTTTTATAATTGACGGCTTTTTTGATTCTGTTGTAGTAATTTTAGGATCAGTATATTGTTCAGCTTTTACCATCAAATCCATTTGGCTTTCAGAACCAAGGTTTTCTCTTTCTCCTGTCTGTACGTTTTTAGCTGTATATTCTGTAATTATACCTGTATAGCCAACATCTTTTAGTTGTATAAAATAATCCAATGCCATATCGTAGTCTTTCGCTAAATAAGCTGAATTTGCAGCGTATTCTAGAAAGGCTGTATCTTTCTTACTTAAACTATAAACTTGATACAATTCCATTTTAGCAGCATCATAATTTTTGTCCTGATAAGATTTAATACCTTTTGCCGATAAATCGGATATCATTGTATTTAATGTTGGTTCGGCCAAAGTTGTATATTTTGTCGATCCTATTTCCTTTTCCAGATCGAATAGAGAATTGAAAGACTCAGCAGCCACATTATAGTTATCTGAAGTAGGTGTTGTTTTAGATAAATTTGCATAAACTTCACCTTTTAAATAATAAAATTTAACTTTTGTTTTATCGTCAGCACTACCAATTAAACTTTCTGCCTGTTCAATTGAAGTTTTAGCTAAAGTAAAATCAGCTTTTTTAATTGCTTTTTCAGCAGCTTTGATTTCATTTTTCTGCGCATAAATTGTTAAACTCAAAAATAAAGTTAACAACAATAAGATTTCTTTTTTCATTTTAATTACTACTTAAAATTATTTATGGTTAATTATTTAGCAAAATTATGAATTTTGCGAATCATTTTCATGATTTTCATCAGTTTTTATTTCATCATCAGGTAAATCATTTTCTTCATCATCTTCATGCATTACTTTGGCTACCGCGGCTATAGAATCTGCATCTTTAATATTGATCAACTTAACACCCTGTGTGGCCCTCCCCATTACACGTAAGTCTGCAACTGCCATTCTTATGGTAATTCCTGATTTATTTATTATCATTAGATCATCATTATCCGTAACATTTTTAATTGCAACCAATTCTCCTGTTTTATCTGTAATATTAATGGTTTTAACACCTTTTCCTCCTCTATTTGTAATTCGGTAAGCATCGAGACTTGAGCGTTTCCCATAACCCTTTTCAGAAACAACCAGGATATCACTTTCATTATCTGCTATAGATACCATACCAATTACTTCATCAGTATCATCTTTAAGTCTTATCCCACGAACACCTGAAGCATTTCTTCCCATCGGGCGGGTTTTACTTTCTTCAAATCTGATAGATTTACCAGATTTGGCAGCGATCATAATCTGACTTTCACCATTGGTTAATTTTGCTTCTAATAATTCATCCCCTTCTCTAATGGTTATTGCATTTATACCATTTGTTCTAGGTCGTGAATACTGTTCTAATGATGTTTTTTTGGTTTGACCTTTTTTAGTAACCATAACCACATAATTACTGTTTACATAGTCTTCATCCTTAAGATCTTGAGTTACTAAAAATGCTTTTACCTTATCGTCATTTTCAATATTTATTAGATTCTGGATCGCTCTGCCCTTCGAAGTTTTATTTCCTTCCGGAATTTCATAAACACGCATCCAAAATACTTTGCCTTTTTGTGTAAAGAATAACATGTATTGGTGGTTTGTAGCTATAAAAAGGTGCTCCAAGAAATCTTCATTTCTTGTAGCCACGCCTTTTTGACCCCTTCCCCCTCTGTTTTGGATCTTATATTCTGAAAGGTCTGTACGCTTAATATATCCTGCATGTGAAATAGTAACAACCACTTTTGAATCAGGAATCATATCTTCAATATTCAATTCTCCACCAGAGTATTCAATAACTGATCTACGTTCATCACCATACTTTTCTTTGATCTGTAAAAGCTCTTCTTTAATAATATCCATCCTTCTAGATTCATTGCCAAGAATATCTTTTAAATCTTCGATCAACTTCATGATCTCTTCAAATTCAGATCTTAACTTATCTTGCTCTAATCCAGTTAATTGGCGCAAGCGCATTTCAACTATAGCCTTTGATTGAATTTCTGATAACTCAAAACGATCAATTAACTTTTGACGAGCTTCATCTGCATTACTCGAGGCACGAATTAATTTAATAACTTCATCAATATTATCACTGGCAATTATTAAACCTTCTAAAATATGTGCACGAGCTTCTGCCTTACTCAATTCGTATTTAGTGCGACGTACAACAACTTCATGACGATGGTTAACAAAATGAACGATCAGGTCTTTTAAATTAAGCATTTCAGGCTTACCCTTAACCAAAGCAATATTGTTAACGCTAAACGAAGTTTGTAAAGCTGTGTATTTGTATAATTTATTTAAAACAATATTTGGTATTGCATCACGCTTTAAAACATAAACAATCCTTCTCCCTTTTCTACTAGTTTCATCACGAATAGTAGAAATACCATCTATTTTTTTATCATTTATTAAATCAACTGTTTTCTTTAACAGATCAGCTCCATTAACCTGATAAGGCAATTCAGTAACCACAATACATTCTCTGCCATCGACCTCTTCAAAATTAGCTTTAGCACGCATTACAATTCTACCTCTGCCCGTTAAAAAGGCATTACGTACACCTTCATAACCAAAAATAGTTCCACCGGTAGGAAAATCAGGAGCTTTAATATGCTGCATTAATTCTTCAATCTCAATATCGTTATTTTCGATATAGGCATTGGTTCCATCAATAACCTCGCTTAAATTGTGCGGAGCCATATTAGTAGCCATTCCCACCGCTATTCCAGATGCTCCATTAATCAATAAACTAGGTATCCTAGTTGGTAAAACTGTTGGTTCTTTTAATGTATCGTCAAAATTTAAGCGATGATCAACTGTATCTTTATCAATATCAGCAAGCATATCTTCAGATATCTTACGCATTCTTACTTCAGTATAACGCATTGCCGCCGGGCTATCACCATCCGGAGAACCAAAATTTCCCTGCCCGTCAACCAACTCATAACGCATGCTCCAATCCTGTGCCATTCTAACCATAGCATCATAAACTGAAGTATCACCATGGGGGTGATATTTACCCAAAACTTCCCCAACTACCCTGGCCGATTTTTTATGCGCTCCGGTTGCTTTTATACCAAGTTCATGCATACCAAACAACACTCTTCGGTGCACAGGTTTCAAACCATCTCTTACATCAGGTAATGCTCGTGAAACAATTACAGACATCGAATAATCAATGTATGCTGATTTCATTTCATCCTCAATATTAATAGGAATTATTCTATCGTTTTCTGCCATATTATCTCTCTTTTTTAGTCATTTTTTAGGAAGCAGCAATATACAATTATTCTCTTTTTTAATGCATCCTGCGGAGCAATTTCTTAACATTAGTTATTAACAATTTAACAGTTTTATTTGATTGAATTTTAGTAACTTAGTATCATGTTTAAAGTTGATAATAACTTTTGTAATGAATTAGTAAAAAAATCTACTAAATTTACATCATAAACAAATTAAATATGGACGATAATTTTTCACCAAAAGTAAAAGATGTCATTGCCTATAGTAAGGAAGAAGCTTTAAGATTAGGGCATGATTTTATAGGTACAGAACATTTAATGCTTGGTATTTTACGCAAGGCTAATGGCGAAGCATTTGACATATTAGATACTTTCGAATTAAATTTTTCAGCATTACGTAAAAAAATTGAATCTTTACATGCCGTAAATTCTTCTTTACAAACTGTGAATGATAAAAAAAGTTTACACCTTACAAAACAAGCGGAAAAAGCATTAAAAACAACTTTTTTAGAAGCAAAATTATACAAAAGCAATGCGATTAGTACAGCTCATTTATTACTTTGTATTTTGAGAAATGAAAATGATCCTACAACTAAAACCCTACATAAATTTGATGTTTTTTACGAAGATGTAAAAGAAGTTTTTCAAGAACTGTTTACCGATAAAAATGAAGAGGATATAACTGAAAGCCCTAAAGCCGATACACCACATGAAGAATTTAATGAGCCGAAGAAAAACCCTTTTGAAAGCTCTAAAGGAAAAGTTGTAAAAAAATCCAAAACCCCTGTGTTAGATAATTTTGGAAGAGACTTAACACAATTAGCAGAAAATGGAAAATTAGATCCGGTTGTTGGTAGACAAAAAGAAATTGAACGTATTTCACAAATATTAAGTCGTAGAAAAAAGAATAATCCAATTTTAATCGGTGAGCCAGGAGTGGGTAAATCAGCTATAGCCGAAGGATTGGCACTTAGAATTATTCAAAAAAAGGTTTCCAGAATACTCTTCAATAAGCGTATTGTTTCACTTGATCTTGCCAGCTTGGTTGCAGGTACAAAATACCGTGGTCAATTTGAAGAGCGTATGAAGGCATTGATGAATGAATTAGAAAAGAACGACGATATTATTTTATTTATTGATGAAATTCATACCATAGTTGGTGCCGGTGGAGCGACCGGTTCTTTGGATGCTTCTAATATGTTCAAACCGGCATTGGCCCGTGGAGAAATACAATGTATTGGAGCAACAACCCTGGATGAATACAGACAAAACATTGAAAAGGATGGAGCTTTAGAACGTAGGTTCCAAAAGATAATTATCGAGCCTACCAGTGTTGAAGAAACCATTCAGATTTTAATTAATATCAAAAATAAATACGAAGATCATCATAACGTTCAATTTACTGACGAGGCGATTAAAGCCTGTGTTACTTTGACAAATCGTTATATGACAGATAGATATCTCCCGGATAAAGCTATTGATGCTTTAGATGAAGCCGGCTCTAGAATTCATATAATCAATATTGTGGTACCAAAACAAGTTCTCGAATTAGAAAAAAAACTAGAAGAGATCAGAGAAAATAAAAATGATGTTGTCAAGAGTCAAAAATATGAGGAAGCCGCTAAATTAAGAGATGATGAAAAGCGTACAGAAAAAGAATTAGAATTGGCAAAATTTGAATGGGAAGAACATTCAAAACTGCACAAAGAAACTGTTACAGAAGATAATGTTGCAGAAGTTGTGAGCATGATGACGGGTATACCTGTAAACAGAGTTGCTGAAGCAGAAAGCATCCGATTAAAAGATCTACCCAATCTTATAAAAGGTAAAGTAGTTGGTCAGGATGAAGCGGTTTCAAAAGTGGTAAAAGCAATTCAGCGAAACAGAGTTGGATTGAAAGACCCTAATAAACCAATTGGCTCTTTTATATTTCTAGGCCAAACAGGTGTAGGGAAAACCCAGTTAGCTAAAGTTTTGGCTACCGAATTGTTTGATTCACAAGATGCCCTGGTTAGAATTGATATGAGTGAATATATGGAAAAATTTGCTATATCAAGGCTGATTGGAGCTCCTCCGGGATATGTAGGCTATGAAGAAGGTGGTCAGCTAACTGAAAAGATTCGTCGTAAACCCTACGCTGTTGTTCTTTTGGATGAAATTGAAAAAGCCCACCCTGATGTTTTTAATATGTTGCTTCAAATTTTAGACGACGGCTTTATTACTGATAGTTTAGGTAGAAAAATTGATTTTAGACACACTATTATCATTATGACGTCTAATATTGGATCACGTCAGTTAAAAGATTTCGGGCAAGGTGTCGGATTTGGAACTGCAGCAAAAAAAGAACAAGCAGATGACAATGCAAGAAGTATTATTGAAAATGCTTTAAAGAAAAGCTTTGCGCCTGAGTTTTTAAATCGTATTGATGATGTAATAATTTTTAATGCTTTAGAAAGAAAAGAAATTCATTTAATTATTGATATTGAATTAGAAAAATTACTATCCAGAATATCCGATTTAGGTTATCAGCTTAAACTTAGTGATGAGGCAAAAGATTATATTGTCGACAAAGGATTTGACAGAAAATTTGGTGCCAGACCACTAAAACGTGCAATTCAAAAATATATAGAGGATGCTTTGGCAGAAGAAATTGTCAATGCCAACTTAAATGAAAATGATACAATTTTTATGGATTTAGATAAAAAAACAAATAAACTCATCATAAAAATTGATAAAAATAAGAAGTCAAAATAAATAAAAAGAGGTTGTGTAAAATACAAGCTCTTTTTATTTAACTCATTCTTTACTTATTTACCTCTTCAGAAATATTATCTTTAAAATCGCGAACTTTTGATTTTACTTTTTTCAATTGAAGTGCTAAAAATATATTAGCCAATCCCAAAAGTAAAAAAGAAAAAGCCAATATGTAAATTACATAACCTATTCCAAGAATAGGATTAGCAATTGCCATAATAGCAAAAACAACCGTTAAAATACCCATAGACAATACCCACCACCAGTTAGATATTCCTTCTTTTTTAAGCTCAAATGAAGAAGAAATTATGTTTGAGCCTCTAAATAATAACCAAAAACCAACAAACATCGCAAATAAAATTAAGGTAACCCCAGGGAATTTTAAAAATATAACCCCTATTAAAATATCCAAAATACCGCCAGCTAAGAACATACCCCAGTTATCTATATGATCTTTATTTACAAAGGCAAAGAATACGGTTAATAAACCACTGATTAAAATTAAAGAGCTTAAAAATCCGACAAGACTCAGAAAACTTTCAGCCGGAGCATTGAACATCCATATGGAACCGATAATAAGAAGAATTCCTACAAGTAAAAATACCCACCAGTTTTTTACGGTACCAGATACCTTGGAAATAATATTTGACATAATAATAAATTTTACGTTTACTAGGTTATAGTAAACAAGGTTAGTAATTGATTTTGATATTTACGTCAATATTCTTAGACTATTAACACAAATAGAATCCAAATATACTGAATTAAATAACTTCTATAATATTCTTATTGAGCATTAAGCAATTGATAAATATTCAAAAACCTAAATTATCATTATGATAAAATTTCGTTTTTAACACAAAATTGTATTAAAAAATATAAATAATTTAACTCAACATCTTTATAACAGCAAAATATGAAATAATTTGGTTTATTCTTTATCAATTAAAAAAAGTAATTTATATTTGCCACGTGATACAAAAAATGAATAACATACAAATTTCAATAATGAGCCGTTTTACAATGGTTTCTACCTACACTACAATTACCCTTTAGGGTTGTTGTTCTTATATATCACTCCGTATGCAAAATCCTATTTACATGATGTAAATACAAGATTCACAGTTATAATTTAAATTTTAAGAATATAAAATTATTAAAAATGATAGTTTCGAAATTCGGTGGAACTTCAGTTGGTTCTGCTAAAAACATAAATAAAGTAGTACAAATTATTGCCAACAAAAAGAAAAAATCTGCAGTAATAGTTTCTGCACTAAGCGGTGTTACAAATTTACTGATCAAAGCATCTGAAAAAGCTGTTAATGGGGATAAAGATTATATCGATATAATTAAAGAAATTCAAGAAAAACATACATCCGTCATTGAAGAATTGCTAAATGAAAGTGATCAAATTATCTGTAAAGATTATGTATTGCAAAACTTACATAAATTAAAAGACACATTGAATGGTGTGTTTTTATTGAATGACCTATCCGATAAATCAGCTTCCAGAATCATAAGTATCGGTGAAATATTATCTTCCTATATTATTGCCAAAGCAATGAAACGCCAAGGTCTTAATGTTAGTTTAAAAGATAGTAGAGAATTAATAAAAACAAATAGTGATTATAATAATGCCCAAATTAACTACAAAGATACTTATACAAATATTCAAAATTTCTTTCTAAAGAATAGTAGTGATATTGTTGTCCTGCCCGGCTTTATAGCTTCAGATGAAAAACGTGATACTACCACATTAGGCCGTGGAGGTTCCGATTTTACGGCAGCAATAATAGCAAATGCTGTCAATGCAGAAATTTTAGAAATCTGGACGGATGTAAGTGGCATGTTTACTGCAAACCCAAAATTGGTTAAACAAGCCAAACCCATCAAACGAATCAGTTATCAGGAAGCTATGGAGTTATCACATTTTGGTGCAAAAGTTATATACCCACCAACGATTCAACCGGTTTTAGATAAAAATATACCAATTGTTATCAAAAATACTTTGGCTCCTGATGAAGACGGGACTTTTATTTCAAAAAACAAAAATGGAAACCGATCAACAGTAAAAGGTATAAGTCATATAGATAATATTGCTTTACTTACTTTAGAAGGTAATGGAATGGTAGGTGTACCCGGAATATCTCACCGTTTGTTTGAAGCATTATCAAATGAAAATATCAATATAAAGTTTATAACACAAGCTTCAAGTGAGCATTCCATTTGCATCGCAATTGATGTTTCTGAATATGATATTGCGAAGAAGGCTGTTGACAAACAATTTGAATTTGAAATTTTACAACACAAGGTTAATCCTATAATTGTTGATAAAGATCTAGCTATTATAGCATTAGTTGGTGACAACATGAAATCACATCAAGGAATCAGTGGTAAAATGTTTAGCGAACTTGGTGATAATAATGTAAATATAAGAGCAATAGCTCAGGGTTCAACCGAAAAAAATATCTCGGCTGTTATTGCCAAAAGGGATGTAAAAAAAGCTTTAAACACTTTGCATGCAGTTTTTTTTGAAGATCATATTAAACAAATTAATTTATTTATTGTTGGTATCGGAAACGTTGGTGGTAAATTACTAGAGCAGATCAATCAACAAAAAGAATATTTATTAGATGAGCAGCATCTCAATTTACGTGTAATCGCAATAGCCAATTCTAAAAAAATGTTATTTGATCAGGATGGAATTAATTTGAACGATTGGAATACCCAATTAATAAATAAAGGAGAAAAGTCAAATCTAGATGATTTTTATAAAAACATAATCAAGCTGAATTTGAGAAACAGTGTTTTTATTGACAATACCGCAAATGAAATTGTTCCGAAATACTATGCAGACTATTTAAAGCAAAGTATTTCAGTTGTGGCATGTAATAAAATTGCTTGCTCCTCATCATACGATGACTATAAAAACTTAAAGTATTTATCACGTAAATACCATGCTCAGTTTTTGTTTGAAACCAATGTTGGTGCAGGTCTTCCAATAATTGATACTTTAAATAATTTGATTTCATCAGGAGACCAGATCACCGAAATTCAGGCTGTTCTATCGGGTAGTTTAAATTTTATCTTCAATAATTTTATTGCCGGTTCTTCATTTTATGAAATAGTAAAACGAGCCGGTGAAGAAGGGTATACTGAACCCGATCCGAGAATTGACCTCAGTGGTGTTGATGTTATGCGAAAAATATTAATTTTAATGCGGGAAAGTGGAAATAAATTGGAATTAGAAAACATAGCGAATGAATCATTTTTACCGGAATCGTCATTAAAGGCAGATAGTGTAAATGATTTTTTGGAAACTTTAAAAAAGGAATCGGATCATTTTGAAAAATTACGCATGGAAGCTGAAAATAAGGGATGTCGTTTAAAATATGTTGCTGAATATAAAAATGGAAAAGCTAAAGTTGGATTGCAACATATTGCTAAAGATCATTCTTTCTATAATTTAGACGGTAAAGATAATATAGTTTTATTTTATACCAAACGATATATTGACCAGCCATTGATTATCAAAGGTGCCGGGGCTGGGGCTGATGTAACTGCCTCTGGTATATTTGGTGATATAATTAGAACTGGTAATAAGTAATGTTTATCAGAGGATTGGAATTAAATTTAACGAATAATTATAGAGGCAAGGATAAGATTCCCGTTGCCACGGGAATGACATTGGACCGATGTCATTCCCTCGGAAGAGGGAAACTCCTTATGCAATTAAAATAAATAATAATATTCCCTTGAACCAGTAAGGCTGGTCACAAACTTCATGGGAATGACATTAATACAATGAATGAAATTAAAATATTTGCGCCTGGAACCATTGCGAACATATCCTGTGGTTTTGACGTATTAGGATGTTGTTTAGATACTATTGGTGACGAAATGGTAGTAAGAAAAGTCATTAAAAAAGGCATTAGAATCTCAAAAATTGAAGGAGTTGATCTTCCATTTGAACCTAAAAAAAATGTTGCCGGGGTAGCTGCTTTGGCACTTATAAAAGAGCTAAGAACAGATATGAATTTCGGATTTGAAATTGAAATTTATAAAAATATTAAACCAGGTAGTGGTATTGGAAGTAGTGCCGCCAGTGCTGCAGGTGTAGTTTTTGCAATTAATGAATTATTGGGCAGGCCTTTTTCTAAATCAGAATTGGTTGGATTCGCACGCAAAGGTGAAAAATTGGCATGTGGCTCTCCTATTGCAGATAATGTTGCCCCGGCAATTTATGGGGGATTTACTTTGGTCAAAAACGATGACCCTTTGAAGATAATTGAACTACCAACTATCGATAATTTATTTGTCACCATTATTCATCCCCAAATAGAAATTAAAACCTCAGATTCAAGAGCAATTCTACCAAGAAACATTTCCCTTGACATTGCGGTTAAACAATGGGCAAATGTAGGTTCACTTGTACATGCATTACATACAAATGATCATGATCTTTTTTCAGATTCATTAACTGATCATATAATTGAACCACATCGTTCAAAACTGATTCCCGGATTTGATCAAGTGAAAAGCAGCTCTATAAAAGCCGGGGCTTTAGGTTGTGGAATTTCTGGTTCAGGTCCTTCTATATTTACTTTTAGCAAAAATGAACAAATTGCTGAAAATGTGGCTAATGCGATTAAAAAAGTTTATCAAAAAATCAACATTGATTACCATATTTATATATCAAAAATAAACAGAGAAGGAGTTAAAATTCTTAGTTTTGAGTAAACATCCGTTAATAATTATAAAAATTTTAAACTCAATCTCAACAACAAAAAAATAATGAAATACCACAGTTTACAATATAAATCTCCAAACGTTTCTTTTCAAGAGGCGGTTGTTAAAGGAATTGCACCTGATAAAGGATTGTATTTCCCGCAAAGTATTGATCCGTTGCCCAATGAGTTTTTTAAAAACATAAATTCATATTCCAATAATGAGATCGCCTTTGAATTGATCAAACAATTCATAGGTAATGAAATTCCGGAAAATGATCTAAAAGAGATCATAGCCCACACATTGAATTTTGAATTTCCAATTATTGAAATAGAAAAAGATATTTACAGTTTGGAATTGTTTCATGGACCAACTATGGCATTCAAAGATGTAGGGGGGAGATTTATGGCGCGGTGTTTATCTTATTTTAATAAAAATAATACTGATGAAGTAACGGTTTTAGTTGCAACCTCAGGTGATACCGGTGGAGCTGTGGCCAGCGGGTTTTTAGGTGTAAAGGGTGTTAATGTAGTGATATTATACCCCTCTGGAAAAGTTAGTAATGTCCAGGAAAAGCAATTGACCACTTTGGGCCAAAATATAAAAGCATTAGAAGTTGATGGTACATTTGATGATTGTCAGTACATGGTTAAAACTGCTTTTTTAGATGCAGAAATAACGGATAAAATGCAATTAACATCGGCGAATTCTATAAATGTGGCCAGATGGTTACCACAAATGTTTTATTTTGCATTTGCTTATAAACAACTAAAAAACAAAAATAAAAAACTTGTATTTTCCATACCTAGTGGTAATTTCGGTAATATTTGTGCCGGAATGATGGCCCAGCAATTAGGTCTGCCCGTTTCACATTTTATCGCTGCTACCAATGCAAATCGTGTTATCCCAAACTATATGGAAAGTGGGAATTATATACCTTTACAATCTGTACAAACTATATCTAATGCTATGGATGTTGGCAATCCCAGTAATTTTATTCGAATTCAAAAGATCTTTGCTAACGATCTTGAAAAGCTTCAAAATTATTTAACTTCTTATTCATTTACTGACGATGAAACTAGAAATGCGATGTTGGAAATCTATCAAATCAATGGCTATATAGCAGATCCTCATGGGGCCGTTGGTTATTTAGGTTTAAAAAAATATTTCATAAAAAATCCTGAAATTCAAGGAATATTTCTGGAAACAGCGCATCCTGTTAAATTTTTAGAAATTGTTGAACCAGTGATCGATAAAAAGATAGAATTTCCGGCTCAGATCGAAAAAATAATACACAAAACAAAAGAAGCTACATTTATATCTGATTATGATCAATTAAAACATTTTTTAATGAATTGAAAAGCATCCGTTTACGCTTACCATATATTATTAACGGCATTCGAAAACTTGGCTAAATCATAATTTATCAAATAATTAATAGAAGGTAACTATTCAATTTATTATTTTTACTCAAAATCTATTGACTATGCGAAAATTGCTATTATTATTTTTATTGATTTTGAGCTCTTCATTGATGATCTCTCAAAAAAATAAATTCACTCGACTTGATAGTTTAAAGGGCGCAATTACCAAAGAAAGAATTTGGTGGAATTTATTACATTATAATTTAGATATAAAAGTTGATATTCAAAATCGTTTTCTATCCGGTTCAAATATAATAACCTATGAGGTTTTAAATGAATATCAAAGTATTCAAATAGATTTGCAAGCTCCAATGAAAATTGTTAAAGCCACCCAAAACAATAAAAGCTTGAAATTCTCAAAAGAAGGAGATGCATATTTTATTAAATTAATTGATGATCAAGTGATAGGGAGTGCAAAGGAAATAAAAATTTATTTTCAAGGCTATCCAAAAGAAGCCGTTAAACCACCATGGGACGGCGGGTTTACCTGGAAAAAGGATAAAAATAAAAACGATTTTGTTGCAAATTCAAATCAGGGTATCGGAGCAAGTGTTTGGTGGCCATGTAAAGACATTGCTTATGATGAACCTGATCATGGAGCAAGCATTAAAGTTACCGCACCAGATCATTTAACCGATGTTTCTAATGGTAGATTGATGGATGTAATAGACAATAAAAATGGAACTAAAACTCATCACTGGCAAGTGGTTAATCCTATAAATAGTTATTCAATTAATGTAAATATTGCAGATTACAGTCATTTTTCAACCATATATCAAGGAGAAAATGGAAAATTAGATTGTGATTATTATGTATTACCCTACAATGTCGAAAAAGCCAAAAATCAATTTCAGCAAGTAGCTAAAATGTTAGAAGCTTTTGAATATTGGTTCGGCCCCTACCCTTTTTATGAAGATGGTTATAAGTTGGTTGAAGTACCCTATTTGGGCATGGAACATCAAAGCTCTGTAACTTATGGAAATAACTATAAAAACGGGTATTTGGGAATTGATCTGAGTGATACCGGTTGGGGATTGAAATTTGATTTTATTATTGTTCATGAATCGGGACACGAATGGTTTGCAAATAATATTACAAATTATGATGTTGCCGACATGTGGATACATGAAGGGTTTACAACTTATAGTGAAATATTATATCTTGATTATCATTTTGGTAAACAGGCAGGTAATGAATATCTGATAGGGTATAGAGCCAAAACAAGAAATGATCTACCGATAATTGGATCTTATAAAGTGAATAACAGAGGGTCAAATGATATGTATATCAAAGGTGCAGCGATAATACATACGCTTAGACAAATTATCAATGATGATGAAAAATTTAGAAGTATACTCAGAGGATTAAATAAAGAATTTTACCATCAAACGGTTACCAGTCAGCAAATCGAAAATTACATCAGTAAAAAGGCAGGATTAGACTTAAATACATTTTTCGATCAATATCTAAGAACCGTAAAAATCCCTGTTTTAGAATATAAATTAGAAAAAGAATCTATAAAATATAGATTTAAAAAAACGGTTAAATATTTTAAAATGCCGGTAAGAGTTTATATAGATAAAAAAGAAAAGTGGATTGAACCAACAGAAAACTGGAAAGAAATAATATCTAAATCTGTTCAACCTACTTTTTATGTAGATCCAAATTTTTATATTATTTCAAAGAAACATTAAGATCTACCATAAAAATATTTCCTTTGGTCTTCAATACCTGATGAATTTTGAAAAATATTTAGTTATTTACTCTTTATTGATTTTTACAAAAAACTCATACCCTGTAATTACTATAATATCGTTTCACAGACCTAAAATATGATATTTAAAAGTAAAGCACCATAATTTAATTTTTCAATTAAATTTTCAATAATTTTGTAAAGCTTAAATTAAAATTAATTACAAAAGATAAAATTAATGAAGAATATTGCATTAAATCATATACATGTAGCACTTGGTGCTAAAATTGTTCCTTTTGCCGGTTATAATATGCCGGTTCAATACGAAGGAATAAATGCTGAACATGATACCGTGAGAAAGGGAGTTGGTGTTTTTGATGTTTCCCATATGGGGGAATTTTTAATAGAAGGAGAGATGCTTTGGGTCTGATTCAAAAAGTCACTTCAAATGACGCTTCTAAATTAAATATAGGAGATGCACAATATAGTTGTATGCCAAATGATAAAGGAGGAATTGTTGATGATTTAATAGTATATCGCATAAAAAAAGAAACTTATTTACTTGTAGTCAATGCCTCTAATATTGAAAAGGATTGGAATTGGATCTCTTCTCACAACAGTGATAAAGCAATAATGAAAAATATTTCGGATGACTACTCCTTATTGGCCATACAAGGGCCCAAAGCTGTTGAAGCCATGCAAAGTTTGACATCTGTGGATCTTGGCGAAATTCCATTCTACAAATTTAAAGTAGCAGATTTTGCCGGAATTGAGCACATTATTATTTCAGCTACAGGATATACAGGTAGCGGTGGTTTTGAGTTATACTGTAAGAACAATGAAGTAGAACAAGTATGGAATAAGGTGTTTGAGGCAGGTGCCAATTTTGGAATAAAACCTATTGGTTTGGCTGCAAGGGACACTTTGCGCTTAGAGATGGGCTATTGTTTATATGGAAACGATATAAATGATGATACATCGCCAATTGAAGCGGGACTAGGCTGGATAACCAAATTCACAAAAAACTTTATAAATTCAGAAGCACTGTTACAACAAAAAGAGGAAGGAGTTTCACGAAGATTAAAGGCATTTGAATTAAACCAAAGAGGCATCCCAAGGCAAGGATATGACATAGTTAATAAAAACGGTGAAAAAATTGGTGTAGTTACATCAGGTACCATGAGCCCTAGTTTAAAAAAGGGAATTGGAATGGGTTATGTTAACAAGGGTTATACAAAACTTGGAAGTCAAATATTTATCCAAATTCGCAATAAAACCATTGACGCAACCATTGTAAAACCACCATTTTATAAAGGATAATAAATCTGAACCAAATAATACAGACTATTTTTAAAATTAAATATCAATTTTTTAAGTAGTTTTTTGTTTTATAGAATTTGTATCTTTAAAAATCTGATATTTTGAAAAATTATGATAAATCTCAAAAATAAACCAATTTATAATTTCATCAAATCTAATAGAATTTCTGTATTACTAGTTGCATTACTTTTGTTAATATTTATTCCTCCTTTTTTACCATCATCTTCCCATTTTTTAGATATCTATTTGCAAATTGATTTTGTATTTATAGTAATTTCTTGCTATTTCATTATACACAATAATAAAATTTCAAAATACATTGCAATAACAACTTTTCTTTTTATAATTGTCGGTGCATTTTTTGAAAATGGTATTTTAGAAATTATTGCACGATTTGGCTTATCAATAATAATTATCAACGCTTTTTTTCTTGTTATAAAAGAGGCCATGTCATTAAATGGAAAAACCGAAAATTTAATTCTGGTTTCTATAACCGGATATCTAATATTAGGATTAATAGGCGGTTTTTTTTTGGCATTCATACAAGAGATATATCCAAACTCCTTTTCTCATACTGCTAATATGGAATTAGAACTGTATAATTTTATATATTATAGTTTTGTAACAATGACCACCTTAGGTTACGGTGACATAATACCAACAAATGAAAAATCTCAAGCCGTAGCATTATTTTTAACTATTTCCGGTCAACTTTTTTTAACCATTATTATAGCCATGAATATTGCAAAATTTATTCAAAAAAAGAAACCAATGGATTTTTAATCAAATGTACTTATGAAAATTCGGCTCGAATTGCTCTTGATTTTTTCCTTTAAAATCTTTGTAGAATTCATGAAAATAAGTGAAATCAATTTTCATATCTCCATTTAAATAATAAGGTTTGTCAATAATAATTTTTTTATTTTCAAAATCAAAAGCGGCCATTACAATAGGAATATCGGCTCCTTTGGCTACATGATAAAATCCTGTTTTCCACTTAAGCACTTTTTTACGAGTTCCTTCAGGTGATAATGCAAAGATAAACTCATCTTTTTCGTTAAAAATATCAATAATAGCCTGTACCATATTTGTACTTTTGCTCCTATCGACTGGTGTACCGCCTAAAGCCCTGAAAAAAAAACCAAATGGTGGATTGAACAAAGTATGCTTGCCAATAAACTTTATATTCACTTCTTTTATAAATTTCGCTAGAATTCCTAAGGGGAAATCAATGCTTGACGTATGAGGTGCAGCAATTATTATATATTTTTTTAAATCTTTCGGAAAATCATTTACAATTTCCCATCCCATTATCTTATATAAAATAAATTTTGAAATAATTTTCATGAAAGCATGTAGACTTTATAACCTGAGTTCGATTAATATTTCTATTTACAGAAATTGAAGAGAAGTTAAGATTTGAAGAATAAAATACTTGGAATAACGAGTTATTTCAAATATTTTACTCGAAAAAGATTGACTTTTATTTGATTTTCCTTCGAATATGGTGAATTTTCACATATACTTCTCCAAATTCCCTCAAAATATCTAGATATTCCTTCTAAAATTTGTATTTGTCTATGTAAAAATTCATTCAAACTGTAAACGAAATATTAATCGAACTCAGGTTAATATAAATTAATAAATTTGTTGTAATATCGTAATTAATTCTTTTAAATCCCCAACTATGAAATATTTTCTTCTTGTACTTATTTTAACATTTTGTGTTTTAGATAGTTACTCTCAGGAAAACAAAACTAAATCCGGCCCGGTCATCAAAGAATACGGGCAAGTATTTAAAATTAAAAAGCCAGATCTAAACTTAGAAAAAAGCAAGAATTATAAAATCATATTTGATGTATATACCGATCAAAAGAATAATAAAAAAATAAATGCATCCATTAATACTGTAGCCAGATTTTTAAATATGCATGCACAAAACGGTGTTGATCCTAATGATTTGGATATTGTTTTGGTTTTGCATGGGGCAGCTACTAAAAATGCTCTTTCTGATGTTGCCTATCAGAGAGAATTTCATGCTAACAATCCGAATACAGAGCTAATTAAAGCTCTGAAAAAATCTGGGGTCAAAATTTATGTATGTGCTCAATCACTTTCGCATAAAGATTTTCAAAAAGAAGATCTTTCAAAAAATGTTCAAATGTCATTATCGGCATTAACAGCACTTGTTTACTATCAATCTGAAGGCTACCAATTAATCACATTTAATTAGTAATTATGCAAAATAGTTTAATATATTTTTTGCCAATTATAACTTTGATCATTGGAATTGTTTTAACTTATTTCATAAGCAAACTCAAATTTGAAAAAGAGACATCAGCTCTAGATGAAAGAGTCAAAGCATTTAAAAGTGAAAATAAAATAAAAGAAGATGCTGTGAATTCTTTGACAAAAAATAATGAAAGCCTTAGAACGGATAAGGAGATAATAAATATTGAACTAACTAAAAAAGAATCTGAGTTACAAAATTTAAAAATAAAATTAGAGGAAAATAAAATCGAAGTTGAAAACCTCCAGGAGAAATTCACAAAGGATTTTGAAATTTTAGCCAATAAAATTCTGGAAGAAAAATCATCAAAATTTACAGCCAAGAATAAAGAAAATATTGAACAGATCTTAAATCCCTTACAGGAAAAAATTAGATCTTTTGAAAAGAAAGTGGAAGATACACACAAAGATAGTATCGACAGGCATGCTGCTCTTCGCCAACAAATACTGGGCTTAAAGGATTTAAACGAACAAATGAGTAAAGACGCGGTAAATCTAACCAAAGCTTTAAAAGGCGATTCAAAAAAACAGGGGGATTGGGGTGAATTTCAATTAGAAACAATTCTTGAAAAAGCAGGATTGAAAAATGGTATACACTACACCACACAAGGTGGTTATCGAGATGATGATGATAATTTGAAAAAGCCTGATTTTATTGTTAATTTGCCCGATAACAAACATTTAATTATTGATTCAAAAGTATCATTGACCGGGTATGAAAAATTTTATAATGCTGAAAATGAATTGGATGAAAAGATCAGTTTAAAAAGTCATATCCAAAGTATAAGTAAACACATAAAAGAATTAGGCGATAAGAATTATACAGAGTTGTATGGGATAAACAGTCCTGATTATGTTTTAATGTTTGTACCTATTGAGCCGGCCTTAATGCTTGCATTGCAACATAACCAGAACCTATATTTGGAGGCCTTAGGAAAGAATGTGGTTTTGGTTTCCACTTCTACTCTCCTGGCCACTCTATCAACTGTTGCTTCAATTTGGAAACAAGAAGATCAAAAAAGAAATGTTATTGAAATTGCGAGACAAGCGGGTGCACTTTATGATAAATTTGAAGGATTAGTTCAGGATCTGTTAAAGGTCGGCAAACAGATCAACGCTTCACAAGATAGTTATAAGGCGGCCATGAACAAATTATCTGATGGAAAAGGCAATTTGATTAGCCGCGTAGAAACCCTAAAAAAACTTGGTGCAAAAACTAAAAAATCTCTTCCTGATAATCTGATTCAAAGAGCCATAGAAGAATAAATTATCAAACTTTACAATAGACAGATGTAAGAACTTACTTTGCTAACCGACATAAATTAAAATAAACTTTTTAATGCTAAAGTTTTTTATTTTAATTATGGTTGGCTTTTCCACTCATATCGACTTATTTGCTCAAACTTGTTGTTCCGGAGGTATACCCTTGTCAAATAGTATTGGATTGCCCATTGAAAATAAAGGTGCTTTTCAATTTGGGTTGAGTTATGATTATAATAATCTGAATACCTTAAATAGTGGTGATGATGAATTAGACGATGATTCCAGATTAAGAACCACCCAATCTGTATTATTTAATACAGGATATACAATAACAAACAACCTATCGGTAGAGTTACTATTGACCTATGTTAATCAAACCAGAAGGATCACTCAATTTGGAAATATAAATATTGATGAGACCAATGGTATTGGTGATGGTGTTCTACTTTTTAAATATAATTTTAATCAACTCTTTAAACAGAACAATACTTTAAGAATCGGGCTAGGGCCAAAAATTCCTATTGGTGCTTCAGACAGAAAGAACAAACAAGGTATTTTACTCAATGCCGATCTGCAACCGGGAAGTGGAGCATGGGATCTGATATTATGGTCATCTTATATCCAAAGTTTCAACTTCAGGCCACAAGCATCTTTTTCTGCTACGGCTATATACAGATATACCGGAACAAATAACGAATATTTAAATAACCTGACCACTTACAGATTTGGACCTGAATTTCAAGCCTTTATTAATTATACTGATCAGTTTTTCTTATTTAAAACATTGATAAACCCAGGACTAAGCTTAAAATATCGCAGAGCACAACGTGATGAGATCGGAGGCCAGGAATTAGATAATACAGGGGGCAAATGGCTCATTGCAATTCCAAGTATAAATATTCAGATAATAAAAAAATTAATTTTCCTTACCAAATTTGAAATCCCAATTTACAGCTATGTTGAAGGAACCCAACTAACACCAACCTATCGTATAACAACCGGTTTGTTTTTAACTATTGACAAACAAAAAAATGAATTTTTTAAATTAAAATAAATGGTCATGAAAAACTTAATATTATTTTTTAGCTTGGTGCTACTTCTCTCCTGTTCTGACAATAATTCAATAAACTCCGGTGATATTGGTGGTAGTGGTAATAATGGAAATAGTAATGATGATATTGATGTTACAGATTCCTGGTTAATTGAAAAATCATTGGTTTTCGATGGCGGACCGGGAAAAGATGGTATACCTGCGTTGGTCAATCCTGAGATGATCGGTGCTGATGAAGTTGACTATATATTGGATGATGATCTGGTAATTGGGTTAAAATATGGTAATAAGGTTGTTGCCTATCCTCATAAAATACTGGATTGGCATGAAATTATCAATGACGATATTGATGATATGTCTCTTGCAATTACCTATTGTCCCTTGACAGGAACAGCCGTTGGCTGGAACCGAAATATAAATAATACCAACACCACCTTCGGGGTATCGGGTTTATTATACAAAAACAATTTAATCCCTTACGACAGAAGTTCAGATAGTAACTGGTCACAATTAAAATTAGAATGTGTCAATGGTAAATTAATAGGTTCAAAACCTGATATTACCATTTTAAGGGAAATGAGGTGGAATCTCTGGAAAAAGATCTATCCGCAAACTCGAGTTGTAAGTACCAACACAGGGCATCAAAGAACATACAGCCGTTATCCATATGGCGATTATAAAACCAATAACCAATATTTTATATTCCCTAATGATCCAGTAGTAAATAATATCCCTGAAAAAGAACGTGTACATGTTATTATTCTTGATGATATTGCTAAAGTTTATAGATTCAGTGATTTTGGAAGTGGAAAAGTAATCAGAGATACTTTTAAAAATAAACAATTAATCATTATAGGAAATCCCGATTTTATAGTTTCATTTGAATTAAATGCCAATACAAATATTCTTGATTTTGAATATAATTTTAATGGCTCTGAAATAATATTGACCGATAATGAAAACAATACCTGGAATTTATTTGGCGAAGCAATTTCCGGCCCAAGAGAAGGAACCTTTTTAGATACGGCCAAAATTTCAATGATGGCCTATTATTTTTCAGTTGAATCATTTTATCCCAACCCGATTATTTTTTAACTGATCGAATATTTTTTTAGTTTCAATTAATAAAAATATATTTGCAAAATATATGGCATTATTAGCTGACTCTACATATAATCCAAAAATATTTTTTAAAAGTAAACACTTAAATACGGTCTACCGAACGCTTTTTAATAATTATGATATAGCATACCAAAGAAAGAGAATCGAAACCAAGGACGGAGATTTTATTGATCTCGATTTTTCTTTGGTTGGTTCGTCTAAAGTTGCAATTGTAATACACGGTTTAGAAGGTAGTTCAAAGTCAAGCTATGTAAAATCTCTGGTTAAGGTTCTGAATGACAACTGTATTGATGTTATTGCCATAAATCTAAGAGGCTGTAGCGGAGAACCAAATCGTTTACTAAGTTCATACCATAGTGGAAAAACAGACGACCTCCATGAAGTGATTAGCTATATAGAAGATCAATTTAATTATGACATATTTTACATTGTTGGTTTTAGTTTAGGAGGTAATGTTACTTTAAAATATTTGGGTGAAAACCAATTTAAGATACCATCAAAGGTTTATGGAGCAGTTACAGTTTCGGTACCTTGTGATTTGAAGTGGTCGTCAGAGTCAATTGACAAATTTTGGAATAAAGTTTATATGCAAAGGTTTTTAAGATCATTAAAACAGAAATCCTTATACAAATTAAAACAATTTCCAAATTCGTTTTTAAAAGAAGAAACCATCTTAAAAGTTAAAAACTTTTATGATTTTGATAATCTTTATACTGCTCCTGCACATGGATTTAAAGATGCATTCGATTATTGGGAAAAGAGTAGTAGTAAACAATTTATACAGAATATTAATGTTCCAACTTTATTGATCACTGCAAGCGATGATCCCTTTTTATCCAATTCTTGCATCCCGATTCCTGAAGCTAAAAATAATGATGATTTTCATTTAGAAGTTACAAAATACGGAGGTCATGTCGGATTCAATTCTAAAAATGATAATGGTTTATGGCTGGAAAACCGAATAGTGCAATTTCTTCAGAACTACAATTCGTATTGAAATTCAGTATAGTAACCTAAGTTCGATATAATAAATTATTTTATCTAATAGATATTCAACGCATAATTTAATATACGTATCTGCGAATTTTGCTTTTTTAAGTAAAATGTGGCAGTCTTCTAATTGAAAATAAAGCAATCCTGAGTTATCAGGGTTCATCTCCCTCAAAGATGAACACATCATTCATTTTATCAAACTCACATTAGCATTATTTATTTTTGGTTCTAATTTTATTTTAATTGAATACTTATTTTTTCGTCTTTATACCTGACAGGCATTTCATTTTTTTCTTGATAAAAAAACGAAACAAAAAAATCAAGGCTTGCAATAATTTAATAACCTAAATTTTATAAAACCTAAGTGCAGCCAAGTGATTTTCGAGCAAGCTCTCAACTTCTTGGTTTTACTAAGTTTTCATTTTATTTAGAACATCAAATTCTTGAAGGCCATTCGTCAAAAACAATATTAAATAATATTCCATCAGTTTTTCCATTAAATTATAAGTAGTACCTTATTTTTTTATCCAATGCTATATAAATCGACATAATTGTTTTGGTTTTATACTGATCTTTAGACTCACTAATTTTTATTTACAATCCTTTATAATATTTAGTAAAAAATAATAAAATACACAGTTTCTATATATTTGGTAATACAATAATTCTGTTTAATTATATTTGCATCAAATCAAGCGTTGAAATTGAAGCAGATCGTACTTTTTATTTTTATTATTTCCCAGGTTACTTTTGGTCAGGCCTTTAGAAGTTTTTCCAATGAATTCCTGAATTTGGGAGTTGATGCTGCGGCCTTTGGTATGGGTAAAGCGGTAATTGCTTCAACCAATGATGTAAATTCAATCTACTGGAATCCGGCGGGATTAACTCAGGTTAAAGATATTCAAGGGGCATTGATGCATGCCGAATATTTTCAGGGAATTGGCAAATACGATTATATAAGTTTTGCGAAACCCATTAACGATGAAAGTACTTTTGCCGTCGCACTGATCAGATTTGGTGTAGATGATATATTGAACACAACTGAATTAATTGATAGTCAAGGGAATATAAATTATGATAAAATAAGCTTATTCTCGGCAGCTGATTATGCCTTCAACCTGGCCTATGCCCGAAAACTGCCTGTAGAAGGTTTGGATATAGGTATTAATGGTAAGGTAGTTCATCGAATAATTGGAGACTTTGCATCTTCATGGGGTTTTGGTCTGGATGCAGCGATTCAATATCAAACAGATACCGAATGGAAATTTGGTTTGATGCTTCGTGATATAACCACAACATTTAACGCCTGGAGTATTGATGAAGATGAATTCAATAAAATTAAAAATGCAATACCGGGTGAAAACCAGGAAGCTCCTGAATCATTAGAGCTGACCAAACCCAAAGCACAATTCGGAGTAGCAAAGTCATTTTCTGTTTTCAGGGATTTTAAAATACTAACGGAAGTTGATCTGAATATGAGATTTTCTGAGACAAATGATATCATTTCTACTTCCTTTGTAAGCATTGACCCGGCAATTGGGTTTCAAATTGATTATATCAATATGGTTTATCTAAGAGCAGGTATAAATAATTTTCAGAATTTTACAGATTTTGATGGAAGTACCAGTACCTCCATTGAACCAAATTTTGGTGTTGGTTTTAGATACAGAGGTATTCAGGTAGATTATGCCTTAGCAAATATCGGAGGTGCAAGCGGTACTTTATATTCAAACATATTTTCAATTAAAGTTGATTTTAGTTTTTTTAGGTAAGTTTAAAAAGTAATAAACCTACTTCATTGTATTTTAACTATTTAAAACCATATTTGATCATACTCTTCTTTTTTACAAAAAAATAATATTGGTTCGATGTCATTCCCATGCAAATGGGAATCTCATTGTTGATTTTTGATGCATTCAAAAGATTCCCGCTTCTGCGGGAATGACAAATGATAAAAAAACTGTTTAGTTGGTACAAGGTGCTTTATTCCAAATAAAATTACAATTCAATGAAAATACAAATAAAATAAATTACTCTATTCAAATTGATAATTATATATTTATACTCTAAATAAAATTTTACTTTGAAAAATCTTATTTTTTTAATTTTCCTATCGTGCTTTGCGATTAACGCTCAGGAATTTCAACTATCACCTCAGGCCGAATTAAGTGTTATTACCTGCGGTCCGGGTGAAAACGAATTATATTCTACCTTTGGCCATAGTGCTTTTAGAATCCAAGACATTCCCAATAAAATAGATAGGGTATATAATTACGGCACCTTTAGTTTTGAAACACCTAACTTTTATCTCAAATTTGTTCAAGGGAAGCTTCTCTATGATCTGAGAGCATATAATTTTGGAGTTTTCTTAAGGAGTTATCATCAGGAAAAAAGATGGGTAAAAGGACAAGTACTGGATCTAAAACCAAATGAAGTTCAAGATGTTTTTAGCTTTTTAGAGAACAATGCCAAACCGGAAAACCGATCGTATAAATATGACTTCTTTTATGATAATTGTTCCACAAAACTCTATGATGTATTAGAAACAGTATTAGGCGATAAAATTATTTTCGATAATAATTTTGATAGAAATCAATATACCCACCGTGATCTTATTCAAATGTATCTGAATTTCCAGCCATGGGGTGATTTTGGTATTGATCTGGCCTTAGGATCAGTTATTGATCAAAAAGCAAATGCTAAAGAATATATGTTCTTACCCGATTTTGTTTTTGAAGCTTTTACTAAAATCAAGATAGTGGATAATGATACAGAAAAACCAATTGTAAAACATACCGAAGAAATTCTATTGGAGTATGATAATAAAATGCAAAATAGCTTCCTTACTCCTCTTTTGTTTTTTGGTTTACTGGCGTTAATTATAATTATCCTCACCATAATTGATTTTACAAAGAGAAAAAGAAATAAAATATTAGATCGTGTAATATTCATTATAACCGGAATTACCGGAATTGTTGTTTTATTACTCTGGTTCGCTACAGACCATGGGGCTACTGAAAACAACTTCAATGTTTTTTGGGCTTTTGCTCCTAATTTAATCTTTGCTTTTATAATGACCAGGAACCAAAGCATTACCTATTATTATATAATTACCCTCTTAGCGCTTTTAGATATTATGGTGCTATTGTGGGTCTTTAATGTGCAGGTATTTCATATTGCCATGATTCCGATATTAATAGCACTTTATCTTCGATATATTTATTTATGGTTCTATTTTAAAAAGCCGGTAAAGATAAAATGAAGAACTTAATTAGTCAAATACATCTTGAACACACCCCTAACCCCTCTCAAGAGGGGAACAATAATCTCCGAATGTTAATTTGGAAAGTGAACAAAACTCCCCTCTTGAGAGGGGAAAAGCACGACAGTGCTCAGGGGTGTGTAAAAAAAAAGAGACAGCTGAAACTATCTCTCTTTACAATAATATTTATATGGTTTGATTAGCTGATTTTCAATTTCTTTACTTTTACTTTAACTTTATCTAATTTTTCAAACTCAGAATTATTAGAAACAAACTCAGGAACAATACTTTTTAATTTTCTGACTATTTCCGTATTATTAATTTCATGAACCGCTATCAGATCTTCGATCTTTCCTTTAATTTCCTTAATATTAATATTTTCAGTTTTCGCTATCATAATTTTATTGTGATAGGTAGGAATCGTATTTTCTTCATTAGTGAGTAATTCTTCATATAATTTTTCACCCGGGCGCAATCCTGAAATTTTAATATCTATATCATCAGGATATTGCATTCCACTTAAGTGGATCATTTTTTTAGCCAGATCAAATATTCTTACCGATTCACCCATATCAAAACATATATTTCACATTACCCATAACACCAGCTTCTAAAACCAATTGGCAGGCTTCCGGTATGGTCATAAAAAATCGCGTAATATCTTTGTGGGTAACCGTTAACGGACCCCCATTTTCAATTTGTTTTTTAAATAAAGGAATAACAGAGCCGTTAGAGCCCAATACATTTCCAAATCTGGTAGTAACAAATTTGGTTTTACTTTCAACATTTAAACAATTGGCATAGATCTCGGCAACACGTTTGGTAGCACCCATTACGTTAGTTGGGTTTACCGCCTTATCGGTTGAAACCATAATAAACTTTTGAATGCCAAATTGAATAGCAAATCTCATTAATAATCCAGAACCGTAAATATTGACATTAACAGCCTCATAGGGATTGTTTTCCATCAAAGGAACATGCTTATATGCAGCAGCATGAAAAATCAGATCGATTTTATACTTTTCAAAAATCAGCTTTAATCTTTTTTCATTTCTTATATCTGCCAATTCAATTGTAAAATCTTTAACCGAATTTCGGATAAAGTTCTGTTGCAGATCATAAAGATCAGATTCTGCCTGATCTAATAATATAACTTGTTTATAATTATAATTACTTATCTGGTGAGCAATTTCACTCCCTATAGAGCCTGCAGCTCCTGTAATTAAAATGACCTTGCCTTCAAGTTCATTCTTCAAAACAGGATTATCAATTTGAATAGGTGATCTATCCAAAAGATCTTCAATTTTTACTTCCTTAATTTGCCCTTCATTTAATTTACCGTCTATCCATTGTTGTACCGGAGGTACCATTTTAATTTTAACGGTTAACTGGGTCAATTTGTCTACTTTATCAAAAAGAGCAAAGGGTTTTATATTTTGAATAGAAACAATTATTTCTGAGATATCATGCTTTTTAATAAATTTCTCATCCAACACTTTTGGATCATAGATCTTGATCCTGTTGAATTGTTTTCCTATTTTTAATTTACTATCGTCTAAAAAACCGATTATTTTATACTTTCCAAGAGAACTTGCACTTAAAGTATTATAGGTTAATAAACCCGAATCTCCTGCACCATAAATTAAAATATTTTTAGGTTTTTTATAACTGGAAACTATTCTGTCAAATAAATATTTAAAAATAAACCTACTAGCAATTAACACAATAATATTCAATAAAAAATGTATGGATATTATAGATAAAGGAATCGAGTAGCTAGGAAATATTTTATAATTTCTGCTTATTATGGCAATAGCAAATAAAATAGCAGCCAATAATGTTGCTGCCCAAAATACGTTGATAGCATCTTTTGTACCTGTATGTCTTACAATACCTTTAAAAGATCCAACTGCCAGAAAACTTATCAGTGTGACTAATGCCACTAATGGTAATTGGCCTAAAAAATCTTGCGGTCCAAAATTTAATGTAAAATTAAATCTAATCAAATAGGCTAGAAAAAATGTTTGCAAACTCATTGAAAAGTCGATCATTAAAACTATCCAACGCGAAGTGTATGTAATTTTATTCTTAAATAAGGATATGGCCATTAATTTTTTTGTATTAGTGACTTTAAATATATAAAGTTAACAAAGATATTCTTTTTAACATTTAATTCAGGATATTATTGTTGATTTTGTTGTCATAACGAGCAAGTCTTTACATAAAGATGAAGTGCAGTTATGTGTCTTTTGTTGAATCAAGTCATTTTCAACAGATTGTCTACTCTTCTATCACCATGCCTACGGCAGATAAACTCGCAATGACGGGTTCACGAGGAGTAAGCCGATTTTTATCGGAATAACGACGTGGTGATCTCAAAATAGTATAAAAGTTATTTGGAGATTGCCGCGCTGCATTTCATTTCACTCGCAATGACTCTTTGATTCCCTCAACAACTCTCTCTAAATCCTCTTTGCTTAGATTTGAACCACTTGGCAAACAGAGACCACGATCAAACAGATCCTTTGAAGTACCATCAACATAAGCAGGGAATTCCTGAAAAACAGGTTGTAAATGCATTGGTTTCCACAGTGGGCGGCACGTACCGACAGAAGATCGGAAGAGCGTCGT